>ENA-ORTY01002186-ORTY01002186.1-human-gut-metagenome-genome-assembly--contig:-NODE-2186-length-19346-cov-3.561143_pt1 | contig 19346 bp, 27 predicted proteins | sample MGYA00241917_ERZ509198 | MGnify/ENA primary metagenome ERZ509198 (study PRJEB26280, sample SAMEA2338857) | human gut metagenome | biome: human gut; feature: human-associated habitat; material: faeces...
CCTGTGAAAAGAATTGTACCAGATTCCACGCCAGCAGGGCAAGACAGAGTACCAGCGTGATGAGATCGGAAAGATTCCGCCGCTGGGCCAGCCGATAGATCCGGCTAGCGGCGCAGGACATCCAGAACATGGCTTGGATATCCGCCGCAGGCAGGCCGTGGGCCCGCTTCCACCAGATCAGAACTCCGCCCAGCAAAAAGATAAAGATCAGGCTGAAAGATTCTCCCTGGATCTGGATGGCCTTTTCTCGCTCGTCTCCGTTTCGGTTTTCCCGCTGGCTGCGCTCTAAAATTTCCTCTCGGCTCAGATTTTCCTGCATCACTTGTCTCCTCCTACCATCATAATACCCGCTGCACATAGGTGGCCAGGTTCAGCAGGGCGGCCCCGGTTCTCCGCAAAGGTGCTGCCCTCGTCCTCCTTCTCCGCCCGACTGCGCTTTAAAATCTCTTCCCGATCCATATCAAAGCCTCCTTGCACGGTTTGTTTGTTGAATTACCAAGTTTACTTTGCAAATGTAGAATGATATGCTCCCTTTAAAGTAGACAGCGGAAAAACAAAACTGTCGAAACGGAGGGAGCAATTATCATGAGCATAAAAGGCAAACTACCACCGGAGCTAAAGATTCAGGCTGTGGAGGATTACCTAGCGATCCGTAAGGGTTCCACTGAGATAATCAAGGAATTAGGGATTCGCAGAAGCACCTTTCAATCCTGGGTGCGGAAATATCAGATGGAGGGTCGCAGCGGGCTGTATCCGAAAAAGCATTTTGCAAGTTATCCATCCTCACTGAAGCTGGCGGCAGTAGAAGACTACCTGGGCGGAGGAGGCTCGCTGGATGCCATGTGCCGCAAATACGGGATTTCCTCCCATGCGGTTTTACAACAATGGATTACGTTGTATAATCAAGGCCATAGAGAGTTCAAGACACGCAGAGCGCGGGAGGAAACAGATATGGCCGAGAAAGAAAAATTATCGCAGGGGCAAAAGCTGCAGGCAGTACTATACTGCTTAGAACATCAACTGGACTACCGGCAGACCAGCGAACAGTACAAGATCACCTATCAGCAGATCTATAGCTGGGTCAAAAAATATCAAGAGAAGGGAGAAGCCGGGTTGCTTGACCGCCGGGGGAAACGCCGCCCTCCTTCCGAATACAGCGAGGAGGAAAAAGCCGCGGCAAAGCTGCGGCAGCTGGAGGCGGAAAACAGAAGGCTTCAAATGGAGAACGATTTCTTAAAAAAATTGAACGAACTCGAGGGGAGGCGGTAAGCAGGCTCACACGGCGCAGGAAGGTCTATGAGGCGATCCATACACTTCATCAGGAAAAAGGATATGAAATTGCATCGTTATGCGCGTTATCCGGGATTCCCCGCTGTTCTTACTACAAATGGCTTCACCGGGAAGAAAGTGCCTCAGAAAAAGAAAATACCCTCTTGCTGGAAGAAATCATCCGTTTGTACAGCGAAGTAAAAGGCATCTACGGTTATCGCCGTATGACGCTGAATGTGAACAGCCGGCTCAAAAGGAACTACAACCACAAACGGATTTACCGCCTGATGAAAAGTGTACATATGCAGGCCGTGATACGCCGAAAGAAGAAGCACTATGTCATGTCGGAACCGCGCATTACCGCTGAAAACGTATTGAACAGAGCATTTACGGCAAACAGACCCAATGAAAAATGGCTGACAGATGTCACAGAATTCAAACTTATCAATGGGAAGAAAGCATACCTGAGTGCGATCCTTGATCTCCATGACAAAAGCATCGTTGCGTATGCACTGGGCCAATCCAATAACAATCAGCTTGTTTTTGACACCTTTGACAGAGCGGTGAGAGCCAACCCCGGCGCCCATCCTCTGTTTCACAGCGACAGAGGCTACCAGTACACCAACCGGCAGTTCAAAGCAAAGCTGGACGGCATCCATGCAACACAGAGTATGTCCCGGCCCGGCCGCTGCATCGACAACGGCCCTATGGAGGGCTTCTGGGGGATTCTCAAATCTGAAATGTACTACCTCCGGCAATTTCATACCTTCGAGGAATTGAAGAAAGCCATCGACGAATACATAGACTTTTACAATACAAGGCGGCTTCAAGATAAGTTAAAGGGCCTGGCTCCCCTTGCTTACAGGAACCAGACCCTCGTGGCGTAATTTTTCTTTTTTTACCTGTCTACTTGACAGGGGGCGGTTCATTTCTGAACCGCCACAGGGATGTGTAGAATGAGCGCACGAAATCAACCTGCCCAGCAACGGTTTTTTTCTTTCCCCTATGGAACGGGGCAGGCTGACTTCAATATGCCATTTTAGAGTTTCACTGTTCTTTTTACTGCAAGAGATTGTCTCAATGGTTGTAAGATATAGTTGTCAACACCAAAACTAATTCAATTTATGAAGTTTCAAATTTCTTGAAAAATGTCTTGGAAAGTAGGCCAATAACGCATACAAGGACTCCGCTTGGAATCAATACAAAATAGGGAGTGTTTGAAAACCAGTCAAACAGCGCCCCGTAAATAATCTGTCCTATTGGCTGGGCACACATGGCAAGAGTAAATACATAGGACATGATCTTTCCCATCAAATGTTCGGGTGTTCGAGCCTGGATAACAGAAATTGCATAAGTGGAAAACAGACTACATCCAAATTGTCCAAGGCTGAACATGATTAGAAGTATAATGTAAACGCCAAAAGGACCCACGGGTAGGAGAAAAGCAATTCCGGTTGGAATGAGGCTAAACCCGAGCCCCATAAAGACAAAGGCCAACCAGCGTAGACGAAATTTTTGTGCCATGATGCCCACAAAAAGGCTGCCCAGCACGGCGGCTACACCCATAACACTTTCCGCTGCTCCGTAATGCTCTGCCGAGAGCCCAAGAACAGTCCGCACCAGGTAAGGGAAGCCGACCACCACCGTACCGGCTACAAACAAGCTGGCCAGGGCTGCAAGCAGAAGCAATTTGAGGATACCCGGCTGCTCCCGGCGCAGGAAGTGAATGCTGACGGAGAAGTCTTCTCTGATGATCTCCCGAACACTCATAGTGACTTCCGCTTTCTGATAGTCTAAGTGAATGAAATACTCCAGAACGGCGGTGAGGAAAAAGCAGGCCACCGTTCCCCAGAGAACTGGAACAAGCCCAAAAGCGGTATAAACCAGACTGCCCAGAAACGGAGTGATGAGACCGGCAATGGCCTGTACTTGATTGACCGCCGCATTGCCCTTCATCAAATTGTCTCCAGATAGCATTTGTGGGATGCAGGCCTGTACTGTGGGAGATTCAAAAGCAGCCAGGACAGACAGGACCACTAACAATGCACCGATGACCAAAATATCATGTCCAAAGGGCAGCGCCAATCCGGCAACCAGCACAGTGAACCCAGAGAGAGTATCCAGCCCTACCATGATGTTACGCCGATTGGCCCGATCAGCCAGAATACCGCCAAAGGGGGATAACAGAATGGTGGGTAGCATAGCCACGGCCAACAAAGTCGCAAAAATGGACGCCGATCCAGTCTGCTCCAACACATACATGGAAAGGGCAAACTTCAGGGTGTAGTTGCCAATCAGGGAACTGACTTGCCCCAGAATCAGGAAAGTGAAATTGCGGGTGAACAGTTTGTCTTTCATTTTTTCTTCCTCCGAAAACAGATCGCAGTCAACACATCACCTGCCAGCCCGACGGCGCTTAATCCAGCACACCACGCCGCAGCAGTACGGTTTCCGCGATCCGCCAGGCGTCCGGCAACCAGAAGCAATCCAATCTCAGCAGCCAGGGAGATTCCTCTGGATGCACAGCGAAATAGGCGGCTGTGATTCCACGCATGATTTACGGTTTTGTCCAGATGATCTGCTGTGGCTTCCACCCGGCGCTCAAAGTTTGCAGCGGCCCTTTCAACCTTTTGGTCAAATTCTCGTTCTGTCATGTCTCACACCTCCATGTTCTTTACTTGTCTTAGTAGATTTTGCATTGCCAAAATTGCAAAAATGCCTGTCACGCCGAAAACGATTCCCATAATTGGCAAGAATGTTAGTGCTGCGCTGATTATCTGACACACAATGGTTGCCAGAACGACCGATGCCACAATGGTCATTGAAACCGACTTTTTGTGGAAGCCAAACCACAGGGAAACCACACCCAGCAGTCCAGATAGAACGGAGCAACAGAGCAGGAAGCCCAGTGATTGCAGGATCACTTCTATCGTCAGTTGGTCAGAACAGAGCGGAAACAGTGATTCTGTTAGAAAGAACATAGCCTGGATTACCACTCCGCACAGGAGCATAGCACCAACGGTATAGGCAAACACCAGCACCAGCTTTGAACACAGTACTTTTTCCCGGCTGATTGGATAGCTCAACAGCAGAATTGCGCGTTTCCCACTATATTCCTCCACCACAAAGCGGGATGCCATGACTGCCGACAGAATCGAAAACATCGCCATACAGACCAAACAGGTGATCCCCATCAGGAAGGGATACTGAGAGAACAATTCCGCATCCGGCTCGGTGGGGTCCATATAGGGGATGGCGGCCATCAGGTACTGGAAGCCCAGCATCGTCACTCCGCAAATCAAGGTTGCAATATGATATGGGCGTAGACGATTCCGTTTTAATTCCAATGCAATCAAATTACGCATGGTCGGCACCTCCTTGGATGAGCAAAATAAAATAGTCCTCCATATCGGAAGGATGTTGTTTGCGGATATCTGCCATCTCTGCTTCCTGCACCACAGTTCCATCTGCAATGACACCCACACGATCCGCAATCTGCTCGATCTCCGAAAGAAGGTGACTGGACATCAGAATGGTCATTCCTTCCTCCTGCACCAAGCGGCGGAACAAAATACGCATCGCCTTCATTCCCACAGGGTCCAGACCGTTGACCGGTTCATCCAGAATCAACACTTCGGGCCGATGGATGATGGCCCGCGCAATGGCCAAACGCTGCCGCATACCCAGGGAGAAGGTAGACACCGGCTGACTCCCTGTACCGGGCAGCCCCACACGGCAGAGCGTTGATTCCACATCGGTATCCTCGATTCCCATGTAAGCTAAATGGAGGAGTAGATTATCCGCGGCCGACAGATGCTCATAAAATATTGGCGTTTCAATCAGACTTCCGGTGCGTCGAAGGATTGCCTTGTTATCCCGCACACTGTCCAGTCCCAGCACACTGGCGGTTCCGGCAGATGGTTTTAACAACCCCAGCAACAGTTTGAGCATTGTGGTTTTCCCTGCTCCGTTGCGCCCCAGAAAACCGTAAATACTGCCTTGTTCCACAGAAAAGGTACAGTTCCGGATGACTTCTTTTCCTAAAAAGGCTTTTGTCAGGTTGTTTGCAGAGATTACAATTTGGTTCATGTTATGCTCCTTTCATACATTCGAAAGGTATGTATTTTTGTAAAAAATTGCCGCAGTGAGTGACTGCGGTATTCACAATATAATACCTTCCGAATGAATGTATATGTCCAAAATAAAATTGCCGTGAGGCAATTTTATTTCAGGTCGGGGATTTGCGCAAAGAAATCGTCCACCAGCCGCTGAATGGCATCGTCAAACAGAGGCACGCCCATCTTCTCCATCATTTCCCCGATAAAGGAGAATTTCCGCCGCATCTCCTCCTTGGTGGCTGGAAATACAGATGGCAGCAACCACAGGCTAGTGAGCAGCGGCAGCAGCTCAGCAATCTCCTTGGCATACTCCGTGTGGATGGAACCGTCCAGGTTTCCCTCCTCGATGAGTTCCAGAAAATACGGGGTGAGAATCCGGCGGTTGACATCGATCATTCCGACCAATACTCTGGGATTGTGATTCATCGGAATGGACTGTGCTGTCATATTGGTACGGGCTGTGTCTGCCTGATTCAGCCGGACTACTTCACGCAGCTTTTGGAGCCCGTTCAGATCGGTACGACCTTTCACTGCCTCGAAGGGGTTATTTTCAAAAAACATACGGTCACTCACCGCATCCATGATTTCCTCTTTGGACTTGAAGTGGTGGTATACCGCACCTTTCGTAAGGCCTCCCAGTTCATTCACGATGTCCTGAATCGTGGTGTTCTCGTAGCCCTTTTCCAAAAAGAGGCGCTGAGCAACATCCAAAATCCGCTCCTCGGTGACTTCCGGGTATTTGTTTCGTGCCATAATTGGGTATCACCTACTTGCTTGAAACATTCTCATGGTATGTATACAGTTTACCTGTTTTAATTTTTGGTGTCAAGAGTTATTTTGCAGGATGTAATTAGGATGGCTTTAAATTTATGACAAAAAGAAAAAGCGTAGAATTAACAAGGGATTGTGAAATGCAACTTTGCACTCGTCGTGTCCTGTGTTATACTTTATCGCCTTGTGGGTAGGAAATACCCGCTATTTCGCACTGTTTTAATAAAATCAGGTCCAACTTTTCGACGCAATTTGTAGACCATATTGCCAATCCCTGTCCAGCTACCAGCTGCAAAATCTGTGCTCACAGACTCATAGATCTGCCGAGCGGAGAATACCTGCCCTGGGCGCCGGGCCAATAGGTGAAGAATGTCAAACTCCATCGGTGTCAGTTCTATCTGACTGCCGGCCCGCCACACCTGGCGCCGCTCCACATCAATTTGCAGGTCACCGACCAGCAGGGTAGAGGTGGTATCTTCAAACACCTCAATCTGCTCCACGCAAAAACTCTGAAGAAGCTCCTGGAGCAAAACTTCCTGGGGTGTTGTGAGATCTTCAAAGTGAATGATGATTTTCTTTTTCATAATGGTGTCCTCCTCCCTTGTGAGCCACCAAAAAATGGCGGCCTTGATTTCTCAAAGCCGCCATGTAATAGTTCGGGCGTGTCAAAAGGGCTGCTGTACGACGGCTTTTTTCTTTTGCCGTCGTGCGGCAGCTATCTCAACATATTTTGTCTGAAAGAAGTCGTTACGCTTTAATGTTTCCTTTCTTCCTTATAAGAACTGTCCCTGTCATAGTAGCTGCAAGACTGGCTACTATATGACTAACCAGTACCGCAACCCAAATCCCGTTTAGGCCAAATCCCAAATAAGATAGCAAATAGGCCAAAGGTATCCGAACCACAATATAATAGAAAATCATCAAGAACATACTTTTTGACGGCTTTCCCATGCCGTTAAGCGCACCCAAATAGCAGTTTGTGACTGTGTTCAGAACATACCCGATACTGACAATCAGAAAATATGTACCGACAATAACCGCAACATCGCTGCTTCTGACGAACAGACCGGAAAGCTGTTTTGAAAATCCAACTACCAGAACAGAGAGGATCACAAGCAGGCCACACCCATATCCCAAAGCGCATTTCAAATAGTCTTTCGCTCGATCATATCGCGTTCCACCAGCGCATTGGCCGATGATGGTGGTTAAAACCATGTTCAGAGCCATAGCCGGATAGAACAGGATGGTTTCCAGTTTTCCCGTTACCCCATAAGCCGCGATTGCCGTTACACTATATGTACTGACGAGTGCTGTAAGGGAAGTCGTGCTGATTGCTGGAATGCTTTGCTGAATTACAGAGGGAATTGCTTTTTGAATCAGCAGCAGAGCATCATTGCTATTAAAAGCAGAGATTTTGAATGTAAATAACTTTTTCTTTTTCAGATAGATCAGCATAAACAGCAGGCAAATCATCTGTGAAAGCAATGTCGCAATCGCTGCACCATGAAACCCGATAAAATGAATAAAAATGGGATCGAGAATTGCGTTCAAAATGGTTGATACCAGCATTGCAACAGCCTGAAACATGGAATTACCAAAGCTGCGCAAAACCGCAGTGAAATACAAGTAGAGGTAAACTGCCAGATAGCCAAGGATATAAATTGCCAAATAGCTGTATGCCATATCATAAGTTTCGACAGGAGTGTTCAAGGCTTTTAAAATTCCCGGAAGAAAAATTTCAAGCAAAATGGTGACAAGAAGAGAAAATGTCACTGCTACGCAGAACGATGTGGCTATCAAACTTTCGGCCTTTTTCTTATCCTTTGCACCAATGGCTTGGGAGATCAAAATAGACACACCGTTTGTTGCTCCCATTGCAACAGAAGTCAAAATTAAAATGATGGGGGTAGAATTTGTTAAAGCGGCATAGGCCGTTTTACCGAGCAGATTTCCGATCCACAGACTGTCTACAAGGTTATACATCATATTAAGGAACATGGCAGCAATCATCGGCAGCGCCATTGCCATAAGGCAGCGCTTTGTGTTGCCACCTATAAAATCAATTTTCGTTGGCATAAAAAGTCTATCCTTTCCGTAGATAATGAATGAACAACATTCATATAAAAACTCAAAATAAGCACCGCTGCTCGCGGCACACTATACTGAATGAAGATTATTCATTTTCTGCTCTTTGAAAATCCCCCGTCCCAAAACGGGGGATCATCTCAAAGGTGAAGTGCAAATATGAGAAATTCACGAATCCGTTTGGATTTATCTTCTTGCGTAAGATCGTCTGCCAGCAGAATACCAAGCTGACCATATACACAAAATGTCGCAGCGGCCTGCAAATCATCAAACTGAATTTCGCCTTTTTGTTTGGCGCGTTGCAGCAGTTTTTCTACAAGCGGCACCAACTTCTCGCATACCTTGAGGGCGAGCTGATCGTGAAATTTTCTGTTCTCCGTTCCATGAAAAACAGAATAATATTTTGTGTCCTGCTTTTCCATAGTGGTAGGCATTTCTTCAATGATCTGACGCAAGGTTTTGCGGTCGTCTTTTTCGGCATCCGCGAATTGCTCTACTAACACATCGGCATATTGTGCAATCGCACAGTCAAATAAAGCCTCTTTGGACGGAAAATAGCGATAGCACAAACCTTGTGCCACGCCGATTGCTTTTGCTATATCTGCAATCGAGGTTTTTTCATAGCCGTTTTCCCCAAACAATTTGAGGGCAGTGTCTAAGATTTCCTGTTTCCGTACTTCCGGCTCTTTTGTAACTCGCATAGTTTTGAGCCTCCTTTTTTTTATCATATCACCCCCACACGAAAAAATCAATGAGTGAATATCAATCATTTTGCGCCCATAGCAATATACGCAGTATTTCCAATCTGCTCCCACGATACATTACGAAAATATTCTGAAAGCATAGAAACAATTTCTGCTTCGGAGTAAATCTTAACATCTCCCTCTTTGCTGTGACGCATATAGAAATTCATAATGATGCGCCCTACAAGTGGCTGCCAGCAATCGCCCATCAGGAATGTGCCGCCGGGTTTCAATACTCGGTGTACTTCTCTTAGGACATTCATCGGAGCCGGATAATGATGAAACGAATCGTTGCAATACACGACATCAAAGGTATTGTCCGGGAAAGGGAGTGCCTCACTATCTCCCAACAACAGTTTCACTTGCTCCGGTAGCTTTGACTTTGCAACATGAAGCATTTTTTCTGACAAGTCAATTCCGTATAATTTTTTGCCAACATCTTCTTGTAAAATAAGCTTTAACATCTCGCCAGTTCCGCACCCTAAATCAAGGGCAGATTGGAATGGAATGCGCGACAGCTTTTCCAACAGGACAGGATAAAGGGAGCGGGCGTGCTGGCCCTTAATATCTGTGTCATGGGTAGCAGCTTGTTGGTTAAAAGCAGCCTTTGAGTTTTCTTTTACAGCATTCATGGCATTGACCTCCTTTCCATCTATCAGTATAACACCATTTTTTGAGATGTCAATGAATGTTATTCATTCAATCGCGCAAATGATTTAAAAATACCGTAGTGTAGCTTAGATTTTGATGCTTGACGGTTTGCAGCTAGAGCTTAACATAAGAAGAAAACGGAGTTGCTTGTAATAATCATGGGGCGCAGACTGTAAATCTGCGCCCCATTTCACATTTTACTGGTAGTTCTTATTGTAATAGTGAACATAGACGTTGTAATCCCGAAACCGGGTGATCAAACGAACCCAGATATACAGGTGATCGGTCTCGGAATAAAGGTTGAATTCCGTTGCCTCGTTGGTAGGCTGTGCATAGCGGCAGAACCGCCGCATGGTTTCCAGCGTCTTGAAGGCCGGCAGTTTGAACAGGGCACTCTGGAACTCGTCAATTTCTTTTACCAACTCCGGAGCCGGTTTTTTCTCACGCTCATCATGCCAGGTTGTCCACCACCGGCACCCGTCATAATCGGAGCGGGAGTAAGCCACCTCGCTGACAGGTCGCTTGGTGGCCTGCATGGGGGGAGTATAGGTGTGCTGGAACACTTGATCAAAGCCGCAGGTGGTCTTCAGATAGCAGTCACGACTTTTTTTCGGCCTCAACAGCCGCCCCTGTTTAATCGCGTCCCATTCTTCAAGAGGCAAGGGAATATGCGCTGCATCTCGGAGAGCTTCGTCCATCCCGCAGGCCTCACAGATCTGGACATCCACATAGCGGCTAAGGGCGTTTACCATCAAATGCGGAGCCAACGGCGCGCCACACCGCAGACATTTGGGCGGATCTGCGGCGTCACCGTCCGCATAAAGTTTTTTGTCTTTGCACCAGGCTGCTTCCAACAGCCCCTTGGGGTAGAGCAGCAGTTTCATTGTCAAGTCCTCCTTTTTTGAGATTTCTTTCCTGCCTGCTGGCGGATTTCTGCGGTTTCTTTGAAAGTCTGGATAATGGGATTTTCGTGTCTTGTGTCACTCTGGCGCCGCCGATCTTCTGACCAAGGCGGGTATACAGGAAGTTCCCCTTGATAAAACGAAAGCAGGTTGGTGGCCATATCTTCTTTGCGGCGGTGAATATAGCGTTGCACAGTTTGGGTCTCGCAGTTAATAATTGTGGTCCGCAACATAATTCCGCGCTGCTCAAAAATATACCGCAAGCAGTGAGCCGGATCTTCGGCTTCAATCCATAATGGGAGCGTATCATCAGAGCCTTGGAGTTTTCGCCATCCGCTGTAATCCGTGTAGTGGAAGTGAGGAACATGATTTGCGAGCCGGCGAAGTGCCAAATACAAGCGTTCATATTGGCGGCCAAGTTCTCCTTTCAATCGCCTGGAATAGTAGGTATAGCCGTCTGGGTCAAGCTTTTTAAGCTTCTTGCTATTAAAGAGATATTCCACATTATCCACTCCGTTTTCAGAGCGAATTTGGCCTGTTGGTTCTCCTAGTCCGTTGCGCTTAATCCATGCATAAAACCGTTTGCCAGTGGTCTTTGTGTTGACAAAACCACAGTCCTTCGGCCGCAGACCACCCAGATTTGTGGTGAGAGTGTCCCAGAATATCAACTGCCCGAAATTCTCTTGATAAAGTTTGATAGCAAGGTTGCCTTCCGAGTAGGTGGCAACTTTAATGGTTATGGCATATTCCGTTCCTTTCATGTTGAATGGTATTGGCTGCATTGATTTCCTCCAAGCAAAACCGGTGGGCTGCAAAAAGCAACCCACCGGTCGTTGTGTTGTAAGACTGACTCCAAAGTGCAGGATAGGGGAGAGGCAGTCTCGTCGTCATTGTTGTTTATGCGCTTTTTCCGCTTTGCTGTGAAGCAAGGTAGGAAGCGTACCCATCCGGATCAAGCTCTTGCAGCCGGTCCGCTCGGAAACGGTATTCCGGGTACTCGCAGAACCCACTGCGCTGTAGGACGCCAGTTGGAATTGCCAGCCCATTACGGATGAGCCAAACAGGAAAATCGGGGTCTCCGTTGGTGTCAATGAATGCACAGTCTTTCTGACGCTTGCCATCCAAATTGACGGTCAAAGACGCCCAAGGTTCGGGATATCCGTCCTCCCAGGCTACCATTTGAATTGCAAGATTGCCGCCTACATAAGAGGTAACTGTGAGCTGGATCTGGTGGGGAGAGCCGTACTTCTCATAGGGGAGAAGAGCGGTGGCGTGGTTGGTTTCCACAGATGCGGGATGGCTGTCTTCGTTGCAGCTATCAGGCATTAGTCCCAATTCCCAGCAGATTGTGAGAATGTCTGCCCGGTCTACCCGATAGACAGTTCGTTTTGCATATTTGGGGCGGAAGAGCAATTCGCCGCTTTCAAGGAAAAATCGCCCCTCCTTCCCACCGTAGATATGGCGCCGCCCATCCAGAAGATACTGCATCTTTTGGGCGTCTCTTTCAATTTTTTTGGTGTCATACCAGGTGGAATACTGTACCGCCACATGCAGGTTCGGATGGCTTTTAAATTCCGTATCCAGAAATTCCAGCAGCCGCTCACAAAGCACCCTGCGCTGAGAAACTGTCTGCCGTTCATTGAAGGTCAGCGTAAAATAAGAATAATCTCTGCCAGAGAGTCCACAGCCGTGTGCAGTATTGCTGAAATCGTTGCACCAGAAATAGACTTCCCAACCATCGCTGAGGTAGGGGGCCGGCTCCTCTTCTGTGTAGCCGTAGCAAATGAAATTATGAGCAATGGCAGCCATGATCGGAGCCATAACCGCGTTTCTGCGTTCGGCGGCCTGCCGGAGCTGGACGGTATCCCTGATTCCGGCCGCATGAGCCATTCTGTTTTCTTCCTGCTGCGCTTCCGTATATAAGAACTGCAGGCGCAGAGAATAGATGTCCTCCATTGCATATCCTTTGGCGATCCACTTTGCGTTGGATGGTTTCACATAAGATGTATCATGGTATATGATCATAAAACTGTCCCTCCATAAAAGTGCCCAGCAGATTGCAAGAAAACAATCTGCCGGGCTTTTGACACTTACTCTGAATGAACCAGAAGGGTCTTTTTCTCATAGGCAAAGAGTCAACATTGATGTGCCGTCTTTGTCTTCCCATTTGACGATTTGCCCCTGCTGCTCTTTCAACCGGGCAATGTGTTCTTTCCACTCTTTGCGAGCTTTCTCTGCGCGCAGCAGTTCGGCAGTCTGCTGTTCTGGTGTGAGAGCGGAGAAGGCAAACTCACGCTGATCGGACTCCAAATCATAGATGACCCGCCTTGCGATGAACAACGCCAGCTCAGATACGGTGGGGGCGTGTTCCTCAAGAGCCTGCCGGCCGCGGTGGAACAGGTCCATATACGCATGGTACTGTGCTTCGGTGATCAACTCCCAGCCGTAAGCATCCTGGATCTCATTTTCACTGTGGTACTCCATAGCGGCATCGAAATCAGCCTGCCGTGCGGCATTTTCCTTGTCTATGCGGCGCTGAAACTTGGTGCAAACTCGCTCCAATTCTTTGATCAGAAGAGCACAGGCGTCCGATTCCAACAGATAGCCATGGGCCTCGCTGTTCAGATATTTCTGCTTTTTTGTCATGCGGCTGCCTCGACAGGGCCAGGAACCTCATAGATGACCTCAACGGGAAGCAACGCACCGCAGGAAGTATCCTCCATAGTCTGCCATTCTCCGTTTCGCCAAACCTGTGCGGTAGCGTCGTTATAGACCTCCGGCGCCAGATGATGGTCGCTCATGCATTCTTTGGACACATAAATGCACATATGCTGCAGGTAAAAAACATGGAGGACCTGAAGAATTTCCTCTCTCAGCTGTTTCGCCAAAGCAGCGATCTCATTCATGTCCTGCCGCTCAAAAGCAGCCTCGGAAATCCGCTTCAGACATTGGGAGTCTTTTACCGCTTCGTTGGCATAGCTCGTTGCCTCATCTCCATACTTTTGTTTGATGCGAATACCCCCGAGAGACACATGGCGGGTGTACGCCGTAGCGGCTTTGCAGATGCTTTCCTTCAACTCCTGATAGGGTTTCTTATACTTGGTTTTCAGCACATCCATAGGCACGACCTCCAGATTGCGGCGGAGTGTGTCCAGATGCTTTTCCAATTCTTCACGAAGAGCCTTTTCCATTTCGTCCATAAAAACATATCCCTCCATTCATTTATCAGTATCAGGCTGTCGGCTGATTTCCGTCAAAAGCGCCGCCGCTACTTCAGACACCGCTTCCCAATAGGCCTCCTGATAAGCAGAACTGCTTCTTAACTGTGCAAGAAGGCGCCGGGGAAAATCCGGAGAGGCCAGTAATCTTTCACGCTGGGATACAGTAAGCTCCTGAAATTCCTCCCAGTCTTCAACCTGCTCTCTGAAGTCCTCTTGCATATTTTTTCCCTGCCAGAGACCAGCCACATTTTCCATAAAGCAGGGGGCCATCGGCAACGAAAAACTTTTCAGCTCAATGGAAAAGTGGTTTTCACAATACTCACCGTCCAGATAGCATTCATAGCTATTTTGCGTCTCTTCCTCCACAAACTGACTCTTTTGGCGCCAACTATCAATGCTGCCGCCGTCCTGTTCCTCCCGGAGATCATCATGGAACTGCCTCTGGGCATCGATCAGACTGGTGAATGGGATCTCATAAGAGCCATATTCTCCGTCGCTGGCCCAGTGGGAAGCCACAATATAAAGTGTCGCTTGGGGATAATCCTGTTTCGGAGCCGGCAAAGGAATCAACATTTCCGGTGACATGATAACAAAATCAAGTCCCAGATCCTCCACGCTCTTTGGCTCATGGTAGAGTTCAGAAAAAGTCCGTTCCAGAGCTTTGCGGTCAGCGGAGAGAACAGGCAGGTCAAACCTGCAGTAAATATCCGGCGTGTCGTTTTCAGTTTCTTTGTCGGTTCCGGTGCGGATCTCGAAGATGGTTCCAAAGAGTCCTTCGTATTCGCTCTGATCGTTGGCAAAGACCCGTGCACCGATTTTGAAGCAGATGCCTTCGTGCCAGAGTTCTTCGTTTTCATTTTGGTAGATCGTAGGTCATACCTCCTTCTTTAGAGGGTAGGGGTATATCCTTGCCCCTGGATTGATTTTGGCTATCCACGCCGGAAGTGGCGGCACCGTTCCTGAACATAAAAATGGGCGGCACCATAGGCGCGGTACGCCTGCATTTTAGAGGACTGCTTGACGGAACCCCTGCCGGGTAGGTTCAGTCGATTCTCAGGCGGTTTACACTTAAAGTTCGTCATCTTCTTCCCAAGGGGAATCTGCATCATTTGTGTCAGCCTCCTTCTTTGTCATATGCTCCATGTGCTCCACGCTGGTGTGCTCTGAATCGAAAGGATAAGTACCAGGGACAGATCCTCGCTCCAAAATCGTGAAGCTGTTCCAACGCCCACAGTGTGGGCAAGAAATCTGGCCGCTGCAAGCGCGGTCAATTTGTTCTTGGGTGACTGTGCCGGCTTCGGGGCAGCACGCCATGCGAACAAAAACGATGTTGGCAGTGTTCAGTATTTCTGGCCGATACTTTGCGTTAAAGGGGATAAAACCGATCCATTGAGGATTGTCGAAGATCCGGGAAGCATGAAGCTGGAGCGCCTCCTTCCGCATTTCAGACACAGATGCTGAGACATAGTTGTGCTCATTGCACCATTGGATAAGCGCATTCAGCAGCGGAACCTCATTTTCCCGCTCGATGACAGCCTCCACCAGCTTGCACCAGTCACATTCTTCGATCTCACCTAATTTGGTTTTGACAGCCCGCCAAGGAGTATATTTTTTATCTCGGCCAGCACCGGTGCTGTTACAGCGGAACACTCCATATTGCCAGCGGATATCCTCGAATGTAGCTTCAGAGAGGGTTTTCCCACCGGGCAGTCTATAGTTCTCATACTTCATGGATGTGGTTCCTCAGCTGTTGGATTCATAGATGACGGTAACTCTCCGCTTAAAACCAGGGGAAGTGCCGCACTCCATATCCTGAGAGGAATTGGTTGGCGGTCTATTTCCCGCAACGCTTCATCCATCCAGCACTTTTCACAGATATAAACATGAGCGTATCGGCTCAGCGGGTTCAGAAAAAAGTAATTGCCGGTATATAACTCATTGTGGCCGCACCTTGGGCAGAGAATCTGTTGTTCCGATTTCTGAAGGGGTAAAAGCTGCTCAAGAAACACTTTGATTTTATCTTCGCAAATATTCATGCCGTATTCTCCTTGATTGAGGCATTGGTTCTATTCACACCAGCTTGGCCGACGACGATATAAAGTCAAGCCATGGATAGGGAGGTTCTCTTTGTCATTGGTTACTCGGATAAATCCCTTTTTGTAGGCCACGACCTGGACTTCCTCATTTGTTTCGAGACAGAACACTCGTTGGCCGTTCATTTTTCTGAGTTCCTGCAGAGTGAGAGGAAACTCGTCATCATGCGTGCCTTCAGGCAGCGGAAGACCAGCCAATAGCATCTGAAAGGCAGTCTGAAAACCGGATTCAAACGCTTGTTCAGTAACGGCGCCGTGTTGCTCACCAACAGCGATCTGATAGGCCTCGAACGCTTTTATGGCTGACGGGGATTTCTGCAGGATGTTTCGCAGGGCTGCTTCGGCAGCGGAAACCGACTTGTCCATTTTTTCCTGCTCACTGCTCTGCGTTTTGAACACGCTCGGCTCATAGTCACCGTAGTAGAGGTCGTGCAGAAAACTGGATGTAGGAGCTGCACTCTGCGGCGAACCTGCCTCAAGATGTGCAAGTCCGTCAGCAATTCGTTCCATCGCCTTGATAAGATTGGGCAGCTGGGCCTCAAAAAAGCGGTGACCGTATATCGTTTCGTGGAAATTCAAAGGTTGGCACCTCCTGTCAATGAAAGAACCACCGACGGTACAAAAGCTGCGGTGGTTACTGATTGAGACCTCTGATAAGGTCATAGACCATCCATAGTAGATACTGAAAATCAGCCAAAACAGTCGTGCTGCATAGCCTTATTGCAGGCCAGAGAGAGGCCTGTCATCAACTGCGGCATAGCCTCCATATACTGGGGCGTAATACCCAAAGCATCCAATGCTTCCTGCACATCGCCGGTGTAACTATACTCGTGATTCTCCAATTCCTGGAGGAACATATCGAATGTAAAGCCTTTCCCCGTTTTATCCGAGGAAATGGCATCTTCCAGTTCTTTGCGATGTCGGGCGAGCATTTTATCCAGCTTGGCAGCATCGCTTTTGCGGCAGTAGCCGCCACCGAAAATACTGCACATCTGGCAGGTGTCCGAAAGAGAGAGGCCCAGTGTGCGCATCCCTTCGGCAAACTGTTGTTTGTTGAACGCAAAGAACATAGGGAATGCGTTGATTTCCGCCTGTTGGCGGTTACGCATCTCCTGATATTGATTGGTACTCATGCAACGCTCCTTTCCTCTGCTGTGCTTACGGCCAGTGGTGTTACACGCCATTCTTCTGGGTGACGCTGGTTTCGGCAGATCTTTTGCAAAATTTCATGCTTGCCGCAGACGGCATATTGCATCCATTGATGGCATGGTTGACCGTTGCCGTTCTGTGAAGAGAGGTGCTCCAGCACATAAATCACGGGTGCCACCTCACTCTGAAGGAGCCAATTTGCGAAGCTCGTTCAGCAAGCTGCGGTTGTTCTGCTCGTACTGAGGCAGGAATGGCTGATCCAGCTCAAAATGATAGTAGTGATAGAACAATATCTTGAATACAGCTGCTTGGCGCATTTCTTCCGGCATACGGTGCATCAGCCGGCCAATCTCTGGGATAACCAGATATTGTTGCTTCAAAAATTCCTTGTCCTCTTTGGGAAAGTTGTGGTACAGCCAGTCTTTTACCAATACCTTTCCGCCGTTGAAGTGATGCTGCTGATTATCATCAAAGCACAGGCAGTATTCAAAATCCCGTCCACGCTCACCAGGCCCCACCGAGAACGGGTAAAGGCGGCAGGTTCGAGGGCGGGCAGCATAGATGCTGCACTGGTGTTCGCGCAGAAAAATACAAGTGGCATCTGCGCCGACCGTTTTGAGTACATAAATGGGATAACCTTCATCGGTAAGCGGCATGGGTTCGCAGTATCGGAGCAGCACATCGTCCGTGCTGCTGATACCGCAATGCTGGTTACGCAGGTGCTTAGCCATCCGGTAGGTATCCAGGCTCTCAACCATCACGCAATTTTCAATATGACGGCAGCAATGACCGCAGCAACTGCAGTGATATGAAACGAACTCCTTTGCTCGTACCGACACGGCAAGGGTTTTGGATTGCTCTTCCATCGTATTCCTCCATAAAAAAGGCCGCGGCAGACAAAGACGCCTGCCACGGCCGGGACTTATGGGGCGTGGCCCCTTACTTGTTGAATTCTACGCGCACGCGGCCAGAGCCGTATAAGCCGGGAAGACGGCCGCCATCGGGAAAGGGTCCATAGAGAGGTAGTAGTCAGAATTGAGTGTCTCAAAATGGATCATATCCGCCGACTGCTCGTGGATCGCCACGACGGTCGAGGTGCGGTAGGTGGTGCCGTTGGCACGCAGAAAAGCGCAGTTACCCAGAACCAGCGGGCATAAAAGCGTTCCGTGCATCACGATGGATTTCTTCGATTTCGTCATAGTGTTCAACCTCCATTCAGTCGAATTTTACTTGATCTGGTGGCGCGTTTGCCTTATTCGTAGCACATCTCCAAAACCACCAGACGAACCTCTTCCAAAACCTCTTTAATACGCTTCATGGGGATTTTTTCACGACTGGCGATCTCCCGGATGCCATAACCACTGCTTTTCATACGAATAATCTTCATCTGTTGCTGAGAAACACGGCCCGCCAAATCATGAAGCAACAGGCGCATTTCAAGATCCAACATTAGATTATCCTGTGTCGGCATCATTTCTTCCGGCGAAAGACTGTCGGGATGGGGACCCACATGAATACTGACAATTTCGGCGTTGCGTTTTTGACGAAATTGTCCCTTAAAGTGATTTGATAAGCTACGAGACATGTATTTCCAGGCAATCGTAGCAAAAGAGTAATCCTGCAGCTGTTCTCTCAAAAAAAAGTCCTGCACTGCTTTAAGATAGCCAAAAATGATTACATCATAGAATTCATCTTCAGCCAAACGGTTATCATTCAGAAATTTATAAACCAGGCCGTGATGTTCGGCGGCAAACTCTTGCTGTTCCTTTGTTAACGGTACTTCACACAACATATATATTTCCTCCAGTCTAAAGCAAAAAAGGGATACCCCCGGCGTGAGCCAGAGGTATCCCTTGATAACATGTCATGCGGTTATGCCCGCAGAAAATCCATTATGCCGGCAGCTTTTCGTAGTCGCCGTTGATCGCTCCGACCGCATAGCTCCCATCAGGATTTGCGGCTTCGGTGGCGGATGCGGGGATCTCATACTCGCAGTCGTTGGTGCGCTGATCTTCGTTGATCAGGGCCCGCTGGATGTTGATGAGCTTGATCTGCTCCTTGAAGCCATTGGCATAGGCACGAATCTGGCTCAACTCCTCGCCCTGAAAGTCGCGCACGAGACGGAAGGTGGCAACGCTGTAGTCGTTGCTGCCGTTGTTTTCCTTCTTCAGCGAGATCTGCACCAGGCTGCCATAGGTGGCACGCCGCCGGTAGACAAAGGCTCTGTTCAGGAACTCTTTGAACGGCTTGATGCTGGTGGGCGGGAGCGAGATCAGCAGAGGCAAAGGAGATGAGCACGAAAGTGCGCAGTCCCGCCGAGTGACGCTTGGCGTCGGTATGCTGG
>ENA-ORTY01002188-ORTY01002188.1-human-gut-metagenome-genome-assembly--contig:-NODE-2188-length-19339-cov-3.185957_pt1 | contig 19339 bp, 10 predicted proteins | sample MGYA00241917_ERZ509198 | MGnify/ENA primary metagenome ERZ509198 (study PRJEB26280, sample SAMEA2338857) | human gut metagenome | biome: human gut; feature: human-associated habitat; material: faeces...
TATTCAGACCGTCGAACTCATACAGCTTGCTGACCTTGGTCTTGATGATCTTGTCTAGGCCCGCTGGTGCCTGGAAGAAAAGATCGAGTTCGTGTACGCCTCGGGCGCCCATGCTCCGGCCTCCGCGGCCTGGGTGGCGGCCCGCATGCTGCAGATCCCCTTTGCCTTTGCCGTGCGTACGGCGGACCTTGCCTCACCGGCCAAGGACTGGCTGGTGAAGGCCGAACAGGCTGCCTTCGTGCGCTGCGATACGGAGGCCACGCGCAAGGCTGTCTGCGAGCTGCTGCCCTCCGTGGATCCGCGGCGCATCGTGCTCCTGCGTGATGCCCTGACCCTGACCCCGCCGGACGAAGACGTCTCCATGCCGCCGTCCAATGTGCCGGAGCCGTTGCAGCTGCTGGCCGTGGGGACCATGACCAGCCGCAAGGGCTACGATACCCTGCTGCAGGCCTGCCTGGCCCTGCAGAAGGCCGGAGTCGACTTCCGGCTGACTTTGGTGGGCACGGGCCCCTGGCGTCTGCGTTTGCGGTTGCTTGCCTGGCGCCTTGGCCTGCGCAAGCTCGTCTCCTTCCCCGGTCAGCTGCCGCACGAGGCCATGACCGATCTGTACCGCCGTGCGGACATCTTCATCGCTCCCGGTCATATGACCCGGGGCGGCGATATGGACGGGCTGCCGTCGGCCCTGACCGAAGCCATGGCCTTTGGTGTGGCCGTGGTGGTGAGCGATCTTCCCGGCCAGCTGGAGGTTGTCCAGAACGGCCGCAACGGTATCGTCGTACCGCAGAATGACGTCACGGCCCTGTCCCAGACCTTGCTGGATCTGTCCGCCAGTGCGGAAAAGCGCCGCCATCTGGGGGCGGAAGCCTGGAAGCGCATCCGGGAAGTGCTGGACGAAGAGGCCACGGAAGCACGGCTGACCTCGCTGTTCAAGGCGGCCTGCCACCGCTGAGAGCGTGCTTTTTCCTTTTGACATGGAAACGGCCGGTCCTGTTACGGATCGGCCGTTTTGCCATATCCTGCTGCCAGGACGACAGGGCGGCAGCATTGCTCCGGGAGCCCAAGGCCGGCCTTGCCCGGAGCCGCAGAGAACGGCATGGAACTGGAATATATCACGGAAGAAGAGTCTCCCTGGCGGCCTGAGCTGTGCCGCATCTGGGAGCAGAGCGTCGATCTGGCCGCACAGCCGGATCCTTTTTGTTGTGCTCCTGTCTGGCAGTTGTCCGCGCACAGGGCTTTCGCGCCGGGGCGTCGTGTCCTGGCACAGCACACGGAGGACAGTGTCCTTGTTTTGGCGGAAGCCTTCCTGTCTTCAGGGCAGCCGCTCCTGACATCGCTGGAGGCCCACTGGCTCTTCGGCTGCCCCCTGCTGGGGCCGGATGCGATCGGGCTGCTGGCTGAGGCGCTGGCCGTCATGTCACATGGTTACGGGCATCTTCCGGCGCTGCTTCTGGGAGGGATAGTGCCGGGGAGCAGGAGGGCCCGGGAGCTGTATGCCTGCTGTGAGTCCCTGTTCACCATTTATCTGGCCGGGGAGTGCATCCAGGCCGGGGCCTCGCTGGAAGGCGGGCTGGACGGCTTTTTGAGCCGCCGTTCCGCCAACCTGCGCAGCAAGTGGCGCAAATCTTTTCGCAGGGCCGCCGACAGGGGCGTCACGTTCGAGCGCTCCTGTCCCACCGATACGGCCGGGGCCGACGCCGTCTATGCCCGGATGCTGGCCGTGGAGCAGCGCAGCTGGAAGGGCGTGGGGCACTGCGGCATGACGGAATCCCCGGCCCGGGAATTCTATGCCGACATGATCCGCCGTCTTGCCGCGCAAGGCACGGCGCGCGTCATGTTCGCCCGGCATGAAGGCCAGGACATCGGTTTCATTTTCGGCGGGATGCTGGGGCCATGTTACCGCGGGCAGCAATTCAGCTATGATGCCGCCTGGAAGGATCTTTCCATCGGCAACCTTTTGCAGGTGGAGCAGATACGCTGGCTGTGCGAGGAAGGGGCTGTCCGCTACGATATGGGCACGGCCTCCGGGGAGCCCATGGCCTACAAGTTGCACTGGACGGAAGCGCATCCGACTTCGCAGACGTGGTTTTTGCAGCCGCGTTAGGAGGATGCGGCCGCGGGCGTGGGTATTTCACAGGGAAAATACCGATGGTGTTTTCCTGCCCGCAAGAAGAGGAAAGGGGGATGCCGCAAGCGGCATCCCCCTTTTTGTCATGGTCTGGCCATGGAGTCCTAGCCCCACAAAACGAGGCGCGTCTCCAGAGGCGAGGACAGGCCTTCGGTGCAGGGCATGACGCGCACACCGTACACATGGATCCCGCTGCGGGAAGGCGTGTAGGTGCAGACAAAGGTCATGGTCCCGTCCACCCCTTCGTTCTCCGGCTGCATCTCCACCACATCGGGCGTTTCCGTGAAAGTGGAGCCGTCGCCGGGACCGGCCACCAGCTGGACCAGCAGCTCGTCGAGCTTCATGCTGCCGGGATGCACGGTCACGGCCACATGCAGGGACTGGCCGTCCAGCAGGCTGTCTTCCTTGATGCCTTCGATGCGGATGGTATCCATCTGCACGGAGCCGAAGCGCGCGTTGACGTCCTGCTTCCATTGGCTCAGATGTCGGGCCAGGGCGTAGTGGTTGCTGCGGAGCTCCTGATGGCTGGTGGCCGCCGGGATGTAGTAGTCGCTAAGGTAATCGCGCAGCATGCGGTGCGAGCTGTACTGGGCGATGAGCGTCTGCATGGCCTTGCGGACGCGCAGCAGCCAGTTGTGGGGCCGGTTGTCCGCATCGCGCTCGAAGTACAGCGGGACCACCTTGTCTTCCAGCAGGGAATACAGGGAGGCCGCATCGTCATAGTCGCTCTGCTCGGGGCCCAGGCTGCCTTTGGCCACCAGGGGGCCGATGGTCCAGCCGTTGGTGCCGTTGTAGCCTTCGCACCACCAGCCGTCGGCCACGCTGAGATTGAGGCCGCCATTGACCGCCACTTTCTGGCCGCTGGTACCGCAAGCCTCGTAGGGGCGGCGGGGATTGTTGAGCCAGACATCGCAGCCCTGCACCATCAGGCGGGAGACCGCCAGGCTGTAATCCTCGATAAAGAAGATCTTGCCGAAGAAGCGGGGCGACAGCATGTGCTGGAAGAGTTCCCGGATCAGGCCGATGCCTTGGCCATCGGCAGGATGGGCCTTGCCGGCAAAAACGAATATGACGGGCTGGCCGCTCTTTTCCAGGATGCGGGCCAGACGGTCCACATCGGCAAAGAGCAGGGTCGCACGTTTGTACGGTGCAAAGCGGCGGGCAAAGCCGATCACCAGGGTCTCGGGGGTCAGCCGGGACGTCATCTCCTGCTGCTTTTCGTAGGGGATGGCGAATTTTTTGAAGAACTCCGGCAGGCTGGAGCGGATGGCTTCCAGCAGGTGCTTTTTCTGGGTCTGGCGAGCCGTCCAGAGGTCGGCATCGGGGATATCCGCGATGCGGGTCCATTTTGGGGCGTCGGGCGTCAGTTCCTGCCAGCCTTCGCCCAGGTGCTTTTGCAGCAGAGGACGCATGGCCGGACCGGCGTAGGAGGGTACATGGATGCCGTTGGTCACGGAGAAAATGGGGATCTCCGCCACCGGGACCCCCTGCCAGCCTTCCTGCCACATATGGCGGGAGACCACACCGTGCAGGGCGCTGACGCCGTTGGCCTTCATGGAATACTTGAGGGCCAGGACGGTCATCTCGAAGACGTTGCGCTCGCTGCCTTCGAAGCGGCCCATATTGACCAGGGTCTGCCAGCTGATGCCCACGGTCTGGATGTAGGGCTTGAAATAGGCCTCCATGCTTTCCAGCGAGAAGCGCTCATTGCCGGCATCCACGGGCGTATGGGTCGTGAACAGGGTGCTGCCGCGCACCACTTCGCCCGCCTCCTCGAAGGACAGGCCATTCTCCTGCATGAGCAGGCGGATGCGTTCGAAGATGAGGAAGGCCGAATGCCCTTCGTTCATATGATAGGCGGCGGGGCGGATGTCCAGGGCGCGCAGCATGCTCACGCCGCCCCGGCCCAGCAGGATCTCCTGCCGCAGGCGGATATCGCGGTCGGCTTCATACAGGCGGGCCGTGATCTTGCGGTCCTCCGCCGTATTGGAGGGCAGGTTGGTGTCCAGCAGGTAGAGGTTGATCCGTCCCACGCGCACCAGCCAGATCTGGACGTGCAGGCGGCGGCCCGGCATCTGCAGGTAGATCTCGCGGGGTTTGCCGTCCTGATCCTTGACCTGCTCTATGGGCAGGGTTGCGAAATCGTTTTCGGGATAAACAGGAGTCTGGTCGCCGTTCTTGTCGATGATCTGGCGGAAGTAGCCGTTCTTGTACAGCAGGCCCACGGCCACCAGCGGGATGTTCAGGTCACTGGCGGATTTCAGGTGGTCGCCGGAAAGGACGCCCAGACCGCCGGAGTAGATGGGCAGGCATTCGCTCAGGCCGTATTCTGTGGAGAAATAGGCCAGAGGCTGCTGCGGGGTCAGGGGGCCGAAGCTTTGCGGCGCCTCGGCCATGTAGGCATCGAAGGCCGCCATGGTCTGGTTGTACAGCCGCAGGTAGCTCTGCTCGTGGGCCACGATGATCAGCCGTGCCCGGGTGGCTTTTTCCAGCGTGGCGATGGGATTGTGGTTGCTGCGTTCCCATTCTTCTTCGTTGAGGGCCGAGAACAGATAGTGGCATTCGGGGTGCCAGCTCCACCAGAGGTTGTGGGCCAGCTCACGCAGGCGGCCGATGGCCGGGGGCAGTGAGGTCAGGGCCGTGAAGCTGTGCAGGTTGGGCGTGGTGGACATGGTGGCCGCCAGCACACGGGTCAGGGTCGTGCTGCCGCCGGCGGGCTGCGAGCTGCGCTGGCGTGCCTTGTCCAGGGCCAGGCCGTAGGCCTGCACATAGTAGGGGAAGAACTGCTCCCAGGAGCAGCCTTCGGCCACATGGCGCACCATGTGCCGGTGTTCCTGCATCTGCTCTTCGGGAAGGGAGGCATACTGCAGGAGCACGTCGCGCAGGCTGGCCGCGGTCTCGTCATACGAGGTCTGGCGGCGGCAGATGATGGTCACGCCGTTCTTATCGCGCTGGCTGGAGCGCACCCACATGCCGAAGCCGGAGAGGTCGGTGGTGACCGTGGGCACGGCATGGGCGGCGCTTTCCTGCGGGGTATAGCCCCAGGGCTCGTACCAGGAGGGGAACACGCCCAGATCGCAGGCGGCCAGCACCTCTTCATAGCGCATGTTCAGGAAGCCGTCCTTGCCGTCGAGCAGGGCGGGATCGAAGATGACCTGCACGTGGTTCTCCGGCCTGTTGTCCAGGCCCAGGCGCTGGCAGGCATTGAGGATGGGATCGTTGGGCTGGTTGTAGACGTGATGGCTGCTGATCCAGAAGCCGCCCTGGCCGGGGAGTTTGGCCGGGTCGCCGCTGACTGCGTCGGCATTGACCCCGCTGTGTCCGCCCATGACCGCGCACAGGGCCAGCACATTGGACTGGGACTGGCTGAGGGCCGTATTGACCATGCCGAGGGCGTCAAGGAACACGTCGATGCCCTTGTTGTGATATTCATAGCGGCCGGACACGAGGAAGATGCGGGTATCCTCGGGCAGCCGGCGGCGCAACAGACGGCCGGCGGCCTCCAGCAACCGCTGCCGGGAAGCCGCGGCCAGGCTCCTGTCCCGGCTGTAGTCGGGGATGACGCGCAAGTCCAGACCGTTGAGGGTCAGCACATCGGGGGTACGCCCCAGAAAGACGCCCGCCTCGTCGGCCGTGATGCGGCTGACGGTGGTGAAGCAGTCGGCTTCGCGTGCCGAGGCCGTCTCCATGGAGCATTTGGCCGTGATGTTGTAGGCCCCGGCCTCATGCTTGGGGTTGATCTGGTGCATCTGCTTGTAGATGTCGAAGCCGGAACCGGCCATGGAGCGCCCCAGCATGGTGGCGTGCGTGGTGAAGACCGTGCCCACATAGGGGGCGTTGGTCTTGAGATAGAGCAGGCCGCCGCCGCACATCCATTCGTGGAAGTGGGCCAGGGCCGGGCCGTCGGCAGGGATGTGCAGCGCCTTGCAGGCGGCTTCGATCACTTCGCCGCAGGCCGTGCTGAACATGACCGGTTCCACATAGTCCCAGCCGCCGGAGATGGAGTCCACGCCGTAGCGGTTCCAGAGCGAGAACAGCAGCTGGCTCTGGTCGTAACGGTCACGGTACCCGACCAGGATGACTTTGGGGCGGCCGGGGATGTTCCAGCGGCCGAAGCGGCAGCTCAGGTTGCGCCGGTCGGTCTCCTGGCGCAGCTCCTGCCAGCAGGGCTCGTCGGTCTCTTCAAAGTCGGGGTTGTTGCCCAGGTCGGGCCCCAGAAGAAAATAATTTTCTCCAAAGGCAGCCAGGGCTTCCAGGATCTTGCTGCTGACGACGGCATAGATGCCGCCGACCTTGTTGCAGACCTCCCAGCTGACTTCGAAGAGGGTTGCGTTTGACAGATCTTGTGACATTGAGACGGATCTCCTTGCATTCATGAAAGCCCCCGGAGAGGTCTGTCCGGGCCATGCCTTCGCGCAGGGCATGATCCGTCAGGCAGGCCGTGCCGGGAGTGCGCTAACTGCGGGACGCTCCGGCAGCGGGCAGGGGGGCATCCAGGGTCAGGCCGAAGTCGGCCAGTACGTTCATGTAGTTGATGTAGGCATCATAGGGGGTGCCGTACGGATTGAAATAGCTGTGCACGTCGCCGTCGGCGAACCACTTGGTGCACATATAGTAAAAATGGTCGGATGTCTGCAGGCGTCGCCAGGTGCGCAGCAGATCTTCGTTGCCGCCGGCCTTCACCTTTTCTTCCAGACGGTAGACAGCCGTGATGGCATCCTGCTGCATGTCATTGCCCAGCCAGGCGGTCAGGTCGCGTTCGGCGTCGGCCCAGGACATGAAATTGTGCACGTCGAGACTGGCCACGGGCTGGAACATGGCCGCAGCTTCGGTGGGCGTCACGAAACTGAAGCCCGGCAGGGAAAGCAGGACGTCCGGCAGGGCCTCCATGAACTGGAAGATGCCCGTGGATTCCCACTGGTGCTCGCCAAAGGTCTCGTAGTCCATGAACAGGTTGATGATGTCCCCTGCGGCCCCGGAGGCCTGGGCCCAGCTGGCGAATTTTTCCGCCGTCAGCGGGAATTCCGGCCATTCGTGGTTGGAGAAGCGGAAGGCGATGTCGTCGGAAAGGCGGTAGTTCTTGAGCAGCAGGCGCAGGGAGTCGCACCCCGAAGGCCTGTAGACGAAGTTGGGGCTGCGCCAGCCCAGCACATGGTCGGCGCCTTCCGCCAGGATGGCCTTGTAGCCCATTTCCTCCACGGTACGGGCCAGGGCGTTGTTGTAGATGAGCTCGGTATTGCGGAACGAGGTGGGCCGCACACCGAACAGCTCTTCGATGCGGTCATCGTGCAGGCGGACCTGCTCCCGGAACTCGTCAGGCGAGTAGAGGAAGGCCAGCGAGTGGTTGTAGGTCTCGGAAAGCAGCTCCACGCAGCCGGTGGCCACCAGCTCCCGGTAGCTCTGGATGACTTCCAGGGCGTAGGTCTCGAATTGGTCCAGGGCCGTGCCGGAGATGGAGAGACTCACCTTGAACTGCCCCTCATGGCGCCGGATGAGCTTGAGCAGCAGGGCGTTCATGGGCAGATAGCATTTGCGCGCCACCTTGAGGAGGATGCCGCAGTTGGCGTTCTCGTCCTCGTACCAGGAATTGGCGCCGATATCGAAAAAGGTGTAGTGGCGCAGACGGTACGGCTGGTGTACCTGAAAATAGAAACAGATGGCGGACATGCTATCTCCTCCCCGCAACAAGCTGGTCGTAGATGGCGCGCAGCTTGGTGGCGGCATTCTCCCAGCGGATGTTCTTCAGTTCTTCACGGCAATTGCGGACTTCCTCGGCGGCCAGCAGGGGATAGGCCAGCAGGGCGCAGATCTTGTTGGCCATTTCCCGCACATCCCAGAAGTCGACCTTGATGGCGTTGCGTACCACTTCCGCCACGCCGGACTGGCGCGAGATGAGGACGGGGACGTCGTAGGCCATGGCTTCCAGCGGCGCGATGCCGAAGGGCTCGGAAACGCTGGGCATGACGTAAAGGTCGCTCATGGCGTACATGCGGTCCACTTCGCCGTTGCGCAAAAAGCCCGTGAAATGGAATCGGTCCCCGATGCGCAGGTGGGCCACACGGCGCACCATGTTGGGCAGCATGTCGCCGCTGCCGGCCATGATGAAACGCGTGTGGGGCAGGCGGTCCAGTACCAGCTTGGCGGCTTCGACAAAATAGTCGGGGCCCTTCTGGTAGGTGACGCGGCCCATGAACAGGACCCGCTTCTCATGACGGCAGCGTTCGGGGATGACCACGCTCTTGTGGATGTCATTGCGGGAGACGGCGTTGTGGACCACGGAGATCTTGCCTTCGGGGATGCCGTACTGCGCCATGACTTCCTGCTTGGTGTAGTGGCTCACGGCCACGACGCGGTCGGCGGCCTCCATGCCTGCCTTTTCGATGTCGGCCACGGTCTGGTTGAGGTTGTCGCCGCTGCGGTCATGCTCCAGGGCATGGATATGGGCCACCAGCGGTTTGCCCGTCAGCTGCTTGACCAGCATCCCCGCCGGGTAGGTCATCCAGTCATGGACATGGATGACGTCGAATTCCAGGCGTCCGGCGATGACGGCCGCTGCGCAGGCATAACGGTAGACTTCGCTCATGAGGTCTTCGCCGTAACCGCCGTGCAGCGTCAGGGTCTCGCACTGTTCCCGGGTCTCTGCGATCTCGCGCAGAAGGTGCTCCCGCTCCGGGCCTTCATGCTGCAAGACGGTCCGCAGGGTCGGGTCGGCCAGACGTTTTTCGGAAAGCAGACGCTGGAGCTCCCGGTGCTCTTTCAGATAGCTGCCGCTGTTCAGATAGGGGCGCAGCGGCGAGTCGATATATTCCAGATGCAGCTTTTCGCGCCAGATCTCTTCGATTTCGTCCCGGAAGCCGGGGATGAGCTCCGTGTACTGGCGGTCATGCCATATCTCGCGCACGCCTTCTTCGCGCCGGAGGCGGGCGCTGCGGGTGCAGATCCGGGTGCCCGAGGCGGAAAACATGGTCAGGCCGTCCTGCAGATGGACGGGGCGGTCACTTTCGGCACGGGGCAGGACAAAGAAGATCTCCGTGCCTTTCTTGGCCAGTGCCGTGGCCATGCCCTGGCAGGCCGTGCCCAGCCCGCCGCTCTTGAAGGGGGGAAATTCCCAGCCGAACATGAGGACGCGCATTACCTGTCTCCTTGCAGCAGGGCGTTTTCCCACTGCGCATAGGCCTGGGGAGCCACCTTTTCCAGCCTGTTCAGCAGGCGCAGGCATTCGGCCACGCTCCAGGCCTGGGCGATGCAGCCGTTGGGCAGATGCGGCGGGTCTCCGTCGAATATCTCGGAGATGCTCCCGATACCGGCGCCGCCCAGATGGCTGCCGAAGAGGGGCGTCAGGGTATGCAGCAGGTCGCGCGCCGCGCCTTCCTCATCCCAGGCAGCCCGCAGCAGGGCATCGCCGTAAGCGCCCAGAAGCCAGGGCCAGACAGTGCCCTGATGGTAGGCTTTGTCACGCTCTCCGGGCCCGCCCTCATAAAGGGAGCAGTACTCGTTGGCGCTGGGGGCCAGCGTGCGCAGCCCGCAGGGGGTCAGCAGGCACTGGCGCACGCGCGAGACCACGGAGGCGTAATTGTCTTCTTCGAGGATGGGAAAGGGCAGGGAAACGGCGAACAGCTGGTTGGGCCGCACACGGAAATCCCGCTCGCCATCCCGCCAGACGTCGGCCAGATAGTCGCCCCGGTAATCTTTGATCCAGTGCCGGTGGGCGAAAACGGCGCGCATGCGGTCCCGCTGGTCGACGGAATCCTGCCAGTGAGGTTCGTCGAAGCGCCGTGCCAGATGGTCGGCAAAGGCCAGGGCATTGTACCACAGGGCGCTGATCTCCACCGGCTGGCCGTGCCGCGGCGTGACGGGCCTGCCGTCGACCACGGCGTCCATCCAGGTGAGCTGGGTCTGTTCGTCGCCTACGTCAAGGAAGCCTTCCTCGTCGGCACGGACGAACGGGACCTGCCCCCCGGCATAGGCCCGGAGGATCTCCTTGATGGCGGGCCAGCAGTGCTCTTTCACAAAGCCCATGCGCTGCGGATCGACCTGGAGCAGCATCTGCACGGCCCAGACATACCAGAGGGAAGCGTCCACGGAGTTGTAGGCATGACGGCCGTCGGCTGAAAAAACGTTGGGGATGAGGCCGTCACGCACGGCGGCGCCCATGTTGGCAAGGATCTGTTCGCCCAGAGCCTGGCGACCGGCAAAAAACGTCAGGCCGGGCAGGGCGATCATGGTGTCGCGTCCCCAGGAGCCGAACCAGTGGTACCCGGCCACGATGCTGTCGATCCGGCCGGTCGTGCTGCCGGGCGTGGCGATGAGGAAACGTTTCCCTTCCCGGGCCAGATGCTTTTGCAGGCTGTCCGTCTCGGCTTCTTCGTCGATCCGGCGCTGGCTCTCTTCCTGCCACAGCCGTTCGAAGTCATGCCGGCTGTGTTCCTTTTGCAGGCTTTCCGTGGAGACGGTGAGATAGACGGCATGGCCGGGAACGAGATCCACTTCGAAAATCCCGGGCATGAACAGGTCTTCCTGGAAGGGGAAGCCCCGCTCCTGTTCCACGAGATACTCGATGTTGTAGTACCAGTCCTGGGCCGTCTGCCAGGAGGAAGGGCCGTCCATCTGCAAAAAAAGTTCGGGCAGCTGGGGATCCGGGCGCACGGATGCCCCGTACAGGGTCGGGGAGACGCTGCTGTCGATGGCTTTGTCGGCGCGGATGACCGCATGCATGTTGCGGCAGGCCAGCAGGGGCTTGATGCGCAGGCGCAGGGGCGGGGTCTCGGGACTGGCGATACTGGCCTTGTAGCGTATGAGGAGGACATGCCGTCCCGGCAGCAGCATGAGCTCGCGGGTCAGCGTCACGTCGCCGAAACGGTAGCGGAAAGAGGGCCAGAGCCCGGCAGAGGCGGCCTGCATGTATTCATGCCCGCGCGGGAAGTACACTCCCGGATGCTTGCGGCAGGAGAAGAAGAACTCTTTGCCTGCCATGAGCAGGGATTCCTCAAGGGTGGAGAGCAGCACATGGCGGCCTGCGGGCCGGGCCAGCTCGGTGACGAACAGGCCGTGGTATTTGCGTGTATTGCAGCATACCAGCGAGCTGGAGGCATAGTCGCCAAGACCGTTGGTCTCCAGCCACTCCTTGCGGAGGGCCTTGCGCAGGTTCTGGCAGGCGGGACGGTCAAACTGGAATTTCATGTATCCTCCTCAACCGGAAAGGATGGACATATCCGCGGAGACCGTGGAGAGGGGCGGGCCGCTGCATCCGCGAAAGTGCAGGGCAGGGGAGGCAAAGCGTCGTCTTTCCGGAGCTGACGGCCGCTTCATGTTTGGTTTCAATATACGTCAGCTCTTGCGGGGATGTCAAAACAGCTTTCCGGGAAAAAGGATACGCACGCTTCCGGCAGAGAGTATGACAAGGGGACGGCGTTTTCACGTCGTCCCCTTGGGGGATCTTCAGTCTAGGCCCGGGAAGGGCTGTCCTCCCCGGCCAGGGCGGAGCGCAGGTCCTCCGCGGGTATCTCCCGCAATGCCAGCACGATGGCGGGATCGAAGGCGGGGCTGGCCGACAGGATTTCCAGGGCCTGGCCGATGGGCATCCCCTGCCTGTAGGCCCGGTCGCTGACCATGGAGCAAAAGGCGTTGACCACGGCCAGCAGGCGGGCATGGGGATTGATCTGATCGCCCTTCAGGGCTCGCGGACCGCTGCCGTCGAATTTTTCGTTCATGTCGTGCAGGGCTTCGGGAACAGGCAGCCCGAAGTTGATCCCGTACAGGACGCGGAAGGCATACTCCGAAGACTGCAGTACGGCCTGCTGCTCCTCGGGCGTGAGCTTGCCGCTTTTGCGCAGCAGGTGGTGCGGTACGAAGATCTTGCCGATCTGCGAAAGCTGGGAAGCCATGCGCAGGGTCAGGACAGCCGTATTGTCCAGCTCCATATGCCGGGCCAGCAGCTCCGCCACATGCCGCATCTTCCGGGTATGGCCCACCAGGTTGGGGTCCACATATTCCACGGCGCGCACCAGGGCTTCCATAAGATGGTGCTGGCGTTCCTGGGCTTTCTGGGCCTGCCGGCGGAAGCGGGTGATATCCTTGAAGATGGCCACGACGCTTCCGGGAAGGGGAGCTTCCTTGGCGGCGTCTTGCTCCTGCCTGTCCAGAAAAACATAGAGGGAGACCCTGTAGAGATGTTCCTTGCCGTCAGTACCGGGCAAGGCCAGCTCCACGCCGTCGAAGGACGGTTCCTTGATCTTGCGTTCGATGCCTGCCTGCAATTTGTCGGCGGCCTCCTGGGGGAAGAGATCCCTGGGGGACTTGCCGGCCAGCTCATCCTGCGGGATGCCGCCGCAGATCTTGGCAAATTCGGGGTTGAAGATGCGGACGCCGTCCGTGGCACTGAACAGGACCAGCCCCAGGCGCATGGAATCATTGACGCTGTCCAGCACCTGCTTCTGGTCGCGGATGACCGTATACAGGGCCTTGAAGTAGGCGGCCGAAGCCCGGTGGGCCCGCCCCACCAGGCAGGAGACCCCGAAGGCCAGCAGCAGGCCGATCCCCAGGCTGGTCAGCAGGCCGACGGCATAGATCTGCATGGATTTGTGGAGGATCTCCCGGTCGATGTCCGCGGCGGGCAGGGAGGCCACCAGCATCAGCGTATTGGGCAGCGAGGAGATGAAGGCCAGGGAATAGACGTCATCTCCTCCGGCCATGGCAGGACGCTTTTTGAAATCCAGCGAATGGGCGCCGGCCACGCCTGCACGGAGGGGGAGCTGTTGCAGGGCGTCCTCCCGCAGCAGGAAGACACTGCTCCTGTCCGGGAAAAGATCCACCAGCCTGAGCTGGCTTTCCTTGTCCTGGAGGATGTTCGTCAGGGCCGCGTCCATGGGGAAGCACAGGAGCAGGCAGCCGACGACACGGGGCCTGTCCTTGCCGCTGATCTCGAACAGGGGGGCACCGGCCTGCAGGGCGAAACGGTCCCCATGCTTGTGGATGGCGCCAAAGGAAAGCGTCCTCGATGTGACGGCCTGCCGGACGAGAAGATCGTCGTCGTGATTGTCGGCAGCGTCAGAGGCACTGTCCACGATCTTGCGGCCATTGGGCAGGAACATGCGGATGCGGTCAAGATCGTTCTGGTAGGCGATGTCCGCCAGCAGTTGCTGCATGTATTCGCGCTGGTCCAGCAAGGAAAGCTGGTCGCTGTCGGATCCGGGAGCGGCGGTGCGGGAACTCTTGTCCAGCAGATCGGAGGGCAGGGCGGCCATGTCCGCGGCGAACAGGCGGACGCTCTCCGAAAGGGCCAGCGTGTTGGTCTGTTCCAGCATGGTCCGCCGCCAGTCTTGCAGGCGGATCTGCATGGTATCGATCTTGGACAGGAGGAAGCGGTTTTTGTCCGCCAGGATGGCCTGGGTGCTCCGGTCGACCTGCAGGGAACACAGGGCATACGAGAGCAGCAGGACCAGCACGAAAAGCACGAGGCTGATGCTGATGCCCAGCCGTTTGCTCATGAAATGATGCGGCTTGGCAGGGAAGTCGGGGTCGGGAGTGTACATGGGCTACTCGTTTGTTTTTTTGCCTCGCATGTGGGCCCAGCGTGACTTCTCGTTGAACGAGAACTGCGGGACATAATGTCGCAGGCGCCCCTGGGGCAGGATGGCATTGCTGATGTTGTCCAGGATGACGATGTCATTGTCCATGTAGACGGCCAGAACGGCATGGGACAGGCGGCGCAGGGTATCGCGCAGGACGACGATACGCAGTTTGTCCGTATCCATGCCCAGCTCTTTGAGCGTGAAATATTTGACGATGGCGTAATCTTCGCAGTCGCCAGATTTTTTGAGGAACAGGTTGGGCCAGACCCAGTAGTCGGCCTTGCCCCAGTTGGTGATATCCTCACGGTAAGGAAAGCGGTTCCAGAACGTGTTGACATAGCGCAGCAGTTCCATGCCGCTTTTGCCCTGCGCCCCCTGTTTGAAGGAATCCCAGGTGGCGGTCCGGGTGAAGACCTTGCCGCTGACGAAGATGGGCTCCAGCTCGTTCATGCGGCGGACCTCAGCCCAGGCGGGCAGGCTGTCGAGAGGGCGCCGGAACTCCACGGTCCCGAACAGGGGGATGGAGGCGGCCTGCGCCGGGAGGATGCCGAACAGACAGACCAGAAAAACGGCAAGGCAGGCGGAGATGCATGCGATCCGGTGCGGGCGTATGACCGGAGACCGGAGGGGAGACCGGGCCGGGCAGGATATGGAAACGGAGCGCACAGGAAGCATGGGAAAACCGCCGGAAGGCTGATGTCTGGGAATACGGGGATGCGTTTTTGTACTGCGGGGGACGATCCTTGTCGAGAGATACCGGGAAGGCTCTTTTGCCGGCAAAAGAGCAAGGATTTTATTTTTTAGGAGTAATGTATTAAAATTGCTATATAATATTTATAGAAGATTTTATGGTGAAATAAGGGGGGCGGGATCATTCGCGAAATCAGTGCGTTATAATTTTTTTAGAGATTTTCATAAATTGGCAAAAAAGATCGAAATGTTGACTAAATATAGCATGCCTGCATAATAGGAGTGCATCTCAAAAAACTGTGAGAGAGGATAAAAAATTATGGCAACTCGCAAAACGTGGGGAGCGATAATCGTCGCTGCATGCTGCCTGCTGGCCGGGGGGACAGGTACGGCATGGACCCGGGATACCCCGGCACAGGGGAACGGCGCGACGCATATCTCAGTGAACGATACCGTGTACGGTGTGCTGCACAACCATCGCAGCCTGATGAGCATCAAGGAGAACCGTGCGGTCCTGGAGCATGAGCTCAACAAGGCCCGTGCCGGCTTCGGCCCGCGTGTGGACGTCACGGGGGAGATCGGCGTGGGTGTCCTGAGCGACACCACGTCCCGCGGTCTGAACCTCGATGACCAGTGGTTGAGCGTGGGCAGTGTCTCCGCCAAGCTGGTGCAGCCCATCTGGGACGGCTTTGCCACGCGCAGCCGCGTGCGTGCCGCCCAGGCCACCCTGGATTCCGTCAAGGCCAGGATCTTCGACACGGCCACGTCCCTTTCCCTGGACGGCATCATCGCCCATATCGACCTGCTGCGCCGTATCAAGCTGGTGGAGCTGGCCCGCAACAACGTGGCCCGGCATGAGTCCATCCTGGCCCAGGCCCGTGACCGCGCCAGCATGGGGGCGGATACCCAGGCCGATGTGACGCAGGCGGAATCCCGTCTGCAGCGTGCCCATTCCTCCCTGTCCGAAGCGGAAGATGCCCTGCGCGTGGCGTACGCCACCTATTCCCGTCTGACCGGCATCTATACGGTCGGCAAGCTGGATGTGGTGCCCATGCCGGCCGAGATGCCCGATACGGCAGCGGCGTTCATCCAGATGGCGGAAAAGCACAATCCCAAGCTGGCCGCCTATTTGCAGGACATCCGTGCTGCCAAGGGCGAGAAGGAACTGGCCCAGTCCGCCATGTATCCGACCTTCCAGCTGGAAGCCGGGCCGGAGTACAGTGACCGCGGCGGCGACCGTGACCGCTGGGTCTACAGCTTCGATGTCCTGGCCACGGTGCGCTGGAACGTGTTCAACAGCGGCGCCGACGTGGAAGGCATCCGCGCGGCCTCGGCGCGGGAACGCGAGGCCCGGCAGAACCTGTACGATTACATGGATACCCTGCGCCTGGACATGGAATCCACCTGGAGCAACTATCTGGCGGCCAAGGAACAATACAAGTTCTACACCAAGGCCGTGGAAAACAATACCTACACCCGGCAGGCCTACCATGACCAGTTCCTGCTGGGTACGCGCAGCCTGCTGGACGTGCTGGATTCGGAGAACGAACTCTACAATTCCGCCAGTCAGGCCGAGACCGCCCGCGGCAATATCCTTGTAGGCGCCTACCGTATGTGCGCTCTGGCCGGTGACCTGCTGCCCCGTATGGGGGTCCCCGCGGAAGAGATCAAGTCGGGGCCCAAGGAAGCCCAGCCCGTCAAGGGCGAAGATTTTGAAATGGGCTGGTTCAAGTAACCGGGGAGCCCCTGCTTCCCGGGTAGCCCATGACAGCTCCGGCAGCCTGGTCTGCCGGGAGGGTTTCGATGCGACAACAGGCAGAGCTCTTCTGCCTGTTGTTTTGCGACAGGACGTCCACAGGATGGACGTCAAAGGATTGTTCATATGTCGGAAAACGGATCCGGGGAAACACGCGGCCCGGAAATGGCAGCCGGAGGCCTGCGGCCTTCCGATGTCGATTTCATGCCGCCTTTGCTGCGCAGTCTTTCCTCCTTGTGCCGCCTCCGGGGCAAGGCCTTGTCTCCCCAGTTCCTGCTGGCCGGGCTTTCGGGCAGTACCGTCTCGGCCCAGGCGTGCCTGCGGGTCGCCCGCAAGGCGGGCCTGACGGGCAGCGTGCTGTATCGTCCCCGGCTGGCTGAGCTCTCCAACCTGACCTTGCCCTGCATCCTGCTGTTGTCCGGCAACCGCAGCTGTGTCCTGACCCGGCTGGTGCCGGGAGCTCCGGCGGGGTCAGAGGCGGGCGAGACCGGAGCCGAGACGGCTCAGGCCGAAGTCATTTTCCCGGAGACGGAAAGCGCCAGCCAGCTGGTGCCCCTGGACGCGCTGCAGGAGGAATATACCGGCTATGCCCTGTATGTGGCTGTCCCCGGCCGTCCGCAGGAGCATGTGGAAAAGCTGCGTCTGGCCAAGGGAAAACGCTGGTTCTGGGACGTGCTGCGCTATTATGCGCCCATCTACCGGCATGTGGCGCTGGCCAGCGTCATCATCAACCTCATCGCGCTGGCCAGTCCCCTGTTCGCCATGAACGTCTACGACCGGGTCGTGCCCAACAATGCCATAGAGACGTTGTGGGTCCTGGCTTCCGGTGTGATCATCATTTATCTGTTCGACTTTTTGCTGCGGGCCCTGCGCACGCACTTCGTGGACGTGGCCGGGCGCAATGCGGACATCGTGCTCTCCAGCAATCTGGTGGACAAGGTCCTCACCATGCGGCTGGAAAGCAAACCGGAATCCACGGGCTCGCTGGTCAACAACTTGCGTGAATTCGAGCAGTTGCGCGAATTCTTCAGTTCGTCCTCGCTGCTGGCCTGCATCGACGTCCCCTTCCTGGTCATCTTCCTGCTGCTGATCGCCTTCATCGCCGGGCCCATGGTCTTCCTGCCGCTGGCGGCCATGCCCATCCTCATCGGGCTGGGGCTCTTCCTCCAGACCGCGGCACGGCGCTGCGCCGAGCAGAGCTACAAGCAGAACATGCAGAAGAATGCCCTGCTCGTGGAGATGGTCAACGGTCTGGAGACCATCAAGGCCTGCCAGGCCGAGAGCCGGATGCAGCGCCTGTGGGAGGCTGTGGTGGGGCTTTCCGCCAAATCGACGGCGGAGTCGCGCCGGTACAGCAGTCTGGCCGTGACGGCCTCCACCCTGGTGACCCATATGGTCACGGTGAGCATGATCATCTGGGGCGTCTACCGGATCTCGGAAGGCCTGATGACCATGGGGGCCCTCATCGGCTGCAACATCCTTGTGGGCCGGGCCATGGCGCCGCTGATGCAGCTGGCCTCCCTGTTGACCCGCCTGCAGAATTCCCGTGTTGCCCTGCAGGCCCTCGACCTGCTCATGGAGCTGCCTTCCGAGAACCAGTCGGAAAGCTCCTGCATGGATTTTGGCGAGTTGCAGCCCTCCTTCACCGTGGAGAACGTTTCGTTCGCCTATCCCAATTCCATGCGTCTGGCCCTTGAGGACGTGAGCCTGCGCATCAATCCCGGCGACCGGATCGGCATCATCGGGGCCATGGGCTCGGGCAAAAGCACCCTGGCCAAGCTGCTGACAGGTTTTTACCAGCCGCAGAAGGGCAGCATCAAATTCGGGGACGTGGACCTGCGCCAGCTGCCGACCACGGAGCTGCGCGGGCGCATCGGCGTGTTGCCGCAGGACGTGGTCCTGTTTTATGGCAGCATCCGCGAGAACATCGTCCTGGGGGACCCCACCATCAATGACCATCTGGTGTTCCGGGCCGCGGCCCTTGCCGGGGTGACGGATTTTGTCCGCAACAATCCCGCCGGTTTCGCAGCCCAGGTCGGCGAGCAGGGCAAGGCCCTGTCCGGTGGGCAGCGGCAGGCGGTGGCTCTTGCCCGTGCGCTGGTCCGCGATCCTGAGGTGCTGATTTTGGACGAGCCCACCAGCAATATGGACACGGATTCCGAGCAGCGCCTGCAGCAGCGGCTGGCAGCCGTCTCGCAGGGGCGGACCCTGATCCTTGTGACCCATCGCCTGAGCATGCTGCGCATGGTGAACAAGCTGGCTGTCATGGAGAACGGCAGGCTGCGGATGTTCGGGCCGCGTGACGCCATCCTGAAGCGCTTGCGCGACAGCGCCGCCGCAGCCAGAAAGCCTGCCCCGGAAGAAGGGCAGGAGGCTCCCGGGGGAGCCGCTGCCGTGAAGGAGGGGAAGGATGGACGCCCGTAAGCCGGATCCCGCGACGCAGAGCGGTGACCGTATTGAAACCAGGCCGCCGGAAGATATCTTTTCGTCTTTGCCTCCCGAGGCTCCCGTACCTGACGGGCAGCCCCGGAAGCGTTCGTTGTTCGCCCGCATCTTGCAGGTGTTCCGCCTGATCTTCGTGGGGGATGCCGAGCGGGAGCAGCGTCCCGCCACCGGCATGGCGGCGCGCCTGCGCGAGAATTTCTACGTCTCGGGCTGGGTGAGCCAGCCTGCGGCCGGGGCTTCGACCCGCTGGGAGAGCACCGACTACCGCAAACGCCTCGATTCGTGCACCACGGCGCGCGTCTTCTTCCTCTCGCCCCGCGACAGCCGCGTCGAGGTGACGCTCAACGACGCCCAGCGCCGCGAATTCGACATCGCGGGCGATGACGCCGTGCGGCAGATCGCCGTCTCGGCCCCCCGTGTCCGCTCGCTCGCCTTCAAGGTGCTCTCCGGCGCGGAGGACTTCGTCGGCTACGGAGCGGTGTTCGAAGGCCGGGGCGTCGTGGTCGACAACTACTCCGTGCGCAGCAACAACGGGCAGGCGATGTTCTGGACCAACCCGTCGGTCAACGCTCAGATCAACGCCATGCTGGGCTACGATCTGGTGGTGCTCCAGTACGGGCTGAACATCATGCAGCCGGGCGTGAAGAACTACACCAACTACGCCGGACAGATCGAGAAGATGATCGCCTATGTCCGCCAGTGCTTCCCGGGGGCGGCGGTGCTCGTGCTGGGCGTCAGCGACCGTTCGGTGAA
>ENA-ORTY01002189-ORTY01002189.1-human-gut-metagenome-genome-assembly--contig:-NODE-2189-length-19332-cov-4.885252_pt1 | contig 19332 bp, 18 predicted proteins | sample MGYA00241917_ERZ509198 | MGnify/ENA primary metagenome ERZ509198 (study PRJEB26280, sample SAMEA2338857) | human gut metagenome | biome: human gut; feature: human-associated habitat; material: faeces...
GTGCGTGACCACGGCGGTCAACTCGCCGCCCGTGGGGCGCGCAAAGCTCCAGAGCGCCGCGGCCGCCGCCAGTGCAATCACGACCAGCACAACAAGCGCGTCCCAGCCGGTGGGGCGGAGCTTAGGCGTCGATGGCTGCTGCGGCATAGCGACCCTCCTCCGGCGTGGTGATTTTCTCCGCAAGACCCGGCGTATAGAGCAGGCGCCCATCCGCCGTGATGAGCACCATCTCAAAGCCTCCCGTCTGCCGCCAGAAATTGACGGCTTCCTGCTCCCCCATGACGTAGAGCGCCGTGGAGCAGGCATCGGCCAGCGTACCGGAGTCGGAGACGATCGTCACGGACAAAAGATCGCTCTGCACGGGGCAGCCGGTCTTTGGATTGAGGATATGCTGATACACCGTGCCGTCCGGCGCGGTGAAGTTGCGCTGATAGCCGCCGGAGGTGATGGCAAACACGTCCTCCAGCGCCAGCACGGCGGCGTAATCGTCCGTATTCTGCGGATCACGGACGGCCACGCGCCACGCGCTGCCGTCGCTCTTCTTTCCGCTGACATAGACGTTCCCGCCGAGCGAGGCCGTGCCCGTCACGCCCTGCTCGCGGAAGATCTGCGCCACGCGGTCGGACGCATAGCCCTTGGCGATGCCGCCGAGATCCACGGAGCAGCCCGCGTCGAGCGTGACGCGGTTTCCGTCGATGCGGACGTGCTCCGACCCGACGAGCGGCAGAAGCGAGGCAATCTCCTCCTGCGAGGGAACGCGGGGAGTGTCGCTCGTGATGCCCCACGCCGTGACGAGCGGGGCGATCGTGATATCAAACGCGCCGCCGGTCTCATCGCTCAGTGCCAGCGCGCTTTGCAGCAGCTGCACCGTCTCGTCCGAGAGCTCCGCCGAGCCGGTCTCGTTCAGCGTGCTGATTTCGCTGCCCGCGCGCGTGCGCGAAAGGCGCTGCTCAAGGGCGTTGATCTCCTGACTGGCCGCGGTCAGCGCGGCCTGCGCGTTTTCGCCGTAGACGGCGAAGTCCATCACCGTGTCCATCGCGAAGATCTGGCTTGTCACGGGCTGCTCCTCCGCGCCGCAGGCGGTGAGCGAGAGCGCCGTCAGCGCCGCCAGCAGCAGCGCAAGCAGTCTCTTTTTCATAGCTCCCGCCGCCCTTCCAGCGCGCGCATCAGCGTCGCGTCGTCGGCGAACTCGAGATGCCCGCCCACGGGGATGCCGTAGGCCAGGCGCGTCACCTTCACGCCGAAGGGTTTTAGAAGCCGCGCGAGATAGAGCGCCGTCGCCTCTCCCTCGGTATCGGGATTCGTGGCCATGATGACCTCCTGCACGCCGCCGGCCGCCACGCGGTCGACGAGGGGCTTGATCTCCAGATCGTCCGGCCCGACGTGGTTCATCGGCGAGAGCACGCCGTGCAGCACATGGTAGCGCCCGTTATACTCGCGGCTGCGCTCGATGGCGACAACGTCGCGCGGGTCGGCGACGACGCAGATCGTCCCCTCGTCGCGCTTGGGCGACGAGCAGATAGGGCACAGTCCCCCCGCCGTCAGGTTGCGGCAGACGGGACAGAGCGTCACGCTGCGCTTGGCGTCGACGATCGCGTCGGCAAACGCCTGCGCCTGCTCCATCGGCAGGTTCAACACATGGAACGCCAGCCGCTGCGCGGACTTCGAGCCCACGCCCGGCAGGCGCGCAAACTGCTCCACCAGCTTTTCAAGCGGAGCGGGAAAATACTCCATGGAATCAACCTCTCAGTTCAGCAATTCTCGCGGGGATGTCCGGCGCCTTATAGACGGCCGAACCGGCGACGAGCACATTCGCGCCGCTCGCGACACAGACCTTCGCCGTCTGCGGGTCGACACCACCGTCGACCTCCAGCTCGCAGGCCGGGTTCATCGCGTCAATATAGCCGCGGATGGCCTGTACCTTGGGCATCATGTCGGCCATGAACTTCTGGCCGCCGAAGCCCGGCTCTACCGTCATGACGAGGATCATCTCGACCTTGTCGATAAACGGCAGGACGGCGCTCGCCGGGGTCTTGGGCTTGACGACGACGCCCGCGCGCTTGCCCTTGGCGTGGATCTTCTCGATGGAGGCGAGGATGTTCTCCTCCGTGTCCGCCTCGACGTGACAGGTCACGATCTCCGCTCCCGCGTCGCAGAACTGGTCGACGTAGCGCACCGGGCGCTCGATCATCAGGTGCACGTCGAGCGGCAGCTCCGTCGTCGGGCGGATGGCCTTGACCACGGGGATGCCGATGGAGATGTTCGGCACGAACAGCCCGTCCATCACATCGACATGGACATAGTCGGCCGAGGAGATGCGCCGGATGTCGCGCTCCAGATTCGCGAAATCGGCGGAGAGAATCGAGGGGGAGATTTTAATCATGGGGAAACAGCGTCCTTTCTCAGTGAGCATTTCGTCGTGCAGCGCACCGCCGCGCCGCTTGGCGCATAGGATGCATCAAGCGGGCAGGGCCTGCCGCCCACGCAGCGGCCGCCCCGACAGCAGGCAGTCCCTGTGCCGCTTTTCAGATAGGGGATCGGCGGCACCGCCGCCGGTCCCCGGTGGGCATATTTGTACATATACATTATACCAAGTCAGGAGAAGGATTGCAACGATAACGATAGGGGGGAAGGGTGATTGCAAATTGTATAGCTTATATACTATAATACGGCTCGTATTGATTCTGCATAGAAAGACGGCCGTCCCGTCATGAAAAAAACCGCTCTCCGTGCTTCTCCTCTATCTGACCATTCTCTGCGCCGCCTGCGGTACCGAACCGGAACCTACAACGATCACGCTCTTGCCCATTCCATTGCCTGCCCATATTGGTCATGGGAGGATACCTCCACCCTGCTGGAGAAAATCGCGTTTACGTTTTTGGATCTGGACGGTGACGGAGCGGATGAACTCCTGCTCGGCTGGCATGATACCGATAGCTATGACATGCAGGACGGCTATGCATTTGCCGTGTACAGGCTCGCGGATGATGTCCCGACGTTCTGCTTTGAGGGCTGGGAGCGCAACCGTTATCAGATTTGCTCTGACCATTCCGTTTATCTGAGCGGATCCGCTGGCGCAAGCTATCCTCCTTCAAAGGGGCAACTGTCAGTACAGGATTGGCTGCTTCTATTGTACCAAGATTCCCGGTATTTGTCATTCATCATCCTCCGCATTTTCTGTAAACTTTTCAGTCAGAATACGCTCCATCTTTCTATCCAGCGTTTCTGTCCCGTCATAGCTGCCCGTGATGGTGTAAATGGTGCCACCGATCTCACGCTGTAAGGTGAACTCCGGCAGCCAGAAAGCAGATGGATTTTTCACTCGGATATGTCCAGTTTCGTCAAACCAGAAATTGTGTCTGGGGCGGTCGGGCGGCAGCGGTTCGGGTTTGAAATAGGGGTCAGGATTGGAGAAAAAATATTCCGTTGGTTCGTCATGGTCAGAATCTTCCCATTGACTGATTTCTTCCCAAATATCCAAATCATCTGCATCAATACCAGAAAATAAATCATCGAGCAGTTGTAGATTAAGGGCGTATTTTTCTTCCAGTTGTTTGATGACATCATCCACATCCATGCGGATGGAATCGCCGCTGCATTGTGCGGCTGCAAATTCCGCATCACTCATATTTGCCCACCGCTGCAATTCAGCCCGTGAAGTATCATCAAGCAATATGAACGAACTTACAGGCTCACCATTGGGCAGCGTATCTCCGAGAAGTATTTTGGCAAATTTCCTTACGAGGTTATTGTCCTCTTTCCAGTTGAGTTCCATTTTTGAAGTCCTCCTTAATGGTCGATCTGATGCTGTTTCCTGCGGTTCTGCTCGTGATTTTCCTGCGCACGAACAACCTGTTCTACCTTGTATTTGATCTGCCAAAGTTTTTTCACCTCCGCATAAATGGGCGAAAGTTCCGCTTGCCCCGTCTTGTATTCCTGTTCCAGACGGTCATGCTCCTTGCGCCATGCAGTGACCGGCAATTTTCCATTCTTAAAATGCGGCTTTAATTTGCGCTCTGCCATGTGATACAGGCGGAGTGCATTTTCATTTTCAGACATGAATTGCTCACGCCTGCCTTTCCACTTGATGGCTGCCAGCTTGTCAGCAACAGGTTTTCCGTCAGCGTAAAACTGTACCATGCGGAGAAGCTCATCTAACTCCTTCCTGCGGTTAGATTTGCCAGACAAGGTACTTTTCAAAGCGTCAATGCGGTCACTCAACGCAGATACACGCTCCTGCAACTGTTCCGGCGTTGTCAAATTGTTCTGCATGAGATAATTACAAATCTCATTGAATTCTTTGAGATTTCCGATTTTCGCTTTCCGGCTCCATGCCCCTGCGCTGCGGTTGGTGTAATACTCGCTGAGCAGCTGCGCCAGATTGGGGGCTTGCGATTTGTTCAATTCCTCATGCGCTTCTTTCAGCCAGTCAAGCAGCGCCGTAATTTTCTTTTTCAGCTTGCCGATCAAGGCATTGGTCGTCTTGACCCAGCGGTTGAAATCGCCCTTATCGGTACGGATACCTCTGGCCTCCATCTGGCGGATCGCCGGACCCTCATGGACAGTAGGCAGCTGCTCCACGCCCTGACGCTCGTAGCTGCGGTGGTCGATGCGGCATTCCAGCCCTTTCCCGGCAAATCGGGCATTGCACATTGCCGCCCACTGTTCCCGCCAATGTTCCAGCGTTTCCGGTTTGCCCCAGTCCGTGGTGGGGACAGCGTTGAACACATAGTTTCCCGCTTCATCCCGGATGCGCTCCCCATTTTCATCCAGGAGATATTCCCGCCGCTGCTTGTTGCCCCATGTCCCGTCCGGCAGCAGGGGACGGATGGGACACATGACATGAAAATGCGGGTTGGCAATGCCGCCGTCCTCCTTGTCGGGGGCGTGAACGGAGAAATCCACCACCATGCCCCGGCTCACAAACTGCTCCAATAAAAATTGCCTTGCAAGGTCGATGTTCTCCTGCATGGAAAACTCGTTCTGCAAGGCAATGTCAAAGCTATACGCAAGCTGGGCTTTCTTGCCGCGCTCGGCTTTTTCCACGGCGTTCCAGAGCGTTTCGCGGTCTGCATACTCAGGCGGCGCGTGTGACGGGAGTAGGATTTCAGAGCAGATCACGCCGCCCTTGCGGGTGTAGTCGCTGATCTCGCCGTAGTATTCACTGTGCAGCTTTTCCCCGGCACGGTACGCGGCAGCAGCCACGGCAGACTGCCCCGCGCTGCGCTTGATCTGCGTCACATGAAAATGAAAGAGTGCGATACTCAGTCACCTCCTGTGTGATTGCTGACAGCTTCCGTGAGCAGCCTTTGCGTGTCTAGCAGCGCAAAAACCTGTTCGGCAAAAGCGTAAAACGCGCTTTCGCTCAAATCCTTTGTCTGCGGTGCGACGCTCTCGATGGCTGCACCACGGGTGATAAGCCGGTGCGCCCGCTTGCGCCGTTCTCCCTTTGCATAGTAGGCGGCGCGGTTTTCAAGCCGCTGGATTATGTGCTGTTCCTGTGCAAGCTGGCGTTCGATTTTCTCTTTCTCGGCTTGCAGCTTCTCAATTTCTTTTTCGTGCATGATTTCAACCTCCTGACTGTTATAACGATAGATACAAAAAGACCGCCTACATTTTCGGTAGACGGTCTAACTTGCGGTATGTGGTTTTCATACTTTGCGGCAGAAATGGTCTGCGCCAGCAGACGGTTTCCGCTGCAAAGTGCGCTGGGATAGCTGCTGTGGCAGCGCAAGGGAGGCACTCCCTTGTACGGAGCAACGCGACGCAAAACAGCCCGGACATTTGGCTGTCCGGGCTGTCTGCCTCGCAGAGCGCACATACTCCCATCAGGAGAGTATAGAAGTGCGCCCTTGTTACCAAGGGATTATTTGATGGAAACCTGCTCGCCATCAATAATAATGCGATCACTTAGCACATTCAGTGCAGCATCCATCGCCTCATTGATGGCTTTGCCAACACGTGTCACTCCGCATTGCGCAGCCAAAGAACGGTACAGCCCGCTCTTATCGGCGGTTACATTTTGTTTCAGAATCTCAAACATTCCAGCGGCTAATTCTTCTGGCGCAATTTGTTTGATGTCACGTTCAACATCGCCCGGACCTCTGAACTGAACCTCTTTTCCGTTATCCAGATACAGGAACCCATTTCTTCGGATAATGCCGTAACGCTGGCAGCCGTACATCTGCTGCTCATAGGCTCTCTGCACGACGCTCGTGACCTTTTCACGGTCGAAATACCACACAATGCGTTTTAGAAACAAATCTTCCGATAGAGGTGACTCCACTTCCAAAATTTCCTTAACGATTGCCTTGAAATCGCTGTGATGATGACGTCGGCAAACCTCAAAAAAATCCGCCGCCTTATACGCAGGAAATTCAAAATGTTTTTCGACCGCAACCTCTTCAAATGTTTCTGCTGGCTGGCTATCTACTGACTTTACTTCTGCTTTTGTTGGATTTTTGACCGCATCCGCAGCTGCCTCTAAAAGCCGCAGCTGTTCAACCGATTTGTTTCTGAACCAGTCCGTAGACCAGATGCGATAGAATTTCCAACCCATGCGCTCCAAAATTTCTTGCCGCAGACGGTCACGGTCACGCGCATTTTTGGATGAGTGATATGTTGCGCCATCGCATTCAATCGCAAGTACATAGTCAGAGCTGTCCGGCAACTTCAAACCGAGGTCAATACGGAATCCAGAGCAGCCGACTTGTGTATCTACTGCAAATCCTTTGGATCTCAGATAATCGCACACCTCAAGCTCAAAATCGGAATCGAATTGCTCAAACGGGCTGACGGAAATTGACCGTTCCAGCGCAACGCTGCCATTCTCAGCATAATCGAGGTATTCACGAAGCAGCTTTGCACCTTCTGCGGATGTATGCTTCAAGTCAATGTCCGTATAGTGCATGGAAGAAACCAGTTGGACATTGCATTTTGCACGGGTAACGGCAACATTCAGCCTTCGTTCACCGCCGACGCGGTTCAACGGGCCGAAATTATGCAGTAGGCGCCCTTGCGCATCAATACCATAGGCAATGCTGAAAATGATCGTATCGCGTTCATCACCCTGCACGGTTTCGAGATTTTTGATGAAGAAAGGCTCTTTCACATCATTCTTGAAGAAGTATTCCTTTTCCGGTGTGCTTTGCCGCCGCTTGGAAAGTAGTTTATCAATCAAGTCCTGCTGCGCTACGCTGAACGCAACCACACCAAGACTGCGGTTCGGATATTTTTCAATATTCTGATAGATCAGATCAACAATAAACTCTGCTTCCTTCCGATTGGTATGGACTTTGCGGTCAAATACGCCGTCCACGTGATAATAGTCTACACCGATTCCCGGAGCATCGACCTTAGAAGACGGGAACGTCACAAGATCACTGTCATAAAAATTCTTGTTGGAGAAAGTAATCAGCTGCTCATATCGACTGCGGTAATGCCAGCGCAGCCGGAGCTGCTGCATGGATGTCGAACACAGATCCAAGATAGATTCAAAGTCCGTTACATCTCCGGTTTCTTCATCGTTGTCCTCCGCTTCAATGGTAGCATTGAAGAAATTGCTGGGCGGCATCTGCTTAGAGTCACCCACAACAATCAACTGGTCTGCACGATAGATTGCGCCGATTGCATCCTGCGGGAAAATCTGTGATGCCTCATCAAATACAACCACATCGAAGTGAACGGAATCTGGCGCAAGGAACGTGCTGACGCTCAGCGGAGACATCAAAAAGCACGGCTTGACTCGCTGAACAAGCTCACCTGTTTCAGCAAGCAGAGAACGAATACTCTTTTGCTTGCGCTTTTTTTCGCCTTCACGAAGCAAGATCGCCAATGCGCTCCCGGACGCAATCATATCAAGCGACGGGCGCATAGAGGAAAGCTCAGCGCGGATTTTTGCCTTATTGATTTCAAATTGCTCAGTATCTTTCTCGGAAAAAGTACGAATCGCTTTATCCTGAGAAATTCGATTGAATGCAGACAAAACAGAATTCCCAGACAAAATCGAATCGATCCATTGATAGTAGAATTGCTTTTGGAAGGCACCGACAATATGTTTTGGTTCTATATTCAGACCAATGGCAGCATTTACATAAGGCACGACCTGTTTATCATCCAACTTGGAGAGCAGAGTCCTGAAATGGCACCAGTTATCCAACTTGTCCATTTCACTCAGACAGTCCGCTAATCTCGCCAATACCAAATTACACGGTGCAGAGTGAGTGTTCAGAATCGTTCGATCAAAGTACCCATCAACTCGCTTGAATGTATCAGCACTACAAACTGCGAAAGTCTCGTCAAGTTTCTGGTGGTAATCTGCAAATATATCTCGTTCAGAGGTGAAATCGTTATAGTGTTCCAAAGTGCCGAACGCAATGCTGTTGGAGAATATTGCCCCCAACGCCGACATTTGTTCCGTTACATAATCCCATTCGGTTTCGACACCATGATAGGCTTCACCAAGAAATGCTTTGATGGGTGCTTCGGCTTCAACAAACTCCAAGGTCTTTTGCTGATAATAGGCAAGTCGTTCTGTCATGGAGACAGCTTCATTATAAGCAGGTTTCTTCCCGTCCTTCTTGCACAAGCGCAGGTCGGTGATAAGCTGCTTGTACTCGGCATTGAAAAGCCGGGAAAAGATTCCACCAAACTGTTTTGTCAGCTTCTTGTGATACGCAGCTCCATCCAGTTTATAAATATCATCGTCAAACACTGCGCCTAACACGGAGCGGGCAGCCATAATATCTGCACTCTGCGCTTGTAATTTGTGCAGCGCAGAGTTTACCGCGTCAAAACGCTCCCGATCCAGGAGTGACGGTGTAATCAGTTTGGAAGTCGCTGCAAAACCGAAGAAACTGTTCCAAAGCTGTGCGTCCTCTACGCTGGTACATTGTATTTTATACTTCTCAGAAATTTCCTGCTGCAAAGGAATCAATACCTGCAAGAATTGTGAAACGGCAGAAAGATCACCCTTCACCTCGTTTTTTGACTGGTAAGATGTGTCCTGATTGATATAGCCGTACCACGGATTCTTTCTATAATCATATCCGATGGATGGGATATAGTCTGTATACTGCTCCAAAAGAGCAGCTGTTTCTATCAAGTACGATTCGCCTTTGGAAGCAAGCTGAGGGATAGGAAACTCAACATCTGGCGTGGACCGAAATGCGGCGTAAGATTCATACAGCTGATACAAGCTTTTTTCAATGACCGGGCGCAGCTTGTGAAGCTCAACCGCATAGGCATCCAGCTGATGCTGTGCCTTTTCCTTGATAGCAATTTCAGCGTCCGCTTTCGAGGAAACGGTGCTTTTCCCTGCGCGGAGTGTATGGCAAATATCCGCAATAACATCCTTTTTATTTGCTTTATGACTGTGGAGCTGTAAGCAAAATTCAGCGAGTCCAGCTTGCTTCAACTTGTCGTAGACTACATTCAAGGCTGCCAGCTTTTCAGAAACGAACAACACTTTTTTGCCATCGCTAAGGCATTCTGCGATGATATTGGTAATCGTCTGGCTTTTGCCAGTACCGGGAGGGCCTTGCAAAACGAAGCTCTTCCCCGTCTTTGCCATCTCAATCGCTTCAATCTGGCTGGAGTCTGCATCTACCACACTATGTAGCTCGATCAATGGATCAATAAGAGAGCCAGCAGTTCCCTCATCGCCGTATAATTTTTCTGTGCTGGTTGGCTCACCCAAGAGCTGACGGACATTCTGATTTGCAAGAATTGCCTTTGCATTGTCCTTCAAATCCCGGTACATATTGATTTTGAGAAATGAGAAAATACCGATCTTGCATTCAGCTGTGACTGTCCATTGGAGTTTTGCCACAAGACGCTTTACTTTCTCAAGGTAGGCAGTCAGCCCCTCATCGTTATACTCAGGGAGCTTCACCCCATGTTCTGCGTCCATTTTATAGGAAAAGGTCGGATTAACAATGATGTCGTCTTCTGCCGACTTGATAAAATAGGGTTCTACCGCTGACGCTTGTTCCAGCTGAATCGGTACAAGCAAAATGGGCGCGCGAAAAACATAGTTCGAGGCGGCACTTTCTTTCCAATGGACAAAACCAAACGCCATGTACGCAACATTGACACCGGTTTCTTCAATGAACTCCCGCGCCTTCTTATCAATGTTTTTTACGGCAGTAAGTGGATTCGTCGCGGCATTATAAAGTAGGATTTGATTCTGCCGCTTGATTTTACCGGAATATTGAGCCAAAAATGCAGCTTTGCCGCCAGAAACATCGGACTTTTCTGACATCTCAATCTGCAACTGGTCCGGTTCAGAAAACTCTTCCGGTGTCCCGATTTGCAGTTGCTCCGGCGCACAGGATTCTTCTGTGTCATCATCTTCTTCGACAATTTTGGGATCGAAGACCTCAAAAGAAACTGTCCCGTCCACTTTCTCAAACAGCACATCAGAAGACGGGAGCAACACCTCCACGGTTGAAGCTCGCGTATCCTTGAAATTGATTAGATTGTTGCGCTTTCCTGTATCCAGCAGCAAATCAGCCCACTTATCCAGCTTCTTTGTATCCACTGCTCGTTCGCCTCCACCCTTCAGTTATTAGAGCTATCTGTAATCTCCATAATGTCGCCAATATCACATTGTAGTGCTGTGCAAATCTTTACTAACACATCTGTAGTGACGTTTTCATTCTTTCCGAGTTTTGCCATTGATGCATGGCTAATTCCCGCCGCAACACATAAGTCTATCTTCCTCATATCACGGTCAATCAATAGTTTCCAAAGTTTTTTATAACTAACAGCCACAGACTACACCTCTGTTGAAATATAAAATAGAGATGAGCAAAACGCAAGTTTTACAAAATTGCGAAACAATATATTGAATTGCAAATTGTTGCAGCATCTATATATTGTATGCTGCTGCGAACAAATCAGAGTTTTGCTCATCCCTAATATAAAATCGAAACTTTGTATTCACATTTTGCTTGATAAGATTCTGCAAACGCTGAATTAAGTATAGCATAATTTGCTTCTATGCTCAAGCATGCAATTGAAATACAAAAATACAAAACAATATGTATTATGTTTTTAATCAAAACCTTCAAGAACTTGCTCCTTTTTTGTAAGCTTGCGCGAGATAATTGCATTCAAAGAAGCATTCGTGTATAATGAAAGTTATGATTAGCAGGTGAGTAAAGGAGTATATATCACGGGAATAAGCTATAAAAAATTATGGGTGTTACTTATTGACCGCGACATCAAGAAGTCCTTATTTCGGAAAGAACTTAACCTTTCGTCCGGGACTTGGACGAAGCTGAATACCAGTTCCTCAAGGACTTCTTTGAGGCCTATACGATGAGCGATGTGGATAAGCTCTGCATTGCCGTGCGGAACGAATACCGTGGTGTGGACGACTTCTCGAAGGTGTGCACATTCTTCGATTCCCTGTACGCCAGCGGGCGCCTGGGAATCCCGCTCAGCGGACTTCTGATTATTGGGTACTGCTATGAATATTGAAGAATATAAAAAACTCCCGCTTGAACAGCTGCGGGATGAATATGGAAACTGCTTGATAAAACAGAAGTACCGGGAGGCGACCGTTAACACTTCCCGGACCGATGCGTTTTATATCTGGCGAAACGGAAGCAGGGGGCTTTTCTGGCAGGCGGTCGAAGCAGATGACAAAACGGCAGAAAACATACTGCTTGGGATCCTGGCCAAAAAATCAAGTGTGAATCCGCGCAGAAATATCAGCGGATATATGTTTCATTTGAGGTTGTTCCGCTCGTTCCTGAACATAAAACCGGCTGAAATCGCTCCGGCGGCAGTTCCGGAAAAGCGGATGACAAACACGGATTCTTCTGTTCCGAAACCATCGCCTGCGCAGGTTAAGCATTACCTGGATCTGTGGGATTCACTTGAAAACAATCATCTGCAGGAAGACGCTCTTAACCGGCTGTTCTTCAAACTGGCACCCGGAAACGAGGATGTTACGGATATTCTTCTGAAGGCTTCAACATTGAACGATTTCTACAGTACGAATATCTTCTCGATTTTTCCGGTGGCAAAGCACATTCAGTCCTTGCATATAGACGAACGCCTCAAAGCCGGGGATACGACGCTGGTCGGTGATATCCAGCATCTGACCATCAATGGCGTTGAAAAGAATTTTTATTCGTTTGCTACAAAATACTGCAGCCATCATAATCCGCTGGAATATCCGATTTATGACAGCTACGTTGACAGGGTACTCCGTCACTATAGAGACCAGGATGGGTTTGCAGAATTCAAGAACGAGGAACTAAAAGACTATGCCCGTTTCAAAGAATTACTGATTCAGTTCCGGGAGTTTTACGGGCTCCAGGAATATGATCTGAAACAGATCGATAAATACATCTGGCAGCTTGGGAAGGACTATTTCCCTAAGAATTACGGGAAGTAACCAGAAATATTGGAGGTGGCAGGATGGACACTGAAACCAAATACAGAAAAAAGTGATCCGAGGACGAGACGATCCTTGCTTTCTATTACTACTGTCAGATCCCGTTTGGAAAGATTGACCACCGCAATCCGAGGATTATAGAGATTGCGAAACTGATTGGAAGAACACCGAGCTCGGTATCGCTAAAAATGGGGAACCTCGGACATTTCGATCCATCCCTTCAGAGCCGGAATGTTGTAGGCATGAGCAACGCCAGCAAACTGGATGAGCAGGTAGTGAAAGAGTTCCTTGATAACTGGGAGGAACTTGCCGTTCGCGCCAGAAAAATAGAAGCTGAGTATCTGAAAACAGCCCAGTCAGAAGAAGCGCAGATTGAGGAGCTTCCAGAGGGTCTGGACAATATCACAGAAACGAAGCAGAGAATGAATCAGCAGTTTTTCCGGGAAGCTGTGCTCAGTTCTTATCTCCAGAGGTGCTGCATTACGGGGATGGCTGTGCCGGCACTGCTGGTTGCCAGTCATATCAAGCCCTGGGCCGTTAGCGATCCGAAGACGGAACGGACAAACCCGTGCAACGGCCTCTGCCTAAATGCGCTTCATGATAAAGCGTTTGATCGTGGCTTGATTACTGTTCTTCCGGATTATACTGTACGGGTTTCAAAGGAGCTGAAAAAAACTGGACCGGATTCGGAAACAGAATGGCTCCTTTCGTGTGATAAACAAAAAATCACACTTCCGGAGAAGTTCCTTCCGGCGCGTGAGTTTCTGGAATATCACAACGATATGATTTTTGAAAAAAGCTTGCTGTAATGGGTGTTCTAACCATCTCCCATAGTTACATTACTATTCAAAAATGGGACAAGGTTTTGCCCATGAACGTTTGCCAGAAAAAGGAACGGTGCTATTATTGGATACATATGATTTAACCGAAATTCTGAAAGAATGCCAGAGTTATGCTTCTGTCGGATATAAAATAGCTTCTTCACAGCATGAAAATCTGAAAACAACCCTTTCAAATGCCGCAAGCAGGATAAATGAAACCTTGATTGATTTCAACAGTTCGCCGTGTTATGTTTCAAGTGCTACAGATCTCCTTTCGCAGCAGCTGATTGATATCGAATCCGCATTCAATAATCTTTCGTTCGCATTTAAGGAAGATCTTGAAAACCTGAGAGAAAATCTGTCTAAGTTCTCTGTGACATTATTCGGCCGCACAATGGCCGGAAAATCAACGTTGATGGAAATTCTCACAAACGGAGACGGATTATCTATTGGGAACGGTGCACAGAGAACTACAAGAGATGTCCGACAATATAACTGGAATGGGCTGGAAATTACTGACGTTCCTGGCATAGGAGCTTTTGAAGGTGAAGATGATGAGCAAATTGCTTTTGAGGCGGCTAAAAAAGCAGATCTCATTCTATTCCTTATTACGGATGATGCTCCACAGGCAGCAGAAGCGGAATGCTTTGGAAGAATAATGGACCTTGGTAAACCTGTTATATGCATAATGAATGTCAAGGCCTCAGCTCCAGAAGGAAAAAGCATCAAACTCCTTACTCGAGATATTGAGAAAAGATTTGACATGGAGCGGCTCAACGAAATACGAAAACAGTTCATGTCATATTCAAAACAATTGGGACAGGACTGGGGCTATGTTCCGTTTGTTTATGTCCATCTTAAATCGGCGTTCATGTCACAAAATACTGAGGATCCACAGGTTAAGGATACATTACATAAAGTAAGCAGAATAGGTTTTCTAAAAAAGAAAATAGTTGAACAGGTTCGAGAAAGAGGCTGCTTTTATCGCGTAAAGACTTTCATTGATATTATTACCAATCCCATGCTTGTATCAATGGAGAATTTACTCAATCAGAGTCTGTTGAACAGTGCACAAGGCCGAATTGTATTATCCAAGAAACGCCAGCTCGCCGTCTGGAAAGATGGTTTCAAAGCAACAGGGAAAAACCGAATCCGATCGTTGCTAATTAATCTGAAAAGTCAACTGAATGGAGAAATTGCTGCGTTTGCTGAGGAACATTTTGATGATAAAAATGCGGATAAAGCTTGGAACAGATTACTGCAGGAAAAAGGAATTCAAGACAATTGTCAGACCCTTTTAACCGAGCTGGAAGAAACGTGCAATGACAAGATAAAAGAAGTGTCCAGGGAAATTTCACAGGAACTGCTTTTTTCTGCTTCATTTTCCGGCGACCGGACTTTACGTATGAACCGAATCATCGATGGCAAAAAGCTGTGGGACTGGTCCGCAACAATTATTGGTGGTGGATTATCTATTTCGGCGATCTTTGCCGGCGCGTTTGGTGCGGCGGCTGCAGGCCCGCTTGGCTGGATCGCGCTTGGGGTATCAGCGGTAGGAGTTCTTGGCTCTTTGATATTCAAAAGTAGAGATAAAAAAGAACAGGAAGCTCGTATGAGGCTTGAAAGCAGCTTAAGAAAGAACGTTGATACCATTTGCAGCTCACTGGAAAAGCAGATGCTGAAAAACTTTGATTCTTTGATAGATGTTCGAGTCGAAAGTCTTCTGAAAGAACTGGATAGAATGAATTCTGTTGTATTCAGACTTGCTGACACCCAGAAAGAGCTTGCCTGGAAACTCGATGACCATCTTCTGGAGTTGAATTCACAGATCGTAAATGAGGCGATAAAAATGATAGGTGCTGAAGGTCTGGAATATCATATTGTAGAAACAGCAAGAGTACCAGGTAATTCGGTGGTTTTTATGCTCAATGACGGTTCGTATTTTCCGGATGAACAGAAAGAACAGCTGAACCGAATGATGTCGGAAAACATCGCCTTTGTTTACGGCACGGACAACAAGAGAACGTTAATATCGAGAGTCCTTGGGAAAACAGTTGATAGAAATAAAATAAGCATCGAAGAGAAAATTGGCGTAGCTCATATTCCGATGGATGGTCTTCCTCCGTATATTCTCACCAGAATAAGGCTTGCGCAGCAGTTTGCTCGGATTGTAATTACAGATCAATGAGGTGGATGATATGTTAAAAATAGCAGAATACACGCAGAAAGCATTGGAATTAAGGAACAGAGCAATTAAGGCGTTTAATGCCGCAGGTTTGGATATACGTATAAATGAGAATGAGGATACCGGTAATATAAAATTAGTGTTTGCCGGCCAGTATAGCGCTGGAAAATCTTCGATTCTGAAAATGCTTACCGGACGAAATGATATTGCCATTGGCGCAGGGATCACAACACAAAAAGCGCATTCATATGATTGGAATGGCCTTGAGGTTGTTGATACTCCCGGCATTCACACAGAACTTCGCCCGGACCATGATGAAATATCATACAGCGCAATATCCTCAGCCGATATGCTGGTGTTTGTGGTCACAAATGAGCTGTTTGATTCATATCTTGCTGAACATTTCAGAAAACTGGCTATTGATAAAGACAAAGCCGGTGAAATGATCCTTGTTGTAAACAAAATGGACAGGGCGTCAGATGGAAACACCGAGATACAGCAGAATGTCATTCGCGAGGATCTTAGGAAAGTGTTGACGCCTTATACACCGGAACAACTGAATCTATGTTTCCTTGACGCCGAATCATACCTGGATAGCTTGAAAGAGCGAGAAGATGATCCGGAGATTGCCGACGAGTTGTATGAACGTAGCGGTTATGCTGAATTCGTTGAAACCTTGAACAGTTTTGTTACTGAGAAAAAAATACCGGCTAAGTTGACCACAGGGCTTTATGTACTGGAAGATGCACTGGAAAAAGCCGTACATGATCTGGAGCCAAAATCAAATGATACGGACATAGATGCCCTTGAGGAAAACTATATGCAGCAGCGTCATGTACTGTTTTCTTCGCGCAATCAGATACAGCAAGAAGTAAAAGACATATTCACCACGGCGGCTTCTGAGGTGCGTGGTATAGGACTGGAGGCTGCGGATCTGCTCGTAGAAGGATGCAGCCAGTCTGAAGTTGAAGAGAAACTTGCGGAGAATGTCAGAAAAGCAGACGCAATTACGGAAAAATGTCAGCAGGACGCAATTCAGCTGATCGAGACCCGTTTGACAGAAATGGGCCAGGCACTTGATCTGATTGAAGACTCTGAATTTACAAATCAGCTGAAAACCCGTCTTAGCGGCAAATTTAATGCTCTTCCGGAGAATATTCAGAAGATAATCGGAGGAGCCGGCCCAGGGCTGCAGAAAGCCGGTCAAGCAGTGGTCGATAAAGCCTATAAGGCAGGTGTACAAGGTGGTATGAAGCTTTCCAACTTTTCCGGAAGTGCTGTTCATGACATAGTGCTGAAAGCTGGACATTCGGTGGGCTTTAAATTTAAACCTTGGCAGGCTGTGAAAATTACGAAGGGTGTTGCTATTGGAGGCAGAGTGCTCGGAGTATTGGGAGTTGGCTTTTCTGTATTTATGCAAATCAAGTCCGATCATGACGCCGAGGTACTTTCTGCTGAATTGAAAAGCAACCGGCAGAATATTCGAAGTCAGTTTAATACTGCTGCAAATGAGCTTGAAAGTTATGGTAAGACATTTATTCAGAACAATGTCATTCATGCGCTGGAGCCGTCGCTTTCAAGTGTTGATAGCAACATAAGAGAAATTCGTGAATCCAGAAATAACAGAAGCAGTGCTTGTCGTGAAATGGAACGACTTCAAGGAGAATGCCGAAAGCTGATTACTGAAGTACATAGTATGTAATGAGGGGACCGTTTTGGAACTGGAGGAATGGGACAAGCTGTCACCGGAAGAAAAGCGTGTGCAGCTATATCTGAAACAAAAGAAAATGCTGGAGGATTTCCTGGAGCACGGTGCCATTTCCTAGGCACAGTTTGACAAAAGCTTCGGTGATCTGACTGAGAAAATGGGGATGCAGGAATATGAAAACCACATTGACTAAGCAGCAGATTCAGGACTATCAGAAGCTCTGTCATGAACGGAGTAATGGCCGGCTGCTCACTCCGGATGGGCTGCGGTTCATCTGCGAGGCAAATAACTATGATGTGGAAAAGATCGGTCAGTATTTTCTGGAACTGCTGCCGACAATCTTATATAAAGACTGAGAGCAGCTGTGGGATCTTTTGGGATAAGGAGTGTGTTTAAATGAGAGATCTGTTTTCATATAACAGCGATATCCGGAAAAATGCATATTTAAACTGGCGTACTGATCACAATGACCAGATTGGTAACCTGTGTGTACTGGGTGATGATTTTGCTACCGGTGCCGAGCAGTTAATGAACTCAATTTTAGAAAACAACAGTGATAAAAAAGCGGATGCTTTGATAATGCCGATTATGTATTGCATTGACCAGTATATCGAGCTCACGACAAAAGCGGTGATCTGGTTGGTGGAAGATTTGCTTGGAGAGGCACGTTCGAAAATAACGACGCATGATATTGCTCAGTTGAAGCAGACAATGGTGAGCCGTATAAAGAAAAAAGAAACTAAAACAGCTGGACTTGAGAAAGTACTCCAGCCAGTCACGGATTATATCGACGCACTATACGCAAAGATAAAAACCACTGACGATAAAGGTCGGCCTGTTATAAACATTGATTTTGCCAGGTATCCTTTTAGCGTAGATGGAGAGTCACATTTCTATATCAGTGACCCGGAAAATGTAGTTGTCGATATTGAGAAGCTGGCTGAATGGTTTCAGCAAATCAGAGACAGTCTGGACGGTCTGTATTATATGTATTCTGATGAATGGGAAAACGCGTGAATCCGTAAAATGCACCCGTCAGAGTCATGACGGAAACGAGAAATAATGAAAGAGACTTTTTATACAAGCGACCGGAGCGAATGGCGAAAGTGGCTCTCGGAGAAGTTCGAGTCAAAAGATGAGATCTGTTTTGTGTTTCCGACAAAAGATTCTGAAGAACCATCGGTCTCCTATAACGATGCTGTGGAAGAGGCACTCTGTTTCGGATGGATTGACGGTCGAGCGGGTACACTGGATGAAAAGCACGGCATTCGTAGCTTTACTCCGAGAAGGACCGGCAGTAGTTATTCACGACCCAATATTGAATGGCTGATATGGTTGGATGCGCATGACATGATTCATCCCTCTGTCCGTGAAACTGTTCTGCCGATTATCACAGCACCATACGTCTTCCCGGATGACATTATTCTGCCGATGCTCAGCGAGTACTGGTTCGATGACGCAAACAAACTCCAGCGTTGGGAGAATATTTTGCAGGGTGTGTTTCAATGATCAAGGATAAGAGCATCTTCATAAAAAACATATATTATATGCTTTCGTATGCCTTCACGACTTTGAATCAGGGCGGCTATGAGGATGTTGCTACCGAAGAGTTCGAAAACATACATAACCTCTTCGCTGCGATTCTGGCAAAGGGCATCAGCAGACAGTTGAAAGAGGGACTGTATCGGGAGTATTTGAACCGCAAAGAGGATGTTGCGGTAGTCCGTGGCAAGATTGATATGCCGGGGACCATTCAGAACCGCCTATCAAGAAGGCGAGTATTGACCTGTGAATACGATGAGCTATCCGAAAACAATCTGCTGAACCAGATTCTCAAAACAACAGTTACTCTTACTACCGCTATACCAGCGGCGAGTTACAGCATCTGGAAACGCTGCTGTATCTGGATGACGGCTCCGGCGGCTCACCATGGCGCTACTCCGTCACAACGGATCAGTATGTCAACAGTGGTGACTTTCACTCCGTCACCGAGGCCGAAGCGACTGCCGTGATGGACAAATACACCCACGAAACGCTGGCCTTTACGCCATTTGTGGTATGAGGATAGATAGTGTGGACTGTGGCGCAAGGTTGCAGTTCGCCAGTCCCTCCGGATATTACCGCCTCTGACCCACTTTTGACCCAGAATAGAATTAGGACGGGCAGGGCTGGACGGAAACAATGGAAAATCCGCCGAGCGAACGGTGGC
>ENA-ORTY01002193-ORTY01002193.1-human-gut-metagenome-genome-assembly--contig:-NODE-2193-length-19311-cov-3.569433_pt1 | contig 19311 bp, 17 predicted proteins | sample MGYA00241917_ERZ509198 | MGnify/ENA primary metagenome ERZ509198 (study PRJEB26280, sample SAMEA2338857) | human gut metagenome | biome: human gut; feature: human-associated habitat; material: faeces...
ATATTATTGAGATCATCCTGCATAAAACAGATATTATTATTCATTACATTACCAGTGATCCTGCTGATGAAGTGTTTAAGCTGCAGAGTGATAATTTTCAGGTGTACTATATCGGGGAGAAAAAGCTGATCGTGCTTATGATGAAAATGGATGCGGATATGGTAGTTATGACTATGCCAGATCTGCAGAAGTACCATATTAAACGCTCTATGGTCAGAGATGATATAGAATATGTATATATAGATCATGGAATTGGCAGCATAAATTTGATGCTTCGCAAGCATGCACTTGATTATTTTGATACAGTATTTGCGTCAAATGATATTTCCTATCGGGAGTTGAAGGAACAGGAGAAACAATATGGATTGACTCCAAGGAATATAGTGAAATATGGGTTTTGTCTGATTGACAATATGATCAGAGAGTATGAAAGTCAGCCTGTCATAGAGAATGAAGTCAAAACAATTCTGATAGCACCTTCCTGGCAGGAGGATAATTTGCTTGACCTGTGTATTGACCAGATCCTGGATCAGCTTCTTGGAAAAGGTTATCATATTATTGTAAGGCCACACCCTCAGTATGTGAGACACTGCTATGAAAAGCTGGAACTGTTAAAACAGCGATATGCACAGTATGATGATTTTACTTTACAGACTGATTTTTCGTCAAATGATACCGTATTCAATGCAGATATATTGATGACAGACTGGTCAGGAATCGCATATGAGTATTCATTTACTACATTGAAGCCATCCCTGTTCATCGATACACCTATGAATGTAATGAATCCGGATTATAAAGAGATAGATGTAGTTCCTTTCGATATAGAGATCAGAAACCAGATAGGGCTGTCAGTTTCTGTAGATCATTTAGAAGAATTGGATTCTGTAGTCAGGAAGCTGCTTTATAGTGAGGATTATCAAAAAGAAAATATGAAAGCACTGAGAGATAAATATTTATATAATGTATCGAAGAGTGCAAAAGTAGGAGCAGACTATCTGATCAGACGTTTGATAGAAATGTCGAAAGCATAAGCGATAACAGGGATGCTGTAAGCATCCCTGTTTATTACACACATGTTCACGACAGAAAGGAAAATGAATAATATGAACAAAAAAGAAGGGGATATTTTAAGACTGCTTACAGAGGAAAGAAATGCTACACAGCGCATATTGTCTGAAATAAGTGGTTATTCACTGGGGAATGTAAATGCGATCGTGCAGAACTTAGTGGAAAAAAATTATATCAATGAAGACTTGATGGTGACAGAGAATGGTTTATGTGAACTTCAAAGAACATCTCCGCACAACGCCGTGATTCTTGCAGCAGGATATGGGATGAGAATGGTACCGATCAACTTGGAAAAACCAAAAGGACTTCTGGAGGCAAGGGGAGAGGTATTGATAGAAAGGCTGATTCGGCAATTACATGATGCAGGTATTCATGAAATTTATATTGTTGTTGGCTTTATGAAGGAGTGTTACGAATATCTGATTGATAAATTTAATGTACAGTTGATCGTTAATGAGAAATATGCAGCAAAAAATAATTTGTATTCTTTGTATAGAGCGGAAAAACATCTGACGAATAGTTATGTAATTCCATGTGATATATGGTGTGAAAGGAATCCTTTTTCTAAAAGGGAGGCATATTCCTGGTACATGGTATGCACAAAGGCTGATAAAAACAGCAGCATCAGAATTAACAAAAAGAATGAGCTTGTTAAGGTATCAGGAAATACCGGTGGGAATCAGATGGTAGGAATTGCATATTTGACAGGGGAAACAACAAAATATGTAAAAGATAGAATGGAAGCATTCCAGTCAGATGCGAAATATGATAATTGCTTTTGGGAAGAGGCACTGTTCCGTGATAATAAAATGTCAGCATATGCTAATATTGCAAATGATACGGATGTGACGGAGATCAATACATATGAGCAGCTCCGTGAATTTGACCACAATTCTGATCACCTGAAGTCAGATGCGATCGCTGTGATTGAAGAGGTATTTGGGGTAAATGCAGGGAAAATAACAAATATAGAAGTACTGAAAAAGGGGATGACAAACAGATCTTTCATATTTGAATGCAGGGCGGAAAATTATATCATGCGGATTCCGGGAGAAGGAACGGAAGAGCTGATCAACAGGCAGGATGAGGCAGAAGTATATTCTCTGATTAACGGAACAGGTATTTGTGATGACAACATTTATTTGAATCCTCAGAACGGATATAAGATTACAAAATTTATAAAAAATTCCAGAACGTGTGATCCACTGGATGAGGAAGATGTGAAAAAATGTATGGCCAAGTTAAGGGAATTTCATGAAAAAAGAATTATAGTAAGTCATACATTTGATCTGTTTACCCAAATAGAAAAATATGAAAAACTGAGAGGAAAGGAAAAATCATTCTATAAAGATTATCAGGAAACCAGGGAAAAAATATTTTCATTAAGGGAGTATATAGATAAGAACAAATGCCCATATGTTTTGACGCATATAGATGCTGTGCCGGATAATTTTCTGTTTGATCTGGAGAACGGGCAGGAGAAGTTATATCTGATTGACTGGGAGTATGCAGGTATGCAGGATCCGCATGTGGATATTGCAATGTTTTGCATATATGCCATGTATGACAGGAAGAGGATTGATCAGACAATTGACTTTTATTTTGGCGAAAAAGCTGACAGGAATGTAAGAATCAAAATATATTGTTATATTGCAGTCTGTGGATTGCTGTGGAGCAATTGGTGTGAATATAAGAGGACACTGGGAGTGGAGTTTGGAGAGTATTCATTAAGGCAGTATCGTTATGCGAAGGAATATTATGAAATTGTGATGTCGGAAAGGAAGGGGGAATAGCGTTGAATAAGATAGAACGTGCAGTGATTCTGGCGGCAGGATATGGAAACAGGATGAAACCTGTGACGCTGGGGACACCCAAACCGTTAGTGAAGGTAAATGGGGTCAGGATGATAGATACGACCATAGAGGCGTTGCATTATAATGAAATTTATGAAATCTATGTTGTTGTAGGATATTTAAAGGAGCAGTTTTATGAATGGAAAAAGAAATATCCTGAAATCACACTGATCGAAAATCCATTTTTTGACAGCTGTAATAATATTTCTTCCTTGTATGTTGCTAAAGAATATTTAGAGAATGCAGTTATCATGGACGGAGATCAGATAATCAGTAATAAAGAAGTATTGAAACCTATGTTTGAGCATTCAGGTTACAATAGTGTATGGGTTGATACATTTACTGATGAATGGCTTCAAACGGTAAGGAATGGGATCGTAACCTCCTGCAGCAGGAATGGGGGAGAGCGTGGATGGAGATTATACAGCATATCCAGATGGACATCAGAGGATGGAAGACGATTAAAGCAGCATCTGGAAAGAGAGTTTGAAGAGAAGAAAAATCGTCAGATTTACTGGGATGATATTGCATTGTTTTGTTACCCACAGGAGTACAGATTGGGTATTTATCCAATGAAAATGGGAGATGTAACAGAAATAGACAGTATTGATGAACTGGTGGAAATAGATCCGGGCTATCGGAAATATGTGGAGGGAAACAAATGAGGACAAAGCATACTAGTGAAAGTAAAATTGATTGGATGATCACACTGGTACCACTGGGAATTATTATTGGTTTGTGTGTACTGTTTTTTCTCATGCCGGATCAGTCAAATCTGGTATTGGGCAAGATCAGATTTTTCTTTGGTGATACGCTGGGCAGCTATTATCTGATAATCGGACTTGGGATATTTCTTTTATCCTTGTACGTTGCAGGATCAAAATATGGAAATATTGTTTTGGGAAAGCCAGATGAGAAGCCGCAATATTCTTTTCTGACCTGGGGGGCTATGATGTTTACCTGTGGTCTGGCGGCGGATATTCTTTTTTATTCATTTTCAGAATGGGTTCTCTATGCAGCGGATCCCCATATAGAAGAAATGGGAAGTATACAGGAGTGGGCAGGTGTATTTCCTCTGTTTCACTGGAGTTTTATACCATGGGGATTTTATTTGCTTTTAGCAGCAGCATTTGGATTTATGCTCCATGTCCGTAATTGTGAAAAGAAAAAATATTCAGAGGCCTGCAGACCACTATTGGGGAAGCATACAGATGGAATTGCAGGAAGAATTATAGATTTGCTGGCTGTGTTTGCATTATTGGCAGGAACCGCCACGACCTTCAGCGTAGCGACACCACTGATGGCAGCTCTTATTGCGGAGCTCTTACATATCGAGATCAGTCGTACAATAATTAATATTATCATTCTGCTGGTTACATGTGTTGTATACACATATTCACTATTGCATGGATTTAAAGGGATCGGTATTCTGGCAAAAGCGTGTATTTATCTTTTTTTTGGATTGATGGCATATGTGTTGTTGTTTGGGGGAGAAACGAAGTATATTATAGAAACAGGGCTGTCTTCTCTGGGCAAAATGACTCAAAATTTTCTGGAGCTTTCCACATTTACAGATCCGTTAAGAAAGACATCGTTTCCACAGACGTGGACAATATATTACTGGGCATACTGGATGGTCTGGTGTGTGGCAGCACCGTTCTTCATCGGGAATATATCAAGAGGAAGAACTATCCGCCAGACAATATTAGGTGGGTATATTTTTGGAGTTGGATCAACGATAGCAAGCTTTATCATTTTTGGCAATTATTCTATGGGGCTGCAAATGCAGGGAAAAGAGGATTTTATAGCGGAATATCAACAGACAGGAGATCTGTATGGGATGATCGTAGGCATGATAAAGACACTTCCGGCAGCACCGGTTATAATGGCAGTATTACTGATTACGATGATAGCCTTTTATGCGACCTCATTTGATTCCATAGCGCTGACGGCAGCAGGTTATAGTTATCATAAGCTGGAAGCAGGGAAACAGCCACATAAGCTGGTTCAGTTAATGTGGTGTATTTTGCTTATTCTGCTGCCAATGGCATTGCTGTTTGCAGAGAGCTCTATGAGTAATCTTCAAAGTGTGAGTATTGTTGCAGCTTTTCCGGTAGCGGTTGTTATTGTTATGATAGCAGTCAGCTTTATGAAGGATGTGAAAGAGTATTTAAAGCAAGTATAATATCATAGCAGGAATCGCTGAGGTAGATTGTACCAGATAAATATATGCGATATATTGATCACATCCAACTATTTGTACGACCATATTATCGTGAAACAGTATATTTGACACAGTATATTTATGACGGTATAATATGATGTCGGGGTCAAAAGCCCCCGACTTTGATACCTACGGATTGCTTCGTGCTACGCACTCCCACAATCCTACCCAATATTCGCATATCGTGGGATTATCATCCCACTTTTATGCTCATATCGGGGCGGGTCCTAAGGTCTTTCACCCACTTATGAGCAAGCTCATGTGGGCTTAGGCCTTTTGACTCTGGTATCATAATATGTGCGTAAGTAAAGGTGTAAGATATTATAGTGTAGCAGAGGGTGAGAGATGTGTATATGAAATGGTGGAAAAGTAATTGGATTTTGTTTTTGTATAGTGCGATATCAGCACTGGCTGTCACAATGGATCTGAATGTGGCAGATGCGCCGGAAGCAGGTATAATGATAGGGTTATATCAGCAGATTTACAAGCTGATCACTATAGTTGCAGCGGATATAACAGGTAAGGGATTTCTGCTATCCATATTAACACTGTTATTCTTTGGAGGATATTGGTATATCTGGAAGCAGAAGAAGATGGAAGTGATCAGATACAGTAAAGGGGTATCCTTATTTCTTTCTTTGATGTATGTGGCTGGAGTCGGTTATGCATATCAGAATACAGTGACAGTTTTGTTTCAGTCATCCATAAGGCTGTTAAAGACGGCCATTATGATAGCTGGTTTTTTTATGATCTTTCTGGCTGCGATGAATCTGCTTTATGCAGCATTAAATTCGAAGGCAGATTTACAGGCAGAAACGGGAAGGATACTCTCAAAAAGACCGTTTTTGTGGTATTTCCTGATTATTTTTGGCGTGTGGTTTGTGCATCTGCTGCTTCGGTATCCGGGAGCGATGTCTTATGATAATGCAAGGGAATTATCCTATTATTTTGGTTATGCTGATTTTACGACGGCACAGCCTATTTTCCATACAGTATTATTCAGTTTCTTTATCCAGATCGGGTTGTGGATCGGAAGTGAAAATATTGGATTATTCTTATTTGTGCTGTTTCAATCAGCCGTCATGGCGGCGGTTCTGGCATATACCCTGCTGCAGATGAAAAAATGGAATGTATCACGCTGGCTCAGAGTATTAACACTGGTGGTATATACATGGACACCATATTATGTGGGATATCTATCTTTTCCTATCAAGGATTATCTTTATACAGCGTTTTTTGTGTTCCTGCTGATGTTGAGCTTCAAATGGGATGAGCTTACAGGAAAGGAGCAGATAGGCTGGATTTTATCAGGCTCATTACTGGTTCTTCTCAGAAATAATGGAAAGATCATTTATCTGGCGGTATTTGTGGTGATGCTGGTTCACATAATTAGAAAAAAGAAACTTGAAAAAAGAAATTTACTGGTATTAGCACTTCCTTTAATTCTTTCTTCAGTAATAACAGCAGGAATTACGGCAGCTTTTGCAGTACAGAAGGATACACCCAAGGAAATGCTTTCATTACCTTTTCAGCAGACAGCAAGGTATGTCAGAGATTATGGAGATGATGTTACTGTGGAAGAGAAGGAAGCAATAGGAAAGGTACTGGACTATAATAAGATTGCGGATGTTTATATGGAATTGACTTCTGACCCGGTGAAGACAACCTATCATGCAGAGAGTACGGATGACTTGATGGCATATTTTAAGGTATGGTTTAAGCAGTTCTGGAAGCATCCCTTATGCTATGTGGAGGCAACATGGAATCAGAATTATTATCTGTTTGCACCTAATATAGATAATATTGTTTATAACAAGGATTGCACGATAGCACATGAAATTATGGAACAGATGGGAATGCAGGAGCAGATTTCTTTCCAGGTGCCGGAGAAAATGCACGGGATCTGCAGCATTATGGTAAGCTACTATACGCTGCTGCACAGACTGCCTGTTATAGGAATGTTAAGTAACGTAGGATTCTATATAATTCTGTTATGGATGATAACCTTTTTCTTCCTGAAGGACGGAAGAAAAAGGGAGCTTTGGCTGCTTCTGCCACTGTGGTTAACGTTTCTTATTATCATAGCATCACCACAGATTCAGAATCAGCCCAGATATGCGTTCCCTATTATCTATGCCATGCCTATATTGATTGCATATTATAAAAAGGGATGCGTACAAGATGTCGGATAAGTAAAGTGAAAAACAGGAATCGGTCAGAAATGCAAAAAATAGAGAAGAAGATCATTAACTTTATAGAAAAAAATATTGGTTGGATCTGTATAGGTGCAGTTACGGTAATCCGACTTATGATCTGCTTTTATGTGAGAAGATATGAATCAGGTGATTTTAATGCAGATCTGCTTCAGTGGTTTGTGGAAATCAAGGCAGATGGTGGGATAAGGGCACTGGAACATCAGGTAGGAAACTATAATATCCCTTATCAGATATTGATCGCGTTGCTGACATATTTACCGTTTAAGGAGCTTTATTTATATAAGGGTCTTTCTATTATATTCGATTATTTAATGGCAGCTGGTTGTGGAATTCTGGTTTGTACGTTGAAAAAAAGCCGGTCTGTAGAGTTGTTTGCAGGAGTGTATACAGGGGTACTGTTCATTTCAACTACAATCATGGATTCAGCAGCGTGGGCACAGTGTGATTCTATTTATTGCTTTTTTATCGTAATGTCGCTTTGGTGCTTATATCGCGAAAAATGGAGTGCTTCATTTTTGCTTCTTGGGGCAGCATTTGCTTTTAAGCTGCAGACCATATTTATTTTTCCCTTTCTTGTAGCATATTATTTGTTGAGAAAAAAATTTACAATTTTATATTTTATAGAAAGCTTTGGAATGTGGTATTTGATGTGTCTTCCTGCAGTTATTATGGGAAGACACTGGATGGATCCGATTAAGGTTTATTTTCAGCAGACAGAAGCCCATGGGTATATGTGGCTTAATTTTCCCAGTTTCTGGATACTGATAGGGGACGATTATGATATGCTGAAAAAGGCAGCGATTTTTACTACAATAGCAGTACTGGGAGTTGCAGTATGCTATATGCTGTATATAAAGATGGATTTACAGAGTCCCACGAAATTTCTATCTGCAGCCGTATGGATGGCATGGAGCTGTATCCTGTTTTGCCTGCGATGCATGAAAGATATAGTTATTTGATCGATATTTTACTGCTTCTGCTGATATTTATGGACAAGCAATATACGCTGATATTTGTTATAGAAATTATATCCAGTATTTTAAGATATAAATACTATCTTTTTAATGGTGCAGAAGTTTCTGAATGGCAGGCAGTGGTTTATTTAGCTGCGTGGATCCTTTTGACATGGCAGGTGTTTGCAAAGAAAAAGGGTCAAAGCAGCATTGGTATAGTGGAAAAGAGTGTGGGGTAGTATGCAAAGCAGGGTAAAAAGAGTTATTTCTGTAACAGGTATCATATTTATACTGATGTTGTTGCTCTGTGTAATTATGACTAACCTTTTTCACTATAATTACAAGATGAACTCTGATATTGGTGCAGAGGCAGTTCTTGGGAGGTTAATCTGGGATAGCAAAGAGATTATTCCGGCGTCATGGTATCCCTCTACTGAAACCAGGATCATATCAACACCGCAGGCTGCGGCACTGTTTTACGGATTAACAGGAAATATGGATCTTTCCATGGGACTTGCCTGCTGCACGATGACAATAGGTATTGTATTAGCTATAAGGTTTTTCATGAAGAAAGCAGGCAGCAGTAGGATCAGCTGCCTGCTTATGTGCTTATTCTGCCTTGGACTTGCAGGAAATATAATAATTCTGGAGCTTCTTTATGTATTTGCCGGATATTATGCCATTCATGTAATAGCCTTCTTTTTTATTTTGAATTGCTACAGCTCTTTGCTTCAGGAAGACTGGAAGGCGGATAAAGGATCTTACAGAAAGATATGCAGGAAGTGTATGATAGGACTGATACTTGCTTTTCTGCTTGGGATGCAGGGAACGAGAGGAATCCTGATCACATTTGGTCCTTTATTTGGGATAGAGATGATCAGAATTTTGTATGAAAGGATATGCCGTAGTAGATATCAGAAAAAAGGGATCATTCTGGGAAAGCAGCAGGAGAAAATATCATTTCTGTGGGTGAGTGGATTACTGGTACTCAGCTTTCTTGGAACCCAAATGCCCTTTTCCTCAGGTCAGGAAATATCAAGAAATATCCGGAATGGTTTCTCAAAGCTGGTTCAGGTGGTTCTGCCGGATACATGGAAAGCGGTTGGATTCAGTGAAGGGGATCCATTGAGGAATATATGTCTTGGCTTATTGGTTCTGAATGTAGTGATATGGGTAATTGTACTACTGATACATATGCTGAAATGGCAGGAGCTTAGCAGCCTTGAATGGGGTTTTCTGGTTACAGCGGCATCACCGGTTGTAACAGCTCTTATAGTAGCCTTTACAACAGTGGAAAGCTCTGAAAGATATTATTTTATGTGGATTTTCTCCATGGCATTTGCAGTAATTCTCAGCTGTGAATATTTGAGAAAAGGAATGACGGCGGGTATATCTGCATGGAGAGTGCTGACTGTAATAACGCTTATAGCTGCCAGTATTGTGATCGGAATTAATATACATACAGTTTATCAGCCAATTCTGAAAGCGGAGGAACCAACAGCATCGGATGCACTGGAGGTTGTAAATTATCTGGAAGAGAATGGTTACGAAATGGCATATTCCACCTTTGAAAATGCAAACAAAATGACAGCATTATCGAATGGAAAGGTAAATGTGTATGCAATCAATTCCTTCGAAACGATGGATGTCTGTAAATGGCTGACAAATGCAGAAGGGTATCCGGATGATGGAATTGCAGATCAGGATGGTGCTGTGTATATTGTACCGGAGGCAAGAATGGAGGAATTTGAGAGATTTCTGGATACCGGGGTGAAGTGTGATCAGAAAGAGACGATTGGAAGCTACAGTATCTGGGTATTGGATTGGATAATGTAATTTATATTATTTATAAAAATGAAAATATTGCTTTAATAAAAATATATGTTTATAAAAATGAATTATATATTTTTGAATATTGATGCTGCGTGTTCAAAAATATATAATTGTGGTTAATAAGGCTAGGAGTAACATATATGGATATTATTACAATAAAAGAGGCATCTATTAAATGGGGAATATCTGAACGAAGAATTCAAATGCTTTGTAATGATGGACGAATAGATGGAGCTATGAAGTTTGGTAATACTTGGGCTATACCTAAAGATGCTGACAAACCGATTGATGCTAGGATAAAAACAGGAAAATATATTAAATCTGTAGAGAAATAGTTATATGCCTCGTTATTATAAATAACAGTAATATGATGCAGATATGGTAAAAAACATTGATAAACTTCGCACGAACGAATATAATTGTAAGTGAATATTTTAAGGAGAGAAAAAGATATGGCAGATATAATAACACCTAGAACATTATCTGGATTTATGGAATTGTTACCAAAAGATCAAGTTTTATTTGATAAGATACGCGGACTGTTAGAGAAAGTGTATAGTAGGTATGGTTTTTTTCCTCTAGATACACCGATTTTGGAGGATAGTAAAATTTTATTAGCTAAGGCTGGTGGTGAGACGGAGAAACAGATATATAGATTCAGCAAAGGGGATTCGGATTTGACGATGCGGTTTGATTTAACTGTTCCTCTTGCGAAGTATGTTGCAAAAAATTACTCAGAATTAACATTTCCTTTTAAACGATACCAAATAGGTAAGGTTTATAGAGGAGAAAGAGCTCAAAAGGGAAGATTTAGAGAATTTTACCAAGCGGATATAGATATAATTGGTGATGGACAATTAAATATAATAAACGATGCTGAAATTCCTAGTATTATATATTCTTTGTTTCATGAAATAGGAATTGATGATTTCATTATTAGAATAAATAATAGAAAAGTTTTAAATGGCCTGTATGAGATTTTGGGTTTAAAGGATTCTGCGACTGATATTATGAGAATAATCGATAAAATTGACAAAATTGGTCGTGACAATGTGGTTGCAGAATTATCGGAGATAGGTATTGATAAGAATTCAGTCGAAGAATTATTGAAAGTATTGTTGTTTAAGGGCAATAACATAGAAATTATTGATAATTTAAAGACATATATTGGTAAAAGTGAAACCTTTGATTTAGGAATTGAAGAATTACAGACAGTTGTCGAGTACATAGGTGTTTTTGGTGTTCCGTCAGATTATTATTCGGTCGATTTATCTATTGCAAGAGGACTTGACTACTATACAGGTACTGTTTATGAAACATTTATAAAAAAACATCCAGAATATGGTAGCGTATGTAGTGGCGGTCGATATGATAATCTTGCGGAGTATTATACGTCTAAATCTTTACCAGGAGTGGGAATCTCCATAGGATTAACAAGATTATTTTATGTGCTATGTGAAAATGAATTTTTGAATAGGAAATTAGAAAATCCTGTTGAGGTTTTGGTGATACCAATGACAGAAGATGTTTCGTATGCAGTTGGGGTTGCAACTGTATTTCGAGAAAGAGGAATAAGCACGCAAATTTATCTTGAAGAGGGTAAATTTAAGAAGAAAATGTCATATGGTAATAAGCTTTCAATTCCATTTTGCGTATTGTTGGGAGAAGATGAGTTGAACAACGATAAAGTTACTATCAAAAATATGAATACTGGTGAACAATATACAGACTCAATTGACAAAGCACTTGAAATAGTATTTTCACAAAAGAAGGATGCTGAAAGGTTTGTTATTATGTGATAAGGGGCGGTGAAAATGATTCCAATTGAAAATATGATGTTGTGGAATGGCCTTCCCGCATTAGTGCTAGATAAAGATAATAAAATTGTTGTGTTTTCAAACGTTAATGGAAACTTTGTTTTATGTGAGTTGCCATATGATATGAGAAATGATAATGAGTTAATAGCTGAGGTGAGAAGACAAGGATTTTTTGACTGTTTAGATAATAATAAAGAGTATTTGTCTGATGAGCTGACAGTTGTTTTGTCTCTTTCTGAAAAGTGTAATTGTCGTTGCAAGTATTGTTTTTTAGATGCAGAAGCTCAAGGTGAGGCGATGAGCGAAGAATTGCTATATGCTTCAATTAATAAGGCTTTTGAAATTGCAAATGGTAGAGATATCAATTTTTCGGCATTTGGAGGTGAACCAACAACAGAAGCTGAATTGATAGAGAAACTATTAGAGTTTACGAAGGGAAAGTATCCAAAGGAAAAATTGCATTATTCGATAACAACTAATGGTGTATTCAGTGAAAACACATGTAAACTTTTGATTGATAACAATTTTTCGATTAGTTTATCAATGGATGGCATACCTGAGGTTCAAAATTATCAAAGACCTTTAGCTAATAGTAAGCCGTCATACTCTCTTGTAGAACAAAATATTAAACGTCTTGTTGATGCAGAAAATAAGATGAAAATTCGTTGTACAGTTACAAAATATTCGGTTAATCGTATGGTTGATGCTGTGAAATGGTTGCATGATTTGGGCGTGAAACGTATACATTTTGAACCGGTCATGCCAGGTGGCAGAGGATGCAATAATGACGAAAGTTTGCAACCCCCATCAGCGAAAAAATTTGTTGCCAATCTTATAGAAGCAATTGAACTTGGCGGAATATATGGAATGGATATTATCTGTTTTCCATATATGAATATGATGATTGCGCCAATAGTATTTTGTGATGGAAGAGCAGAAAACAGATTGGTCATCAGCCCTAGGGGAATCATTAGTTCTTGTGTTGAAGTTCAGACAAAAAATCATGAGTTATTTCCATACCTAGGCTTAGGTGAATATGATACGAATAGCAAATCTTTGATTTTTTTACATGATTCAAGAAGAGATTCGATAAGAGGGTGTCATGCTTTGTCAGGAACAAAACAAGTATGTAAAGCTTGTGCGCTAAAGTTTTTTTGCGGTGGTGGATGTCCTACAAGAAATTTTAGAGGAACGGGAAGCACAGATGTTGTTGATCAATATAGGTGTGATATAATAAGGCTAATAATGCCCTATATATTAAATAAATTTTATACTAAAACAACAGGAGGGATAACAAATGGAGAAGATTAAAATTGTAGTTGTTAAGCCAGTTGAGGGAGTGAACTCTGTTGAAACAAAGGCGAATGAAAGATGTCATGATTAATATTTGACAAAGGACGCAGGTAATATCTACCTGCGTTTTCTGGATAATCAAAGTTGTTGAGGGTTTTTCGTGAGGGTTTGGCATAAAAATAGCATAATTGTTGATGGTTCTTCGTGAGGGGCTGAGAAGAGGGGCTTTCATGAGGGGCTAACTTGAGGGTATGAGATAGGAGCTGTAAAATAAGTCCCTAATTAAGAAACGCCAACTCCGGCAAACGTCGGTTTTGGCGTTTCTTTGTATGAATTTTTTCTATTTTTGAACAGGTCTGCATCTTTGGGTATAAAAAATGGTGCATTTAATAAAGCTCGGCTAATCACGCCCGCTTAAGTTTTATGCAACTTTCGTCTGTCGTTGCTTTTTGTTGTGATATTTATAAAGATTGAATCCACATGAAATCCGTGTGAGCTCGAGAATTACATTTTTCTCGCCTCTCCGAAATAATCTTTTATACGATTTATCCCACTTTAATACACCAAAAGTTCCCTCGGATTGAATACTTCGGTTCATTCTCAAGAGGGCACCATGAATGGATTCGAGATTTTGCAGCACTTCCTGGTGGATAGCGGTTAATTCCTGATTCATTCGGATTGTCCGGTTTTTGTGTGCTTTCGGACAGCATTCTTGTTTATACGGACATCCTTCGCAGGATTCACATTCATACAGTTCTTCGGTCCGCCCATATTTGTTATATTTTACATGCTGTGTTCTCTTGAAGAGAAATTTCCGACCGTTTGGGCATAAGAGATTTCCATCAGCATCTTTTGCAAAATTTACAGCCCGATACGGATTCTCATGGTATTTTTTATCTGTCGTTTCTTTTTTGTACATGGTAAATTTCATGTATTTTTCCATGCCGTGTTCTTCGCAATAAAGATAATTATTGTAAGAACCATATCCGGCATCAGCAACCGGATATTTCGGATAATGGCCATATGTGCGATTGAATTTTTCCATCAAAGGCACAAAGCATTCCATATCGGATGCATATGGTTTTACGTCGATTACGGCTATGTATTCATCACAGATGGCTGCCTGAAGGTTGTAGGCAGGAAGCAGCTGATCGTTTCCCATGTAATCACGTTTTAAACGCATAAAAGTTGCATCATGGTCTGTTTTCGAATAACTGTTTCTTTCCTCTCCACAGGTCTCGATTTGATATGCATAGGATTTTAAACGTTCCAGATATTCATTCAGTTCTTCGTATTGCTTTTGCCGAATGCTTTTTCTATGACCACGTCCGGAAACAAAAGAAGTTTCATCCAGTCCGGTTGTTTCTTTGTATACCGTAAGTAATTCAGAGACGTAATCAATCGCGTAAACTTCTCGTTTTTCAAATTTTATTCCGAGATATCCAAGTATTTCCTGATTCATAGAATCAATCAAAAGTGAAATCTTATCAAAAACTTTTTGGCGATTTTTTACACAGGATTTTTTCCATACCCAGGTATACCGATTTGCATTTGCTTCGATTTTTGTTCCGTCAATGTATGTGTGCTGCAGATCCACGTGATCTCTGGTAAAAATATATGAATTAATGTCTGCAAATATCTGTTCAACAGAATCGGTTAGTTCATTTCGGATTAAGTTCCCAAATGTAGCAAAGGAAGGTGTTTTCATGCCATCGAGAAGATACATGTAGCGGATGTCATTATGACAGAGCTTTTCAATCTCTCGTAAAGAACAGATGCCGTTTTCCATAAATGCAAAAAGTATAACTTTAAGGAGTTTTTGAGCATCACATCTTGGACGACCTGTTTTGTAGCCTTTCTCTACAAAATATCTTGATAAGTCAATGTGATCCATAACCTCACAAAAAGTATATACCGGATCAGAAATATCGATCAATTTTTCGATTTCTAATGGTAATTTCAGCTGACGCATAGTATAATTACCATTGGTGTTGTTAGTTAGTAGCATAATTAATTATACCAAAAAATCGCTCAGGCCTCACGGTCTGGGCGATTTTTCTGTCAGGGGAGTTTTTTTACAGCCCCTTAAATAATATTTAGTCTATTTCGTATTCTTCCGGATAAGGGATTCCGTGCTCATCCAGGAGATGTCGTAGCTCTTGGATATATTTGTACTTGTGTTCAATCTCAATCCAGTTTCCGTGGCACAACGTGTGGCATTCTTCTAATTCTTGTCTTGTAATTTCATAATCGAGCCAGAGTATACATTTATGATCTTTGCTAAAAGCGCAATAGTTATTCATAGAACCCTCCTTAAAATTCATCTTCTTCAAAATATGTGACAGGATTATAATCAGATACTCCATTTAGAACCGGAGCTGACCGTGTGGCATAGAGGAAGCGATTTCTGAAATGTTCAAAATTTCGAAAGCCTCGCCCTAACCGCTTAAGATCTTTCACTTTTCTGTTGATTGATTCAATTGGACCATTGGATAATCGGCTGTCATATATCTTTCCATTACCAACCTTTTCAACCATTATGAATGAGTTGATGATAGGGTCTTTATATTTTTCTAATAAGATGGCGAAATCTCTGAACATTTCATATGATGATTTTTTGTAGACGACTATTAATTCGTCAATTTCAGTACGTGCAGCAATCGGATTGCCGCCATTTCGTGAGTTGAATAACACGTACTGTTCCTTAAGGTCGCGGAAATCTTTAAGGTTAGAATCAATGTGAAAAAGCCAATCCTCATAATCGTAAGTGTTCATTAGAACGTGAAAGTGCTGGTCCATGCGAGGGTCTGAGTGATAGCGGATGTTTGACTGATTTGACAGGATAAGCCAGCGATATTTCTGAAGGATATATACCTCGTCAGAGATGGGAAGCTGAACAGGATGCATGGGGTCAGTAGTTAACTGTTCTTGAAGTTCCCTGTCACGTTGTTTGTATTTCTTAAGTAACTGTCGCATGTAGTTATCGATAGAGCGGGTAACCCATTGAAGCACATGGAAAGAATCTACAACCGGAACAGCATTTGGAAAGTACTTATCTACATAAGAAATGTATGGATTATACATATCTGATATAAGATACTTTACAGAATTACGTTCCTCGGGTGGAAGTGATGTAAAGTATGGTTCAGTGACATTCATTCGTCTGCTTCGTAAAAGATCAATGGGCTCTCCAGTATGAAAATCCTGAATGACTAAAGCATACTTGCAGTTGTCGTCCATATCCAGAAATACTTCATCAACAGAAATAGCATCTGTAAGAGGAAGTCGATCAAGTTTTACATACCGGTCAAATACATCATGCGCATATGTATCCGACACATGGAATCTTTTGCTTATAGATGCTGACGATTCAGCCAGGTTTCGATATGCATCAACAATAAGCATATCTGTTGCGTTTGTTGTCCTTCTGTTTTTGCTTACAAACTTGAATGAATCACTGATGTCGTAAAGACAATCAGGATTGGTGCAACGCCATCGACGCTGCTTCAGGATTAAAACAAGTTTGTAGTTATCCTGAAGTATTGGATGATTGATTTTTCTATTCTTGGTTCCTCTGGAATGCATTCTGAAACCACAACAAGGACAGAAGTGCGCTCCCGGAGCTGTTTCAAGATAGATTGTTTTTGTTTGACCTTCAATGTCGATAGAGCTGATAGAAATGTTGGCATCTTCAAGGTCAAGCAAGGCTTAGATTCTAGTGAGGAAAGAGCTGGCATTGTTTCTGCGGAAGAAGACTTGTCAAATGTGGATAACTCTGCTCCACGAGTTCAGGAAATGAACTCAGAAGAGACTTGCGTGTTCGATAATCGAACTCATGCGTGTCCGGAAAACGAACACGACCGTGTTCAGAATCTGAACCCTAATAAGAATAATATAAATAAGACGAATATGAGTAAAACTAATCCTATCTTATTAATCAATCTTACACCAGAGGATGCGATTAGATGAGATGGAAGGCTATAGTGAAATCATCAAGGAGAATATTGATTATGACAGCCTTCTTCTGGTTCATCCATATGACCAGGAGATGGTGGAGGGAATTTTTGACCTGATTCTGGAGACAGTTTTGTCTAAAAATGGAGAGATTACCATCGCAGGAGATGTGTATCCAAAGAATCTTGTGAAAAGCAAATTCCTGAAGCTTAATTATTCTCATGTGGAGTATGTAATTAATTGCCTTGGAAAGAATACTACTAAGATGCGGAATATAAAAAGTTATTTACTTGCCAGCTTGTTCAATGCAGGAAGTACCATAAGCAGTTATTATAGGGCTGAGGTAAATCATGATATGCCACAGTTTGCTGGGTAATCGAGCAACGAGAATACCATGTGTGGTTTGTGCAAATTCTGCATCAACCACTGAAAAAGTTTAAAAATGCGACAAATCAACAACTGTACAAACCATTTTGAAATAAAATTAAACTTGACTTTGTTGGAAACTGGTATTATATTAGGTTTATAAAAGTGACAAATTAGTTTACATATAACCCAAGTTGGTTTATAAAACATGGAGGTGTTGATTTTGAATTTGTATTTTGAACTATTGAAAACTCCAGTATTTACTGTGGAAGATGTAAATAAATATTATGACAATATGGACAGCGCTCGCTCTGCAATCAAGCGATTGATGAAGGAGGGAATGGTGGCGAAAATCCGTAACAATATGTATACCTGCATCAGTGGAGAGACAGGGGCGCCGGTTGCTAATCGATTTCAGATAGCAAGCAAGATTACGCCAACCTCTTATGTGTCTCACCATACCGCTATGGAATATTATGGGATAACCGATCAGGTATATTACGATGTCTATGTTGCATCAGAAACCAGCTTTCGAGAGTTTGAATTTGATGGATATACGTATCGATATGTGGCGTCAAAGGATATGGAAGGCGTGGAAACGCCTGCACTAAGCGGTGGAATACGTATCACAAATCGGGAACGAACTTTGGTAGACTGCGTAAAGGATATGGATAAAATAGCTGGAATAGAAGAAGTGATACAGGATATTGGAAGTATGAAGCGAATGCAGGAGAAAAGAGTCTTGAAATATTTAGACCTATTATCGAATCAGTTCCTATACCAAAAGATGGGATTTCTTCTTTCTGAGTATAAGGAGAAGATGGGGCTTTCAGATGAATTCTTTGATACATGTAAGAGTCAGATTGGAAAGAGTAAGCGTTACCTGACGAAGGACATGTCGAGTGGACGATATGTTGATGAATGGAAGCTTGTGATACCAGAGAATATTTACAATATGAAAAATGGGGTGATAGAAGATGCCACAATATAATAGAGCAGAACTTGGACGAATGGCCACAGAAAGTGGTTTTGTGAGGGATACTTTTGAAAAGGTGCTTCGATTGAAGGAAATATTAAAATTTCTGAATGAGGACAAGTCCTTAAGAGAGCATTTACTCTTGAAGGGCGGAACAGCAATTAATTTAACTGTATTTAACATTCCTCGATTATCAGTAGATATCGATATGGATTATACTCCTAATGATACGAGAGAGGGTATGCTTGAATGCCGTGCAAAGATAACGGACATAATTAAGGAATATATGGAATCAGAAGGGTATCAGTTATCGGAAGCATCAAGATTTAGCCATAGCTTGGATGCATTTCACTATAATTATCAGAACGCCGGTGGTAATAGGGATATGATTAAGATAGAACTCAATTATTCCTTGAGGGCGCATATCTTTGAACCGGTGTACAGAAGCATTCTTCCATCAGCATTTGATGATGGATTGAAAATACGAATGGTAAATCCTTTGGAAATATTTGCAGCTAAAGGCAATGCTCTTATTACAAGAGCTGCGGCCAGGGATTTGTATGATTGGTGCAATATGTTGTCTGAGGGTCTCTTTGAAGAACAGCGTGATTTGTTTAGAAAATGCCGGTAGATGCTTATTTATAGCAAGAAGATTAAATAAAATAAAAAAGTCGCAAAATTCCAAATAATTGGAAGTTGAGAGGAGGGTGCGGACATTCGCACGATCACATTTGATAAGGAATTTGATGTTGTGC
>ENA-ORTY01002202-ORTY01002202.1-human-gut-metagenome-genome-assembly--contig:-NODE-2202-length-19245-cov-2.555133_pt1 | contig 19245 bp, 16 predicted proteins | sample MGYA00241917_ERZ509198 | MGnify/ENA primary metagenome ERZ509198 (study PRJEB26280, sample SAMEA2338857) | human gut metagenome | biome: human gut; feature: human-associated habitat; material: faeces...
TTTGATTGAGTTTGTTTCCTTTAATTATGCCTTGCTCGTATGCCTCTTGTAAAACGCGTTGGATCTCACTATCTGGCGTTTCAACGATTTGCAAAGCAACATTTAAGGGGATTTTGTTATTTTCTACTGCATTCAGTAACCTTTCTTCGCCTCGGTCTATAAGTTTAATTATGTGTGTCATATATTCTTTACCCATACCTATTTTTTCTGATATATCAGTTGGGGAGTATCCTAATTTGTGAAGCTTTTTGACATTTTTAAATAGTTCATATGGGGAGTAATTTTTCCGAGCTATATTTTCGACAAGACTCATGACCAAAGCGTCTTCCTCGTTTACATCTATGATGATAGCGGGGATTGTTTTTTGATTATTAGCAATATACGCCTCTAATCTCCCTTGTCCGCAGACTAAATCGTATTCATATCCATCTTGTGGGTACTGTTTACGAGTTATTGTAATTGGACGTTTTAATCCTACATCTTCAATATTTTTTCTAATTTCGCCAGCAATTTGTTTATTGCGTTCCCGTGGATTTAATATAAAAATCTTACTTATTTCAATATCATATAATTGTTTATTCATCTCAAAGTTCCCCTAATAGATATGCATTTTGCCATTTCGTAGAGATAGTCTAGATTTTCAAAACGATAGGAATCAAGGAAACCTGTATTTTGTTCATCTAGCTTAATATTTGGAATTTTGAAATCTAAGGATGGAAGCAGATAATAATCTAAAATTTCTGTATTATTTGCTTTCATACGAATTGCGATGGTTACGTCCGGATTAAGAATTGTATCAAAGCGTACTTTCCAACGATACTTTCCATTATTCAACGCGTTACACCGACTAATAACCATTGAAGCTGTAAACATATTGTTAACGTTTAACAAGTTCTGGCTCTCGTTTAATTTGATATCTGCGCCACAATTTATCAGTCCTTGTATCGTATCTTGAATGTTTTCTTGATGCAGTTCTCGTAAATATTTATTGATTTCTATGTATTTGAAATCTCTCCCCGGATCAAAACCAATAAGCTGATAGGCTCTTACTAATCCGCCAAAACGTCCTGAATATGCTGCACTTGATGGCATATCTTCAGCCTCGTCAATAACGATTGCAGATAAATATCCTTTCTTATCTTGCAATTCCTTTAATTTTTGGAGCATTTCCTCGTCGGTTAATTTGCGGCAACGAGCAGCAAAAATCCCTTTAGCCATAAAAAACAGGCTCGGGTCAACAATCCCTTGAAAAGCATTATCTTTTCTAACCCACATATCTTCCGGATTGCGCACCCGCCGAATTTTTAATTTATAGGAGATGCGGTTAAAAATATTATTACCGATATATTTTTCATTACTTAAAACCTCCCTAACGGTAGATCTTGTCCATTCTTTCTTTAAATCTGTCTTTATTCCGCGGCGATTAAGTTCATCTGCGATAGCGCTCTCGCTTTTTCCATCATATACAAAAGCTTTATACATCCAACGTACAATCTCTTGCTCTTCTTCTGGTCCTGGAACAAGGATAACTCTGTCTGTTGCAATACTTTTGTGTTCTCCTCTCGCTAAAACGCCTTTACGGTTTCCCCGTTCATCAATTAACATTCGGCGTAACCCAAACCCTGCCGGTCCGCCTTGTTTGTAGCCTAGAGTAATCAAACGAGACTGCCCTGTGAACACTTTACCTGATAGTTCGCGACTATATTCCGCGGCCATTGTTCGTTTGACGCTTTTTACAATCGTGGAAACAGGGCTGTCATCATTTGCAAACTGTTCAGCGCAATATTGTACTTTTACACCTGATTTTTTACAAATAAACTCGTAATAAGCACTTTCATCCGCATCTTGAAAACGTCCCCAGCGGGTAACATCTAATACGAGAATAGCTTGAAATTCCTTAGTTTTACTTTGGACATCATCCAGCATTTTTCTTAATGAAGCTCTACCCGTAATATTTAGTCCGCTTTTTCCGCCATCAGAGTAAACCTCTATAATCTCATAGTTATGTTTCTCCGCATATTCTCTGATTGCCGCCATTTGGTTTTCCGGGGAATATTTTTGGTGTTCAGTAGACATTCTTACATATGCCGCTGCTTTTATTTGCTCTTCTGGTTTTGTATTATTAACTAGCATATCATTCTCTTCTTCATATCTTTATTTAATATGGCACGCTACCATTTCCTTCTAACATTTAATGAAAGGAAATAAAATGTCTAATATTAAAAAACACCAGAATTGGTATAAAAAAGAACTAAATATTGTTGTATATACAGATAATAACGAACTATCTGCCGCGGTAAAAGAACGATTGACCGAACATTTTCCGCGCAATGCTTCAAAACATATTGCACACGATTTGGATCTTAATTTATATACAGTTCGCAATTGGTTTAACAAAAACACGGGGTTAAAAGCATATGATCTACTTAAACTCCTTGATAATTATGACTTTATTAGGAATTTTCTCGGATTTAGAAAATTTATACCGACTAACCGTATAACTGGAAAGAAAAATCGGGAAGAAATTCGTAAAAAAATTATTAACTTACTTTCTAAAAACCCCGAAATGACCATGAACGACCTTGCTCTTGAGCTTAAAATAACACCTAAATCTGTAGAATGGAGGTTGTGTCAACTCGTTAAAGAGCGGCGTATCCGAAGGATAGGTGCTACAAAAAATGGAAAATGGTTGGTTCGAGAGTAAATATTTTTATTGATTTTTAATATTATTATATCTAGTATGTATATAGACACATTCACAGTTCCTGTGTCTAGTGCCAGAAAAAGTGGCACGGTAGTCTTAATAAACTACTCCTTACGCGGTGATGGATATACACCGTGAGATTTGTTTCGCAGTAGAAAAATTGCGGAATGATGACTATGTCCCCGATTGAACTTCGTTTGGTCGGGGAGCTTTTAGTGCATACAATAGAAGTCCTTGACTTTAAAGACTAAGAGGGTCAACTCGTAAGGATGATTTATTAACTCTCCGACCACCTTAATTTAGGTGGCTTTTTTTTATTTGAAGAAGCGGAGTTTTTATGGGTACATCACTTAAAGCAAGAGATTTGCAAATTTTATCTAAATATTTAGACAACGTTAATGAAGATGACTTAAATGCTGTTTATATCCGTGGTATTTTTCTGGGGTACACAGAACAGCTTCTACGCATACTTTATCGTAATACGGGAAATATACCACCGCTATATAAGTATGAAGATTTTTTCCAAGAAATTGTGGTAACATATATTGATGCATATTGTGAAGTCCTATTGAGACCTAAAATCCCCGATAATTTACCCGAGCTAGAACGCGACATTGCACATATAGCCATCGCTAAATTCTTTAATAATGATTATAATATCATCGAAAATCTTCCTCTTTCATGTATTAACCAAGATAAAAATTGGGTAAAGATTATAAAAAAGAGTATACAAATTTTTGGTGTAGACAATGTCGTATTGTTGTGTACGCTTGAGTGAGTTATTAGCGATCTTTGGGGCAGAACAATTTATTTTGGTTTAGATAATGGATTTAAACCTACCATTTATTAAAAAAGAGCCTCACCAAGTACCCGTGAGGCTCTTTTGTTAATCAAGCTATTCGACCGGAATTAAATCCCAATCTTCACCATCACAACTTGGAAGATGATTTGGTTTATCAATGGGGAAGCGTTGACCACAATGCAGGCATTCAACCAGACCATCATAGCCTTTTTCTCCATTATATTGAATATCTGTATTATCTTGCTCTTCATCGCCCCACATTAATTGCAAAGCTCGTTCTTCATCTACATCTGTCAGAAACGCATTTCTCGTATATTCCAATCGCTCTTCCGAATCGTTGATTAATTCAGACCAACTTTTACGACCGAGCGCCAGCGCTAATAGATGTTGAGCTTTCATTAAAGTTGGTTGCTCGTGCGGATTTATGCTATACATATAAAAAAGCTCTTTGACATTATAGGCAAAATGCTCTTGTTTCCGTTGCTTCCAATCCTTTAAGAGTAACTTAGCTTGTTTTTTAAAAAAATCGATATGAGTCATAATATAATCCTTTCAATTTATGACTATCAAGAATATTATCTAAAAGTTCGCGCCCATAATCTGTTGTTTGATAATAATCTTGAAAAGGGTTATATTATTATCAGTCGGTTGATAAAACATCTTCGCATGGACGAACTGGCTTACCGACAAGCACAAGTTTAATATAGAGTGCTTTTTTTCATTTTGCAAGCTTATTTTATATCTAATTTATTTAAGATTCTTGGAATAAGATACTACATAGTTTTTCAAAATCAGATTCTTTTTCATCTTTTGTACGATTACAATAAGAAGGAGATACTATAAGATATCCTTTTTCTAATGGTATAACCTCGTTACGCCTTGTAATTTTAGTATTTTGGTTAGTTGAAATTAAATGTTTAATTTCTTCATTTTCATTTTGCATAATGATAAAACGTTCGGCATTACCTATTGTGTATATATTAAATAATTCTGTTTCCGATGTTTCTATTCTTTTAATTCCCCATTTTCTAGGAGGAATATTTTTTCCATCAAAATTTTTATATTCATTGACATCATATTCCATTGTTGGGGGCAAAAATAATATATGTTTTGTATCCAATGGAACAAACCGTGGATATATATGTGAATCTTGAGGGCATGGCATAAATGAAAAAGGATTATCAGATGTGATAAAATCCAACTGTGATGTATTTTTAATTATTATCCATGGTGAATTATAAATATTCAAAATAATAACAAATAAATTTTTCATTATTACTGCTTTGATATAATCTGGATCAACTTCTGCTTTAAAATTGTATCTTCCTCCCAATAGTTCCTCTATTTCCTTTGGCATATCAATCGTGCCATTGTCAATGAGCATACAAGCAGTCATCTTAGCTTCGATTTCGTGCCACTCTTTAAGAGCATCTTGAAAAGACGGATTAAGCGTAAATAGAATACCCAAATACCAAGATATAAAAAAACAATCTTGTGCACTATAATCTTCGCCTAAAACATTATTAACACATTTGTTAAATTTTGGTTCTACAGTTTGAAGCATTTCTCTTAATATGTATTTATATTTTTCATGTTTTAATATATCCCAATTTTTTTCACAGCATATTTTATCAGGTTTAGGGGTAAAATACGAATTATTGTCTTTATTAAAGACATACAAGTAACCATCTGAATTTGTAAAACGTTTTAAGTATGTTTGGGCTACAAAATGATCTCTCCGATTATCTTTCCCTTTTATTATTTGTTTGTTATTTTTCGTCATTCTTTTTATCCATGATTTTCTTTTGTTAGAACAAATAATACAGACTCCATTTCAACAATACAAATACATCTTCTAAATTATGTACATATTCTGTTTTCGTAAAATGTTATGCTCGCATGTCAAGAGAGATATAAGACGGAAGTTTGCCTTAAAATAGCTTAAAACCCTAGAAAAACTCATGGGGCATTATTTTAAAATCTGGACCCATAAAAGTATATATTTGGGGTGTATTTTGGGCGTTTCCAGGCAAAAATCGTGAAAACCGGCGATATACCAATGCCCCATAAAAAGTGGCAAGCCCTTAAATTTCAAGCGGTGTAGCGGGCATAAAAAAACGGAAGTTGATACTTCCGTTTTCTTTATTGGTAGGCGCGCAGGGATTCGAACCCTGGACCCACTGATTAAGAGTCAGTTGCTCTAGCCAACTGAGCTACGCACCCATCATCAAAATGGCACTTGCCATCAAAACTGCCGTTACTATAACCAAAAGATTTTTTTTTGCAACCCCTTTTTTTATTTTTTTTGATATTTTTTTTAATGCGCGGGTAAAAGCCTTGCAATATATTGATTCTGCGCTTATATTTCTTGTAAATTTTTGGAGAGGAAAATGCATTTTTATCAGGTTGGCGGTGCTGTGCGGGATATGTTGCTGCATAAGCCCTGCCAGGACAGGGATTTTGTGGTTACAGGCGGAACGGAAAAGGAAATGCTGGCCCTGGGTTTTAAAAAAGTCGGGAAAAGCTTTCCCGTTTTTCTGCACCCGGAAACCGGCGAAGAATATGCGCTTGCCCGCCGGGAGGTAAAAACCGGCTTAGGTCATTGTGATTTCAAATTTGAATTCACGCCGGACATTACTTTGGAAGAGGATTCTCTGCGGCGGGATTTTACCTGCAATGCTTTATACCGAAATCCCGATACCGGGGAAATTCTGGATTTTCATCAGGGGAGGGATGATATTAAAAAGCGTGTTTTGCGCCATATTTCGGAACATTTTGCCGAAGATCCCCTGCGGGTGCTGCGGATGTGCCGGTTTGCAGCGCAGTTGGAGTTTGCCGTTGCGCCTGAAACGATGGCACTTTGCCGCCGGATGGTAGAAGAAGGGGCGCTGGCACATTTAAGCCGGCAGCGGATTTGGCAGGAAATGGAAAAGGCGCTGGGGTGCCGCGGATTTTATCTTTTTGTCCGGACGGCGCGCGAATGCGGTGCATTGTCGGTGCTGCTGCCTGAAATCGGAGAACTGTGGAATGTTCCTGAACGCCGGGACTATCATCCTGAGGGAAACAGCGGGGAGCATACCGTTCTGTCGCTGAAAGCAGCCGATACGGACGACGCTATGGTCAATCTGGCCGTATTGCTGCATGATGTCGGAAAAACGGCTACGGATCCGCAAAAATGGCCGTCGCATCGCGGACATGACTTGCAGGGAGCAGAGATTATCGGCCGGATAGCCGCCCGGCTGCAAATCCCTGAAGCTTATACCGGGTTTGCCCGTTTTTGTGCCTTAAACCATATGGTGTCGCATCGTCCGCCTGCGGATGCTGCCAGAAAACTTGCCCGGATAGCTGTTGACCTGCTTCGTTTTCACCGCCCGGACTATGTGGAGAGGTTTATTGCCGTTATGTCTGCCGATGTGCGGGGGCGGGACAAGCCTTTCGGCCGTGCCGAACAAAAGAATTTTGCCGCCATTGCCGCAATGCTGGAACGGTTTTACCAGAAAGCGTCAACCCTGCGCTTTTGCGAATATCCTGAATTCAGACAGGCCCTGGAAGCTTTGAAAGAACATCGGATAACATCCGTTCAGCTCAGAAAAAAAGAGGCGGAAATCCTGTTGCGGCAGGCGGAAATTTAATGTGCCTGCCCTGTACGGCTCTTTAAATCTTATAAATTACCAAATCTTATAAATTGCCGATGCTTTCTGTGTAAATCCGATTTAATGCTTTAAAAAAAATAATATATATGTTTCAATCATCAGCGGAGAACTTTATTTTTTAACTTTATGGATTATGGTGCTGTTATGGGAAAATCGCTGAATTTAGCTCTGTTGCTGACTGTTTCTTTGCCGGCCGTGGCGTATGCCGTATCTGCCGCTCCGGCGGAAAAGGCGCCCGCGACGGCGTCGTCGGGAATTTATAAATTAGATGAAGAAAAAGCCGCATCTGCTGCTGTGTCGAAAGCAGCCGGAGATGCAGGTGCAGTATCGCCGGCTGCCCCAATTGCAGAGGAGGAAACAGACCAGCCCAAAATAATAAAAGAGGAAATCTCCGGCGGTCATATTGAAAAGCTGGTGGCGCCTGACGGCAAGGTTATTGCCGAAAAAACGATAAAAGACGGCGAAGTCGTTAAAAAGGTGCTGAACTATTATCATCCCAACGGGCAGGTTTCCCGCAAGGTAACTACGCTGGATGACGGCAAAGGGTTTTATGCGGAAGATTACTATATGAATGGGCGTCTGGCAGCGCAGGCGACATATCTGAACGAGAATAATAAAATCGGCACCGAAAAGAAATACGACAACAACGGGACATTGCGGCAGGAAATTCCGTGGGTTCTGCCCAAAGAAGACGCGCAGAAGCCGTTGGCTGAACAAAAGACGATTCGCCAGGGCAACATCATCACATATTATCCCGACGGGCGTATAGCCGCATCGTTTCCAGTCGGTCAGGAAGACGGCAAAACCCTGTTTTTTAACCGTCAGGGCCGCGTGATAAAGGAGGTCGAAAATGCCCGGGTGCTGAATTTTGCTCCCGAACTGGATGCGGCGGATTGTCAGGACAAGGTTGTGAAACTGAGCTTGGAAGAGCTGGTTGAACTTTATGAAGATGAGGGGGATATATCGTATAACAAGTGCGGCTTGCCGTATCGGGAAAACTTTGTATATGAAATCGCCGATATGCGCGGTAATGCAGTGTCGAAGATAAGTTATGACGATACGGGAATGATTCGGCGCATAACCCCCTATGTCGGCGGTTTGAAAAACGGCGTCGAGCAAAAGTTTGACGCTTCGGGCAATCTGACTGCGGAAATAAATTACAAACAAGGGATAAAAAACGGAACCGCAAGCGGCTTTTTCCCGACCAAGGAGGTAGCCTTCCGCAAACGTTATGAGGACGGAAAAGTCGTTGGCAGGCTGACCTGCTATTTCCCGACCGGGGAAGTTGCCGCGGAGTTTGCATATAAAGACGGCAAAAAGGAAGGAACTGCAAAGATATACGGTCCCAATGCCCGCGAAATCTCTTTTGCCGGCGGCGAAATTGTCGGCGCTGCGCCGAAAGATGCCCGTCGCGCTCCGGAACCGTCCAAGCTTGCGGCTCTGTCCAATCCTGATCCGAAATGCCTGGATATAACCTCTAAGTTGGATGAACTGGCGCTTGATTTGGAAGCTAACGCCAATACCGTAACCAAAGCTTTTGCGTTGGATTTGCCGGATTCCTGCCGGGATTTTTCCTCTTTCAAACCCGAAAAAAGCAATTATGCCTGTTATGATGTCCTCAACCGTCTGCGTGCCGTGTTCCCGACCGGTTATAACCGCGGCGAATATGCAATCGAAACGGTTTATGCCGAAAACGGGCAGCACTTGTATGATATTCCGTACTATCAAAAACAGAAGCAGGGCTTTGCCAAAAAGTTTGACGATAAAGGTCATGTTGTCGCGGAGATTTATTACAGCCGGGATAAATTGGCGGAAAGTTCGCGCAGCTATCATGACAACGGAGCCGTCAAAGAAATGCTGACCATAGCAGACGGTGCGCCGCGTAAGCTCCTGGTAAGGTATAATAAAGACGGAACGCTGGCCTTCAGCCTGAATTATAATGAAGGAGAAAAGACGGATGCCTTTTTGGCCGAACCGCAAAAGAACAAGGATATTTATCTGAAATTCTATGAAGGCGAACTTGACAATATTCGCGAGGTGAATGCATCCAATCCGCAGAATTATATTGAATATAACTTAGCTTCCGGCGAATATACCGTATATAAGAACAGCGAGTTGATTAAAGGCGGAAAAATCTGCGGTTATGAAAATCGGACAGCAGATGCTGCACCATCAACAAGTGCCACATCTTCAACATCTGCTGCACCATCAATGAGTACCACACCTTCAACAGCTGTTGCACCTGCGACAGATGCCGCAGCGTCATTAACGGCTGCCGCATCTGCAGCGTCTTCCGTAACTTCAGGTCAGTCGGAATCCGTTTTGCAGCCTGCGCCAAAACAGGTTTCTGAAGCTCCGGTCTCTGCGGCCGGAACTCCCGCCGCTGCGGTTCCAACCTCTTCCTCGGCAGCGTCCGTTTCAGACGCCGCTCCGTCTACAGTAGCTCCGGTTTCTTCCGCGTCGGTAGCAGCACCGGCCTCGAAGGAAGTTCCAGCAGCCGCATCGTCTGTGCAAAAAGCCGATATTCCCGCCCGGGGCGAAAAAAACGAAGTATCACCTGTCCTTCCGGAAGATGCTGCGCCGATGGTAGAAGGGTTGGAGCCTGTTTCTTTTGACGATATAAAACTTAAAAATGCGATTATCCCGACGGCAGAAGAGAAAAAGCAGGCCGAACTGGCAGCCAAAAATATCGGTCCGGTTGCCAAACCGGACATAGATGCGCTGGCAGATGTCGTTGACAAGGAGCATGTCAGCATCGGCGGCGAAAAAACTTCCGGCTCTCTGGCTAAAACCGAAAAATTTTATTATCCTAACGGCAATCTCCGCAAAACGATAAAAACCCGCGGCGGCCGGACGGAAGAAATTAAGGAGTACTCCAAAACCGGACTGCTGCTTACCGATACCGTTTACAAAGACGACGGCATTCTGATTGAAAAATATTTCGGTTCGGGAGAAATTCGCCGCAAGACAAATAAGGCTTATACAGACAATCCGGTAATGGCTTTTATATCGCGCGAAGATTTTTATGACAACGGCAAGGCGCGTTATGAGATAACCCGCAAACCGGAAACCTTGCTGTTTTCCGATAAGCAGTTTTATCCCGACGGTACCCTGAAAGTTGAAACGATTCAGAATTCTCCGCTGTCATACACAATCAGCGAATACGACAAAGCCGGAAAGCTTGTCAAAGTTATAAAGCAGCTCGGCCCCAACATTTTGGAAGAGGTATATGATGCCTCGGGAACAGTCAAATCCCTGAAATTGAACGGAGCCGATATGCCGGTGAAATTTGCCAAAAACAGCAGCGGACTGTTGCGGGACAATATGAAGATATTTGCCAAGAACGGAGCAGTTTCATCAGAATTCAAAGCCGATGAAAAACAGAACACGCTGCTGGAATACTATAAAAACGGCAAGGTAAAGACCGAAATCGTCTTTTATAATAACGGCGAAATTTCCGTCAAAGCCTTTGACCGCGAGGGAACGTTGGAAAAGTTCGCCTATCTGGCGCCTGACGGCAAATTACATCTTCAAAAGCCGTCCGTCCGTACCGTTTCGGCTTATCGCGAGCGGCACTGGGTCGATTATAATAATCCGCGTTGGATAGAAAATCAGGACCGTTATTCGGTGAAATCCGTTGCCTGCCTCAATTTGGACACCGCTGCGTATATTTTAGCCGAACTGGATATGCTGGCGCCGGAAATGATGAAAAAGCTGTACGATATTTATAAATAAACGCGTGACTGTTGGAATAGGCGGAACAATGATACAGGTAAAACCGGCACGTAACCTCACATAACGGGCATGGCGGCAAGTACAATCAGTGTGTAACCTCACATAACGGGCATGGCGGCAAGTACAGCCAGTGTGTAACCTCATATAACTAACACGGTGCAAGTGCGGCCGGTATAGAAGGGCAGGGCGTGGCAGTCCGGGCGTATCTGCCCTTTTCCTATATTTGTTGCACCCGTAAATTAATGTTTGACAAAAAATAAACGGCGTTATATATCTCAAGCCGAAACAACTATATATATGTCAAATTTAATTAAAATGTTATCATTATGAAAACAGAAAAAATCAGTGTTGCAGAAATAAGCCGTTTGCGTGAAGCTGCAGAAATTGAAAGAAACACGCATCATGAAGTTATGAATCGCATCAGCAAAATCAGTTCTGTCCAAGTCGGCTTCAACTGGCTTCCTGACGGTCTTCCCGCCAAAGAGCAGATGCAGATAGTCAAACGCGGCAACCAGAAGGAAATTATGGCTTTGCTGACGGCGTATGCCAATCTCCGTATGTCTTCACACGATGAGGAACGGTTTGAACGCGTTAACATTGCGCCTGAGGTGCAGATGTATATTTTCCATCAGCCGATAGGATTTGATGCTGCTCGTATTTATATGTTGGAGCACAATCGCCTGTGTCTGGACGTCGAAACGGAATTGATAAAGAAAAAGATGATGTCTGTTATCGCCAAAAAGAGGCTTTCGCCGAAAGCGGAAGTTTTCCTTCTGACGCATTGCCTGCATGAGGGAAAAGAGCAGGACAGCGATTCATCGTTGTTTCCGGTGCAGGAATATCTGGAAAAAAACAGACTTTCACCTCTTGGGCAACAGGCATTGATGACGTATCTCAACGTTGGCGGCGGCAGGGACAGCTTTATAGATGCCTGTCGCAACTGTGTCAAAACGTATGTTGAACGGTATAAGGAACTATCCCTTCCGGCACAGCGCGAGATGGTTAAAAGCGGTGACAGCGAATTGATTATGTCCTATATTCTGTTTTCCAAAAGAGGTTTGGAAGCGGAAGAGGAATTGCTGGAACGCGGCAATCGTGAAGAGGTTGAAGCCTATTTTAAGCGCTATGCAACATTGTGAAAGAAACAACATGAAAATACAAAGCCCCGCAGCGTATGTCTGGCGGGGTTTTGTTGTTTTTGCTGCCGGGTTTGCACTCTCTCCGGCTAAAGAGCCCTCCCTGCGCGCTTTGCCGGCAGGTTGACATTTTTGCCGGTTCGTACGCTCTCGGGCTAAAACGTTTCCCAGTGTATTTTTTCCGGATTAAGCCTGTCTTCCGGTTGTTTAGGCGTTTCTTCCGGATAGCCTATGGTAATGATTGCTACGGGGAGCATCGTTTCCGGCATACGGAACTTTTTACGCAGGTTGTCAACGACCATCGGCATCGGCGCCGCACCGCAAAAACAGGCGCCCAGCCCTTTGGCATGGCAGGCCAGCAGCAGGTTTTGCGCAGCGAGGGAACCGTCAATCTGGGCATAGTTCCATCCCTCTTTTTCGCGGTGGAAACATTCTTCTTCGTCTGCGCAGACAACAATAGCGCATGCCGCATCTTTGGCAAAAGATGTCCAAGGCTGAATCTGGCGCAGGGTGCGTAAAGTTTCCGCATCCTGAATAACCAGAAAATGCCACGGTTGCTTGTTGTGTGCGGAGGGGGCATAACTTGCTGCCCGGATGAGTTCCAGAATTTCGTCTTTCGTCAGTTTCTTTTCCGGGTTGTATTTTCTGATAGAACGCCGGGTCAGTAATCCTTCATACAATTCCATGGGTAAACTCCTGTAAAATTTAGAAATCAGTTAACGCTTCTCTGCAGTTGCTCAATGTGCGGCAAAACCATATGTTCAATCAAAAAGCGAAAAGTCTTTTCCACCATCTGATCCGTGTTCAGAATAACCGGGTAAATGTCTTTCGGATTTTCCGCCTGTGCCAGTTTTTTGGTCAAAACGCCGTAAACGTCGGCCATGTCGGAAAGCGAAGCCATCAGTTCTGCGGCATAGTTAGGAATGGACAGTGTCTCGCAGCCGCCCCAAAAGCCTTCGACAAAGCCGAACTCAATCTGGTCGGCACGGCTATGGCATAATTCTGCCAATTCTTTCGTGTCGTTTTTGTTTCCGGAAAATTCCGGAAGTTTGAGCGTGTTGGTTTTGATTTCGACAAACATCTCGTCCCACAGCCCCATAAAAAACTTGAAAAAAAGTTCCGCTTCGTTTTTTGTCGTCAGCCTCGGTTGCATGTTTTCGGCAAACAGCGAAGCAATGACGTCCGTCGGGCGCAAGTTGGGATTAGGGCTGCAGACGGCTCCTGCAAACCGGAGCTTGACGACGCCGAGTGGCGCCGGGCAGTTATAATGGTCAAGAAACCGCTGGAATTTATCATCCCCAATATATACATTTTCGCTTTGCATTTTATTTCATCTTTATATATAATGACTGACATAACACAATTTAATGGGAGTTTTGCAAATTGTCCACTCTAAAATTATCGCTGTTATTATCTCTGGTTCTGAGCGTTTCGGCATGTTCGCAGTTTGCGCCGTTTGAAGACCGCCGCCGCGAGCCGGGGACGGAGTATGTGTATGTCGGTGCTTCCAAGCCCGGCCGGCCGGCGGTATGCTATAATCCTCTTTTTTATGATAAGGAAGAGGTAAAGGCGTTTGCCGACGGTTTGTGCCGGGAACATAAAGCCGGCACGCATGCCGAAGAGATACGCCGCGATATTTTTACCTGTCGGCTGTTTGTGCCTTCCAAAGCTTATTATAAATGTGTCGCCGATAAATAGGCTGCTTCTTTCTCCGCGGTGCGGGTGCCGGATTCAGGAAACGCGTCGCCTGTAGGCAATCGTTGCAAAAAAAAACGGTTTCAGGCAGCGCATAGCCCGTGCGGTATTTGCCGAAAAAGCCTGTTTCGGGGGTATGTATGGCCTGTGCGGCGTTCCTCGCAAAATATGCCGGAGGGAAAGAAACGCATTTATAAGAAAGGAGGACCAAATGAAAATATATATTTTTGATATGGACGGAACCTTAACTCCGGCGCGCCAGCCGATGACGCCGGATTTCAGCCGCCGTTTTCTGCCGTGGCTCAAGTCGCATCTGGCGTATCTTGCCGCCGGTTCCAATTATGAAAAGGTAACCGAGCAACTGCCGCCCGATGCCGTTGCCGCATTCAGCGGTATTTACAGCTCAATGGGTAACGTTTACCACCAGAAAGGGCAGGAAATTTATCGCAACGAAATTGTCCTGAAAAAGGAATTTCTCCAAACGTTGGAACGTTTTCGCCGCAATACCGCCTATCAGGGAAAGCTGTACGGCAATTATCTTGAATTGCGCCCGGGAATGCTGAACTTCAGCGTCTTGGGGCGGAACTGCCCGTTTGCGGAGCGTACCAAATATAACGAATGGGACAGCCTTCATCATGAGCGGGAAAATATAGCCCGGGAACTGAATGAGAAATTTCCCGAATATGAAACCAGCGTCGGCGGTAAAATCTCTTTGGACATTGTAACCAAAGGCTGCGGCAAAAGCCAGATTGCCCGGCGGGTGCGCGAAATGTATCCGAACCACAAAATCATCTTTCTCGGCGACCGTACCGAAAAGGGCGGCAATGACTATACGCTGGCTGAAGCCTTGCGTGCCATGGACAATACCGAGGTCGTGCAGGTCAACAGCCCTGACGATGTTTTGGCATATCTGGAAATATAAAAAAAAAGTTTAGGCCGCTGTTTATCGGCGCTTTTTCCGTCTGTCTGCCGACATAAAAGCATTGTCTGTACTGCTTTATCAGCGCTTTTCCCGTCTGTCTGCCGAATATAAAAAAGGCCGGCAGAAACTGCCGAAAACTCCACAAAAAACGCTTGGGCGATAGCCGGAAAACAGCGGCGCTTCAGCCTTAGGGAACGGTATATTAAAGTGCCACCATGACCACGCCGGCAATAATTACGACAAAACATATCAGCTTTTTTATCATAATGTGCGGCGTAATCGTTTCTTTGACGCGGATGTCAAACATCTTTTTCAGCGCCAGACTGATGAACAGCATAAAAATCGGCGCCGTTGCGTTAATCGCCGATGACGTAACCGCCGAAAGTTTGGACAAGGCGTAAACAGCCGCCGCTCCGCCCAGAAAACACAAAAATTCGTTCAGGCAGAATACTTTTGTATTTTTACGGTATTCGGCAAAGGTGCTCCGTATCCGTTCCGCCGATTTTTTGTGCAAAAACAGCAGGAACGGCAGTAGGAACGAAAAAATATTGACGTAAATGATTAGATTAATCCAGTTGTCGTCTTCCTTAAAGGTATATTTTTGCAAAACGACATAAAATGCCCGCAGCAGAGAAACAAAGACCATATAATAAAACGCCCGGTTCAGTTTCGGCATCTTAAAATCGTTGATGCTGAGGACAATCGACGCGGCAATAATCAGCAAAAATCCGGCGTATTGCGATTCTCTGAGCCGTTCGTCCAAAAACAGGTATGTCATAATCGGAATTGTAATCTGCCCCAGCGAAAACAGCGCAGAAACGATAGACGTATCAATAACTTTCATCGCTTTGTAATAAGGATAGAGGTATGCAACGTCAATAAATGCCAGCAGAAAATAAAACGGAACGGCACCGGGCGCGGGCAGGGTAGGTATACCGAAAAACAAAAGCAGGGGCATAAACAGGCAGTTCATGAGCGAGATATAAAAAATCATGGTTGCCGGATGTTTGAATATGTTGTTGGACAGCTTGCATTCAATAATATTGGCGAAAGAGGAAAAGAACGGCGCCAGTAAAGCCACAAATAAAATAAACATACAACTCCTGTCTGCTGTTACACCTGCTTAATATATAATCGCCGGAAGTTAAGATAAAATGAATCTCGCCGCTGTTTTGCCTGTTTTTCCGCGGAAAATATAAAAAAGCCCTCCGTCAGGGGAGGGCTTATGGCAGACATCATAAACAGAGGCCTGTGTCAGTCAGCTGCGGATAAAACTCAGCAGCGGAGGCTGTGTCAGTTCCGGATAAAGCTTAACAGCGTATCCTTACGGCTGAGAGCCGTTCCTTTGATGATTTCGGCGGCTGTCTGCAAATAATCAAACAACAGAGGCGAAATATCTTTTTCATCGGTGTTTTTGACAAGCTTCTCCATAATTGTCAATAAATCCCTCTGTTTCAGCCGCAAATCAAAAACAAAATCTCTGCCGTTTTGCTGAATATGCAGCATATGCCCGTTGAACAACGCATATTCCTCAGGGCACTGGCTTAAGACAACTGCTCCGTTCGGATGGTAAATAATACCTTTTTCATAAAAGACGCGGCTTTCGCTGCTTAAAATCAGCGGCAGCGTTTTTCCGGAATAGGTTTCTCCGCAGCAGCAGTCGTAATAATGTCCTTTGTGAATGCAAAAACGGTCGTTGTTTCGGAGAAAATTTTCATTTTCGGGCAGAGGGCTGACATTTTCAAACATCAGTCGGCAGTCTTTGTCAAACAGGCGCCCGTATCCGTTTCTTCCCATAACGATAAAATTTCCTTGTTTTAGAAAAATAACCGCCTTGCAGTCTTTGAAGGATGCCTGTTTAAGCCCGCTTCGATTGTATAAGTCTGCTCTTCCCCAAGGGTATGTTACGGCAATCTTTCCGTCATCAGCGTCAGAAACGTTGGAAATATCGTCTTTATGCCCCAGACAGAGCGGAAAATTCCAGCCGTCTTTGCTGTAAGTGCGAGGGAGGTTGGGGTACAACATACCGTCTTGCTCCGAAACAATTGTTTGGTAGCGGCAAAGGTAGCGTACATTGGTAATTTCCGTCATGCGGTTTTCTTCAGAGCTGTAAAGCGTGTATGACGCATTGCCATTTTTTGATACTGCCATCTGGCCGTTTTCAAAAACATGGAAATCAGATACGTCGTTAAATTTCAGCCGGCAGTTATTACTGTAAACGGAAAGTTTGGACGTTCCGGGCTGCAAAAATGCAAAATATCCGTTGGGATAAAACTTCAGCGTCCCGTTTTCAAAACGCCTTTTACCTAAAAAACTCCAATAATTAGCTTGTTTGCTGGCACAATCCAAAAAGTCTTTGGCAAAATTCCATAAGTTTTCCATATATATAAGTTTTAGTGAATAATAATAAAATTAAACTGCATTTATTTTATACGAAAATGTTTTTTTGTCAAGATAGATTTGTTTTTCATTGTCTTCGTTCTTCTGAAGAAAAAAAGACCGGAAAACCTGAGCAGATGTTGTCAGCATACAAAAAGAAGCAGAGCTGAAACTCTGCTTCTCCGAATATCCGGCATTGCTGCCCTGTATTCTGTTTTCTGCCATATACCGAAATCTTTCGCCATGCATATTGCAAAAACTGCACTTGTCTGCACCAGTTCGAAAACCGGTATCGGCTTCCTTATTATCTGGAGTAAAATTCGATAACCAGGTTCGGTTCCATCTGTGCCGCATACGGTACATCGTCAAACTTCGGAACGAAAGTATACTTCGCGGTCAGCTTTCCGGCATCAACTTCCAGATAGGACGGGAAATCGCGCGTCTGGGACTGAACAGCTTCCAAAACAATGGCCAGCTGTTTGGATTTTTCCCGAACTTCAATAACGTCACCGGCTTTAAGCTGATAAGAAGGAATATTAACCTTTTTGCCGTTTACGGTAACATGACCGTGATTGACAAACTGGCGGGCGGCAAATACCGTCGGAACGAATTTTGCTTTATAAACCAGATTGTCAAGTCTGGATTCCAGCAGGCCGATAAGATTTTCAGCGGTATCGCCTTTTCTGCGAATAGCTTCAACATAGTACTTGTGGAATTGCTTTTCAGAGATATTTCCATAATAAACTTTTAATCTCTGTTTCGCATATAACTGTTCACCGTAGTCAGTCGTCTTTTTTCTTCTCTGGCCATGCTGTCCCGGAGCATAGTTTCTTTTCAAAATCGGGCTGTTCGCATCGCCCCAGAGGTTTTGGCCGTAACGGCGGCTGTTCTTCTTTTTGGCGTTAACAATACTTTTCATTAAAAAATCCTTTTTTCTTTGGTTAAATTATTGTCCCGATAGTTTTGTCGTTGGTGGTGCCGTTTCTTTGGTGGAAATCCGGCTCCGGCGCAAACGGGGCTTTCGCTTTCAGAAAACACAAAACGCGGTTTTACTCCGCGCCGAATGCCCTCTGGCGCAACCCTCTTTCTCGGAAGTGCTCCTAAAATACCGCAAAAAAATAATTTTGCAAGCATTTTCTTTAGAGTTTTGCCTGTTTTTTCATCTTTTTTATATGGAAATATGTTGAATATCCAACTGTAGAAATAAAACGTTGGTTTAAAATAAATATACCAAAATTTTAGAGATGTGTCAAACAAAAAAGTGGATTCAACCGGTTGAAACGGCATAACCATCAGTATTTTCTGCTGAATTTAAACCAACGTTTAATTTCAGCAGGAGCAAAATAATGAATAATTTTGACAGAGTAAATAATTCCGGTATAAATTCAGAAGATATGCAGCTTATCAAAAGTTATGATGCCCAAATAATCTTGAATAATGATGATAAAACGTTAATGCAGATTGGGATGAAAAATTTTACAGTAAGCGTTATTAAATGGAAAGATAGTTTTTATTCGGAGAAGCCCTATGAAATGGCAGGATTATCCGGAAATGGACAGCTTTTGCCTCTCTATGGTGTAAGCGACGATGTTGTCCATCTAAAAAACTTGGGTGAAGTTAAAATAATTTTAGAAAATATCAAAGATGGCAAATCAATAAATGATAAATCCTGGCTTGAAGGCATAGATCGCCTATACAATAAAGCAGATGAGGTTGAGGAAGAATGTTTTGCCCAGATGAATTATGATGAAGAGTATGGGGAATATCCTGACGCGGCATATAATGAAGAAGTTGTGAAAGATAAAAAGGATAACAATACCGCGCGCGCAAAGATTGAAGCCCGAAAACGCAATATCTTAAAAAGCCGTGAGCTCCGCCATGAAATGCAAAAACGATATCCGGAAGAGAAGGTATCCGGCGTTGTTTTGGCTGATAAAATTGCCGAAGATAAAATTTCCGGGGCAGAAAAACGGACAATAACGCCGGAAACAGGCTTGAAAATTCGCCGTAGCAAAGTGCGCGAATAAACAAATGTGAAAACACCCGGACGTCAAAGGGAAAATATCTTCCGCTTTCAGAAAACTTATCGGCAGCGTACATTCATAATGTATATTCTTCCGCAGAGGCCTTTACCGCCCTAAAGTGTCTTTCGCCCTTAAAGAAGATGAAGACCGCCGCGGAAAACTAGTAAAAATTTTTCCGTACTTTGGCAAACAGAG
>ENA-ORTY01002208-ORTY01002208.1-human-gut-metagenome-genome-assembly--contig:-NODE-2208-length-19168-cov-5.004866_pt1 | contig 19168 bp, 15 predicted proteins | sample MGYA00241917_ERZ509198 | MGnify/ENA primary metagenome ERZ509198 (study PRJEB26280, sample SAMEA2338857) | human gut metagenome | biome: human gut; feature: human-associated habitat; material: faeces...
CTGCCGCTCCATGCACCAGAGCGCCGAAGCCGCCGCACTCGACGAGGCGTGCTCGAAGCTCTTCGGCGTGCCCGAGGGCTCTCCCGCACTCGTCGTGACCCGCACCTATCTCGACCGCCGTCCGGTGCCGCTCATTCACGCCGTCGAAACGCGCCCCGCCGGCGTCAGGGCCTGCGAGACGGTCTTCCTTCGATCGACAGCCGCACGGACGGCCGAACATGAGGGCTCACCCGCATCGGAACCTATACCAACGGACTAATCGAAACCGACTTTCGACCGATTTTCTTCGTAGGGCGAAGTGCCTATCATGGCTGACACCGTGATCAAACACCCTCAAGCCATGCTTCAGCTTCGTCTTTCCAACTTCAGTGTCGCCTATCAGGGCATTCCCGCCGTCGTCAACCTCTCCCTCACGCTCACCGCGGCGACGGTCAATCTTGTAACGGGCGTGATCGGCGCAGGAAAGACCACGCTTCTCAAGGCCCTCTCGGGCATGATCGGGCACACGGGCAGCATCGAGCTCACCGAGGGCGCCAGGCGCTTCGGTGCCGATGGCGCGGGCGCCCTGCTCCAGCCCCTTTCGCGCAGCCTCATCTCCCCCTACATGACGGTCACGCAGTTCCTGCAGATAGGCCTCATGCAGAACACCTGGCAGCTTCCGCCCGATGCAGGCGAACGCGTCACCGACGCACTGGCCCGCTGCAGGCTCGAGCCCCTCGCACACTCCCCGATCTCCGTCCTCACGCCCGAACAGTACCGCCTCGCCGAGGTCGCGCAGCTCTTCGTACAGCAGCCGCGCGTCATCCTTCTTGACGAGCCTTCCCGCTGTCTTTCAGCCGAATCGGCGACATCAGTATTAACCTGTATTTCCAAGTGGGTACGAGACACCCGCAACATCGCCGTGGTGGCCGCCGAGGGCGTCATCCCCGCCGCAAACGTCGACCGCATCCTCACGCTTGAGCGCGGCAAGCTCATGAACGCCTGATTTTCCTAGGGGCGCATGGAGAAACGTTAAGAACGCCCCCGAACCTACCTCCTTATCAAAGGATCCTTGATTCTTGCCCGAACTAAGGCATCCTCCTTATTCAGTCTCCTTAGAAGGAGGTAGATAATTGGTGATAGAAATCGTCCGCCCGGACCAGTGGCAAAACTTTGTCACAAGGCGGACGCTCATCATGGCCGCCAAACCCCTGCGGCCGTCACTTACTGAATAAGGCAAAGACATCATGGCTCAGACTCCCGCATTTAAATATGCGCCCATGTTCCAGACCGGCGAAGACAAGACCGAATACTATCTTCTGACGAAGGACCACGTCAGCGTCGGTGAATTCGAAGGCAAGAAGATCCTCAAGGTCGAAGCCGAAGGCCTCACCAAGCTGATCAACCGCGCCTTCCACGACGTGAACTTCATGCTCCGTCGCGAACACAACGAACAGGTTGCCAAGATCCTCTCCGACCCTGAAGCCACGGCCAACGACAAGTACGTCGCCCTGATGTTCCTCCGCAACGCCGAAACCGCCGCCAAGGGCATCCTCCCGTTCTGCCAGGACACGGGCACGGCCATCGTTCACGGCGAAAAGGGCCAGCAGGTCTGGACCGGCTACTGCGATGAAGAAGCCATTTCCAAGGGCGTCTACAAGACCTACACCGAGGAAGCCCTCCGCCAGTCCCAGAACGCTCCGCTCACGATGTACGAGGAAGTGAACACGAAGTGCAACCTTCCCGCCCAGATCGACATCGAAGCCACCGAAGGCGCCGAGTACAAGTTCCTCTGCGTGGTCAAGGGCGGCGGTTCCGCCAACAAGTCCTACCTCTATCAGGAAACGAAGGCCGTCCTCAACCCGGCCAAGCTCGTTCCCTACCTCATCGAAAAGATGAAGAGCCTCGGCACGGCCGCCTGCCCGCCGTACCACATCGCCTTCGTGATCGGCGGCACCTCCGCCGAACGCACGATGCTCACGGTGAAGCTCGCCTCCTGCCACTACTATGACGGTCTGCCCACCACCGGCGACGAAACCGGCCGCGCCTTCCGCGACGTCGAGCTCGAACAGCAGCTCCTCGAAGAAGCCTGGAAGATCGGCCTCGGCGCCCAGTTCGGCGGCAAGTACATGGCCCACGACATCCGCGTCATCCGCCTGCCGCGCCACGGCGCCTCCTGCCCGATCGGCATGGGCGTCTCCTGCTCCGCCGACCGCAACATCAAGTGCAAGATCAACGAAGAAGGCATCTGGGTTGAAAAGCTCGACGACAATCCCGCCCGCCTGATCCCCGAAGAACTCCGCAAGCCGGGTGAAGCCGGCGGCGTCACCATCGACCTGAACCGCCCGATGAAGGAAGTTCTCGCCGACCTGACGAAGTACCCCGTCTCCACGCGCCTGCTGCTCAACGGCACGATCATCGTGGCCCGCGACATCGCCCACGCCCGCATCAAGGAACGCCTTGACCGCGGCGAAGGCCTGCCCGACTACATCAAGAACCATCCAGTCCTCTACGCCGGTCCCGCCAAGACGCCGGAAGGCTACGCCTGCGGCTCCATGGGCCCGACAACCGCCAACCGCATGGACCCGTACGTTGATCCGTTCCAGGCTGCCGGGGGCTCCATGGTCATGATCGCCAAGGGCAACCGCACCCAGGTCGTCACCGACGCCTGCAAGAAGCACGGCGGCTTCTACCTCGGCACCATCGGCGGCGTCGCTGCCGTGCTCTCGAGCGACTGCATCAAGAGCATCGAATGCATCGAGTATCCGGAACTCGGCATGGAAGCCGTCTACCAGATCCGCGTCGAAAACTTCCCGGCCTTCATTCTGGTCGACGACAAGGGCAACGACTTCTTCCAGCAGCTCAAGCCTGTCACGATCGCCTGCAAGAAGGCCTGATCTCCGGCTCACTGACTAACTGAAGTCACAAGGGCGTCCTTTCATACGAAAGGACGCCCTTTCACTTTGGGAATACCCTTTTAGAGGTTAGGGTTAACCCAAATCCAAATCATCTGAAGGCAAAAACGGGCGGAGAAGTCACGCGCCGCAACCCTGCCTCGACGTTCGACACCCCTTCTTACAATTGCTCCCCCGTTTTCCACATTCCTTCTCCCGCTAGGGAAACCCATGAGAAAATCACCCTTGTGCGACAGGATAAGGGAACCGCCCTAGGGGTTTACACCATCAGTAACAAGATTTTTCTGTAAAGAAAAAGGGAGATCCCCCCGATTTATGTCCATAGGTCAAAAGAAGATCAGAATTATCCCCCCAGAGGTAGAAGAATCGACACAATTAGCAATGTCCTCACAACTTGACTGCGAGAATTAACATGCTCGGTTTTGACTTCTGGGCGCAACTGGTCATCGTTCTGGTTGCCCTCTTCTACGGCGCCCGCAAGGGCGGCATGGCCCTCGGCCTCATTGGCGGCATCGGCCTCATCATCCTCGTCTTCGGCTTCCATCTGAAGCCGGGCAAACCCCCGGTCGACGTCATCCTGACGATTCTGTCCGTGATCTGCGCCTCCGCCGCCCTCCAGGCTGCCGGCGGCCTCGACTGCCTCCTTCAGATCGCAGAAAAGATGCTCCGCAAGCACCCGCGCGCGGTCTGCTTCCTCGCTCCGTACCTCTGCTGGTTCCTCGCCCTTCTCTGCGGCACGGGCCACGTTGTGTACACGATGCTCCCGATTATCTACGACGTCGCCATCAAGAACGGCATCCGTCCGGAACGCCCGATGGCCGCTTCCACCATCGCCTCCCAGATGTCCATCATCTGCTCGCCGGCCGCTGTTGCCGCCGCGTCGATGATCGCCCTCTGTGACGGCTACCAGGTTGGTGGCAAGGCCTTCGGCTTCATCCAACTCTTCAGCATCACGATCCCGGGCGCCCTCGTCGGCCTCTTCGCGATCTCCGTCTTCTCCATGTTCCGCGGCAAGGACCTCGACAAGGACGAAGAATTCCAGAAGCTCATCGCCGATCCCGAACAGCGCAAGTACGTCTACGGCGAAACGACGACCCTCATCGGCAAGACCTTCCGTCCGGAACAGTGGGCCTCCCTCTGGATCTTCCTCGCCACGGTTGCTGCCGTCGCCGTCTTCGGCATGTTCCCTGAACTTCGCCCGATCATCGGCAAGAAGGCCCTCTCCATGACGCTGATCATCCAGATGTTCATGCTTGCCTGCGGTGCCTTCATCGTGATCTTCTGCAAGACCCGCGCTTCCAGCATCGGCAAGACCCCGGTCTTCTCCGCCGGCTGCGTCGCCATCACCGCCGTGTTCGGCGTGGCCTGGATGGCTGACACGATGTTTGCCGCTCACCTTGCCGACCTCAAGGCCGTCATGACCGAAATCGTTCGCCAGTATCCCTGGGCCTACGCTCTCGTCCTGATCCTTACGTCCAAGCTCGTGAACTCTCAGGCTGCCGCCGTCGCAACCATCGTTCCGGTCGCCCTCTCCATCGGCGTTCCCCCGGGCCTCGTGGTTTCCTGCGCCGCCGCCTGCTACGGCTACTACATCCTGCCGACCTACCCGTCCGACCTGGCCGCTCTCCAGTTCGACCGCTCCGGCACGACGCACATCGGCCGCTTCGTGATCAACCACTCCTTCATTCTTCCGGGTCTGATCGGCGTGTTGACCGCCACGGCAACGGGCTATGTCCTTGGCCTCATCTACGGTTTCATCTAATCTAAGAACTACACTGAGGACAACAGATGCAACCTGAGCCGGCAGACCACCGGCTCCGGCCAACAAGCACAGTGAAGGGACAATGCGAAAGCATTGTCCCTTTGCATTTTCAGGTCTTCCCCGCCGCCTCCTCGCCCCGCAGGACCGCCCTTTCCTTCTTTTCCCTCTTTCATTTCCGCCCTATCATCAGACGACCGTCACGCCCCAGGCCCCGCCCGCCAAACGCACGCACGCAAACTCGCGCCGCTTCTTCAGGCCCCTACATCCATCCCTGCGCATGGACGACAAAAAGGCACGCCTCCCAGCGGGAAAGCGCACCTTTTCTTCAGTTCAGTTTTGGGATTACTGCAGATTCGCTCAGAACCTGCCTGCGGTCTTCACCTTGAAGCCGTGTTCCGACGCCCAGACGGCGAGCTCCACGCGGGAGCGGAACTTGAGCTTCTTGAGCGTGTGCTTGACGTGAACCTTCACCGTTCCCTCGGAAATGCCCAGGCACTTGGAGATCTCGAGGTTCGAGATCCCCGCGGCCACGTAGCCGAGCACGTCCTGCTCGCGGCTGGTCAGCTCGCTCACGCGGCGGACCTCCTCGACGGCGTAGGAGTCGCCGCGAAGCTTTTCGGCAAGCGCCGAAGTGACCTTCTCGCTCACGGCCATGCCGCCCTGCGCGGTCTTCCTGAGCTGTTCGACGAAGTCGCTCGGCGTAATCGTGCGAAGCAGGTAGCCGTTCGCCTCAAGGCGGATGGCCCGCATGAGCTGGCCGGAACTGTCAGCCGAGCTCATCACCATCACGACGCGCGTGGCGGGCTGGCGGTACTTGATCTCCTTGAGAAGATCAAGCGCAGAGTACTCCTCGGCCTCGAGGCTCATCACGACGATGTCGGGGCCGAGCGAGGAAAGGCCGAGGGCCGTGTCGCCCTCGCCCGTCTGGCCGAGCACCTGAAACTCCCCGGTTGCGTTCAGGAGATCCGCCATCGCCTTGCGAAAGAGCGGATACTCGTCCACGAGCACGACCGAGATCAGCTTGCTCCTGTCCATAGCAACCACCTTTAGTCGAACTGACGAACCGTCTGCCAAAGGAGGTCGGTACCTGTCATGAAATCCTTCATGATCATTTCCTCATGAGGATTGTGCGAGCCGTTCTGGTTGGCGATGAAGATCATGCCGACGGGAATGCCGGCGGCGCCGATCACGGCGGCGTCATGGCCCGCGCCCGAGGGCAGGCGCATGCACGGAATGCCGTTGTCTTCGGCGGCCTTGTAGATGCGGTCGGAGAGGGCCTGATCGACGAGACCGGGGGCCGTGTAGAGCGGCTTGTCGAAGTCGAAGCGCACGCCGCGTTCCTTTTCAAGGGCGGCAGCCTCTTCGAGCAGCAGCTGGTGGAAGCGCTCGCACGTGTCGGCGCTCAGGCTGCGCATGTCAAGCGTGAAGCTCACTTCTCCGGGAATGACGGAGATGGCGGCGGTCGCACCCGTGCGGATGACGCCGACCGTGAAGACGAGGTCTTCGCCGCGGTCGAGCCATTCCTGCCAGTGATTATCCATGCGGCTCAGAAGCGCCGCCGTGGCCATCACGGCGTCATGACGGAACTCCTTGTTCACGGCGCCCGAGTGGGCCGTTTCGCCGTGGCACACCACGTTCTTGTGGCGGACGTTGCCGCGGATGCCCGTGACGACGCCGACGCGGACCTTGTCGTTGCTCGTGAGCGTCGGACCCTGCTCGATATGCAGTTCGACGAAGCAGGCGATCTTCTTCAGATCGACGATCGGCGTGCCGGCGGTGAGCTTGCTGGGATCAAGGCCGCAGGCCGAGATGCACTGGCCGAGCGTGATGTCCTCCGTGCGGTGGCGCAGCATCAGGTCGGACTGCGTCAGGCGGCCCATCATGCCGAGCGAGCCCACGTAGGCCTTGCCGAAGTAGGAGCTTTCCTCGCAGCGCATCATGAGGACCGTGTAGTCGCGCTCGAGCTGGACCTGATGGCGGTGCATCCACCAAGCGACCGTGAGCGCGGCGGTCACGCCGGCCAGGCCGTCGTAGTTGCCGCCCTGCGGAACGCTGTCAACATGGCTGCCGGCAACGAAGGCGGGAAGCGTGCGGTCGCGGCCGGGCATCGTCATCCAGACGTTGCCTGCGTCGTCGGCGCGGACTTCAAGGCCGATATCGCGGCCAAGGCCCTGCAGGTAGTGCAGGACGTCCGTCTCAAGCTCGCTGTAGCCCTGACGGGAAACGCCAAGCGTGTCCGCCGACATGCGGCGGACGGTGTCGAAAATCGCCTTTGCATACTTCAGACCTTCGGTCTGCAGTCCAGTAACTGACATTTGCTGTCTCCTTCATTGTCGGATCGTCGTTTTCAGGGCTTCAGGTTGTCTTTTACGTGCACTCTTTCCGGCGCATGCAGTCGGCCCATGTTGGAAATACTACCAAGGGATTACAGCCTACCCCCTAAGAGAGAGAAGGAAAGCACCATTTCTTTGACACGAGATAAAGGAGCGGGGAGGCTTCACGTTTCTCATGTTGCTTTTAGGCTTGAGGCGTGCGCGAGTAGGCAAAAAAAACGAACGATCCCTAGGCAGTCCGCCTTACGGTTTATCCTGATGCGGATTTCCACCAAGAGGCACATAATTCTCTTATCGACCTTTGCCCTCGACTCGCTTTCGCCTTCAATACCCCGAAAGTGATAGAGGACGCACTTTATGGAAATTGAGGAGAAGTCCAATGACCTGCACCTGCGCCTACCATGACCAGCTGATCGAAATCCGCCGCCATCTTCACACGATGCCGGAGGAAGGCTGGAGCGAATTCACCACGACCGCCTTCATCGTCGGCAAGCTGCGTGAATACGGCTACGAAGTGCTGCTCGGCAAGAAAGTCATCAATCCCGACAACTGCCTCGGCCGCAACCTCAAGGTTGTTGAAGCCGGCCTCAAGCTCGCCCGCGAGAACGGCGTGAGCGAAGAGCTCCTCGCCGAAATGGACGGCCTCACGGGCTGCGTCGGCGTGATGGACACGGGTCGTCCCGGCCCCACGCTCGCCATCCGCTTCGACATCGACTGCGTCCCCGTCACGGAATCCACCGAAGACTGCCACATCCCCGCTCGCGAAGGCTTCATCTCCAAGCGTCCGGGCCTGATGCACGCCTGCGGCCACGACGCCCACACCTCCACCGGCCTGGCCGTCGCCCACTGGTTCGCCGACAACGTCGACCAGATGAACGGCAAGATCAAGATCCTCTTCCAGCCGGCTGAGGAAGGCGTCCGCGGCGCCGCCGGCATGGCCGCCTCCGGCATCCTTGACGACGCCGACTACTTCCTCGGCGCCCACATCGCCATGATGTGCAAGTCCGGCGAAGTCTCCGTCAACCCCTACGGCTTCCTCTGCACGACGAAGCTCGACGTCACCTACACGGGCCGTCCGGCTCACGCCGGCGTCGAACCCAACGCCGGCCACAACGCCATGGCCGCCGCCTGCAACGCCTTCGTGCAGTTGCTCGGCATCGCCCGCCACGGCAGCGGCATGACCCGCATCAACGTGGGCCAGCTCGTTGCCGGCGAAGGCCGCAACGTGATCCCGTCGCACGCCGTCATGAAGATGGAAGTCCGCGGTGAAACCGGCGAAATCAACCAGTACATGTACGATTCCGCCGTCAACATCATCAAGGGTTGCGCTCTGAGCCAGAACTGCGAGTACACCATCGAGAAGATGGGCGAGGCCGTCGACCTCACCAACGACCCCGAACTCGTCAAGGTTCTCACGGAAGCCGTCGGCAACGTCGAAGGCATGACCGCCCGTCAGGATCCGATGAACTTCGGCGGCTCTGAAGACGCCACCATCCTCGCCCGTCGCGTTCAGGCGCACGGCGGCAAGGCTGCGTTCTTCGTGCTCGGCGCCGATCGTCCGTCCGGCCACCACACGGCCAAGTTCGACATCGACGAAAAGGCGCTCGACAAGGGTCTCGCCGTCTGGGCGAACGCCATCAAGCTGATCCTGAAGTAATTCATCAGCAGGTCATCTGACCGAAAGGCCGGTCCGCCTGTCGCGGGCCGGTCTTTTTTGTTTTAAAATACTCGACCTTATCCGCTCCGGCCCATGCGCACAGCACAGAGTTCGCCGGCAGCAGGACCCTCATTCCCAAAGAACACAGGCGCGCGGCAACGCACCATGAATGCCCGAGAGGCACGGGTTGCCCGGCCGTTTACTGCATATCGAAAGGATCATCATGGCAGGTCATTCCAAGTGGGCCAACATCCAGCATCGCAAGGGCCGTCAGGACGCCAAGCGCTCCAACCTCTGGACGAAGCTGGTTCGTGAAATCATCGTGGCCGCCCGCATGGGCGGCGGCGATCCGGAGTCCAACTCCCGTCTCCGCCTCGCCCTGATCAAGGCCCGCGGCGGCAACGTGCCCAAGGACACCATCTCCAACGCCATTCTCAAGGGCACCGGCCAGCTCGAAGGCGTCTCCTACGAAGAAATCCGCTACGAAGGCTACGGCATCGGCGGCGCTGCGCTCATCATCGACTGCACGACCGACAACCGCGTCCGCACGGTCGCCGACGTCCGCCACGCGCTCACGAAGCACGGCGGCAACCTCGGCACGGAAGGCTCCGTCTCCTTCATGTTCAAGCACATCGGCGAGTTCGTCTTCGCCCCCGGCGTCACGACCGAAGACGCCGTGATGGAGATCGCCCTTGAAGCCGGCGCCGACGACGTCGTCTCCGACGAAGACGGCTCCATCGAAGTCACGTGCGAACCGGCCGCCTTCGACGCCGTTTCCAAGGCCTTCGAAGCCGCCGGCATCGAGCCCGTCGTCTCCGAAATCACGTACAAGGCCCTCAACGAAGTCAAGCTCACCGGCGAAGATGCCGAAAAGATGCAGAAGCTGATCGACGCCCTTGAGGATCTCGACGACGTCCAGCAGGTCTACACGTCCGCCGACTTCGACGACGAAGAATAATCGGACTGCGTCCGATGCCGAAGCCCGTTCAGTCACTTGAGCGGGCTTTGCTTTTACCTGGCGCGTCAAGGGGACAGCCGGACGCCTCGGGCGGTACAATAGGGCGTTCCCACCGGGAGCTCCGGCATCGACGGAGCACAACAGAATTTCACCTTCCTGGGAGCTCTCTCCCACAACTCCGGCGCCCCGCGCCGGTCCGTTTCTAAGAGACCATCAAAATGAACCTTCTCGTTGTTGGCAACGGCGGTCGTGAACACGCTCTCGCCTGGCGCCTCGCTCAAAGCGATCGCGTGACCAAAGTTTTCGTGGCTCCCGGCAATGCCGGCACGGCCCTGACGCCCCGTCTTGAAAACCTTCCGATCACCGACATCGACCAGCTGATCGAATTCGTCAAGAGCAACAACATCGCCTTCACGGTCGTGGGTCCCGAAGCCCCGCTCGCCGCCGGCATCGTCGACAAGTTCCGTGCCGCCGGCCTGCGCATCTTCGGCCCGACGAAGGCCGCCGCGCAGCTCGAAAGCTCCAAGGACTTCGCCAAGGCCTTCATGAAGCGTCACAATATTCCGACGGCCGACTACGAATCCTTCACGGATCCCGAAGCCGCCCACGCCTACGTCCGCCGCAAGGGCGCTCCGATCGTCGTCAAGGCCGACGGCCTTGCCGCCGGCAAGGGCGTCGTCGTCGCCATGTCCGAACAGGAAGCCCATGACGCGATCGACATGATGCTCGAAGGCCACACCTTCGGCAACGCCGGCGCCCGCGTCGTGATCGAGGACTTCCTCGACGGCGAGGAAGCCTCCTTCATCGTGATGGTCGACGGCGAAAACATTCTTCCTATGGCCACCTCCCAGGACCACAAGCGTCTTCTTGACGCCGACCAGGGTCCCAACACGGGCGGCATGGGCGCCTACTCCCCGGCTCCCGTCGTCACGCCGGACATTCACGCCCAGGTCATGCGCGAAATCATCCGCCCGACCGTTCAGGGCATGGCCGCCGACGGCATCCGCTACACCGGCTTCCTCTACGCCGGCCTCATGATCTCGCACGGCGCCGACGGCAAGCCCATCGTCCGCACGCTCGAGTTCAACTGCCGCTTCGGCGACCCGGAAACGCAGCCGATCATGATGCGCGTCAAGAGCGACTTCTCCGAAATCATCGAAGCCGGCATCGACGGCAAGCTCGACAGCGTTGAAGTCGAATGGGATCGCCGCACCGCACTCGGCGTCGTCTGCGCCGCCCGCGGCTACCCGGCTCACCCCGAAAAGGGCGCCGTCATCGAAGAGCTGCCTGAAAACACCGCCGAACAGATGGTCTTCCACGCCGGCACGGCCCTCAACGAAGAAGGCCTGACGGTCGTCTCCGGCGGCCGCGTCCTCTGCGTCGTCGGCCTCGGCGAATCCATCGCCGCCGCCCAGAAGTCCGCCTACGCCGCCGCGCGTCAGGTGAAGTTCGACGGCATGCAGATGCGTTCCGACATCGGCTACCGCGCCCTGAACCGCTGATAGCCCGGATCCGAACGGTCCCACAGGGCCGCCTCCCTCTGCGCAGGGTGGCGGCCTTTTTCATGCCCGCGACATGCAGCTTTCTTGATTCGCTCTCCCGCAGGGGATGTCCGAACGGGACAGGCGGGCTATACTGAAACCACGGCGGGGGTGCCTTCAGGGCAAAGCCCCGCATCCGACCAACACCGTTCGACCCAGCCACACAGATGCATCCTGCCTTTCTTTCAAAGCTCCCGGCCCTCCTGGCAGGCGCCCTGCTTCCGCTCGCTCTCGCGGGCGGCGCGCATGCCGAGAAAATCACCGGCCCGTTCGCCTACCCGACGGGCCTGCTTGACGCGCCGGCCACTCTGACAACGCCGCTCGGCCGCGACGCCCGTATCGGCAAGCCCCGCATCGTGCTCGAAAGCACCAGGCTCGAGGATCTTGCCGCCATGACGGGCGCAACCCGCCTTTCGGAGGGCGACGGCGTCTTCCGCCGCGACACGCTCTGCCTCACGGGCACCACCCACGGCAAGCCCATGATCGTCTGGTTCATCGCCACCGACAGCGACTTCGTGACCGAAGCGCAGCTCGAGTGGGCGGGTGAGCGCACGGTCCCCGAAATCTGCCGCAGGCTCGACGCCGAGCACCTTCCCGTCCAGATCGGCCGCATTGGTCTTGGCATGGAGTCCGCACTCGTTAACGAGCTTCTCGGCCGCGCCTCCTACAAGGACGAAGCGGGCTGGCACTACTGGTTCAGCCAGCGCTTCCTTCGCAACAAGCGAGGACTGCAGGAGCTCGAGCTCAACTGGTTGGCCGTTCACTATGACGACGACGGCCTCGTCGACAAGACGTTCTCCTCCCAGGTGACCAACCTCTGAGCCACCCTATGACCGACAGTCTTGCGCTATATTCCGCGCGCCGCGGCCTGGGCATTCTCGGCGGCACGTTCGATCCCGTGCACGCGGGGCACCTCTGTCTGGCCAGAGCGGCGCTCGACGCCGTTCCGCTCGTGCGCGTCGAGCTCATGCCCGCAGGCGAGCCTTGGCAGAAAAGCCGAATCTCGCCCGGCATTCACCGCTTGAACATGCTTCGCATTGCAGTAGAATACGAGCCTCAATGCCGCATCAACACGTCGGAACTCTGCCGAAGCGGTGCAACCTACACCATCGACACGGTCAGCCGGCTTCGCGAGGAGGTCGGGCCCGACATGCCGCTGGTCCTCATCCTCGGCAGCGACCAGTGGTTCAACCTCTCCACCTGGAGGGAGTGGCAGTCGCTCACCGACTTCGTGCACATCGCGTACTGCGCCAGGGACGGCGTGCGCGAATCCGAAATTCCCGAAAGCCAGGCCCTCTGGGCCGCGCCCCGCATGACCGAGGCGCGAAAGCTCGTCTTCTCGCCTTCGGGCAGGATCGCCCGCTTCGAAATGGCGCCTCACCGCGCTAGCGCCACCGCCATCCGCCGCACGCTTGCCAGAGAACCCTTTGCCCGCGCCATGTCGTCGCTCGACGGCTGGCTCGACCCCGGCGTTGCCTCCTACATCCGGACGCACGGACTCTATCAGCCCGCGCGCCATTAACCTCAAGTGAAACATGAACATCGAAGAACTCACCCAGCTCGTCGTCAACGCCCTTGAAGACGTCAAGGCCAAGGACATCAAGGTCTTCAACACCGAAGGCCTCACCGACCAGTTCGAACGCGTCGTCATCGCTTCGGGCACCTCCAACCGCCAGACCCGCGCCCTCGCCTACTCCGTCTCGCACGAAGTCAAGCAGGCCGGCGGCGACGTTCTCGGCATGGAAGGCCAGGAAACGGGCGAATGGGTCCTCGTCGACCTCGGCCCCGTCGTCTGCCACTGCCTGCAGCCCAACGTCCGCGACTACTACAACCTCGAAGAGATCTGGGGCGGCAAGGAAGTCTTCCTGAAGGCCAACGAAGAGTGCGCCTCCCGCCTGATGCCGCATCGTCCGGGCCACATGCCCGAAGACTTCGAATAAGTCATGCAGATCCGCATCGTGGCCGTCGGCCAGCGCATCACCGAGTGGGCGCAGTCGGCCGTCTCCGACTATCTGTCGCGCCTTCCGCGCGACTTCAGGGTCGAGCTCAGGGAAATCCGCACCGAGCCGCGCGCAGGCCAGACGCCCGCGCGCCTCATGGCGGCTGAAGCCGAGCGCATCCTCGCCGCCATCGAACCCGACGACTTCGTCGTCGTGCTTGACGAGCACGGCAAGGATCTCACGACGATGGACCTCGCCAGACACTTCTCGCACTGGCGCGCCGACGGCGAAACGCCCGTCTTCGTGATCGGCGGCCCCGACGGCCTCGCCCCCGAGGTGAAGGCCAGGGCCAACCTGACGATCCGGCTTTCGTCGATGACCCTGCCGCACGCCTTTGCGCGCGTCATGCTCTCCGAGCAGATCTACCGCGCATGGTCGATCCTCGCAGGCCATCCCTACCATCGAGCCTGACACCGATGTCCAGCAAAACGATTTTCCTTGCGAGCAAGAGCCCGCGCCGCCGCGACCTGCTCACACGCCTCGGCTACGACGTTCGCGTCATCGCGAGCAACGCCCATACGCTCATGGCCTTCGAGGGCGACGAAGTCGTCCTGCCCGACGAGGCGCCCAAGGCCTACGTGCTGCGCACCGCGCGCAACAAGTTCCTTGAGGGCCTCGGCGTCAAGAACGCGGGCGAGTTCGCGGGCGTGCGCCTGCCCATCGTCGCCGCCGACACCGTCGTGAGCCTCGGCAACGAGATCCTCGGCAAACCCCGCGACTTCGACGAGGCCTGCCTCTTTCTCGAAAAGCTCTCCGGCCGCACCCACGACGTGCGCACCGCCGTCTACGTCGGCCTCTCCGAAACGGCCTGCGACTGGCGCATTTCGCACTCCACGGTGAGCTTCCGCGAGCTCACGCACGCCGAAATCGAGGCCTACGCCAACAGCGGCGAGCCCTACGACAAGGCGGGCGGCTACGGCATCCAGGGCCTTGCGAGCATCTTCATCTCGAACATTTCGGGCAGCTACACCGGCATCATGGGACTCCCCGTTTACGAGACGGCCGAGCTCCTCGCCAATGCGGGCCTTCCCGTATTCAACGCTCAATAAGTCGACCTGTTGCAAACAGTCATGAAAAAAGCCCGCTGACGCGGGCTTTTTTCATGACTGCCGAAGCGGCCTCAATCCGGTCTTAGTAGACCTTCACGAGCTCGACTTCGAAGATGAGCGTAGCGTTGGGCGGAATGCAGCCCGGGACGCCGTAGGCGCCGTAGCCGAGATGAGCGGGGATCGTAAGGCGGCGCTTCTGGCCTTCGCGCATGCCGACGACGCCCATGTCCCAGCCCTTGATGACCATGCCGACGCCGCAGACGAACTCGAGCGGCTCGCCGCGATCAAGACTGGAGTCGAACTTCGTGCCGTCCTCGAGCCAGCCCGTGTAGTGTGCGGCGATCGTATCGCCCTTCATCGCCTGACGGCCGGTGCCTTCGGCGAGTTCCTCGATCTTGAGATCTTTCAATTCTTCCTGCATGGGTGTAGCCCTCGTGTGTAGGTTGCTGATGACACAATCTTACAGCGTCAAGCCGTTGCTCTGGCAACAGGGATGCATTCGACGTTTCCGCCGTGTACAATGAATGCGCCGTCCGACAAGCCTTCACCGTCGGACGCGATGACCTTCAGCCTGCCATCCCGCAGATCCGCCTCCCTTCGCATCAGAGGGCACGCGGAACGGACCGCGGCGCACACCCGCGCGCCCGCAGACACTATTCCTGACAGGCTGCTCCCGCACGCCACAGCGTTTTGGCGGGCACATCCGATTTCGATTCCGCATACACCCAACCGACGCGAAGGGGCGCCCTCTTCTTTTCCGCGCATTCCGTGTCGGCGTGCATTGCTCAAGAACGATGACAAAAGACGAAAAAATCTCGAATTTCGAGCGCGTGCTGTCCTGGCTGCCCGAAGCCTTCAAGAGCTGGGCGACCTCCAATCCGTTTCTCTCCAGCACCCTCAACGAAGTCCTGAACGAACGCGACACGCGCCTCTCCGGCACGCCCTGCACGTCCCGCCTCAAGACCGCGGTAACGGCCCTGCTGCAGAAGCTTCAGGACCGCCGCGACAAGAGCGCCGCCCTGATTCTCGCCGCCTCGCGCGAAGCCGAGGAGACCGCCTTCACGCTGGCCTCCCGCATGTCCGAGGGCACCGGCCTCAGGATCGCCGCCACGACGGGCGTGCGTGACGGCGCAGGCCTCGCCGCCATCTTTGCCACCGCACCCGACCTCGTCGTCACGAATCCCAAGGTGCTGAAAAAGGTCTTCGACAAGGGTTTCGTAGCCCCCGAAGCCTTCCGCACGATCCTCGTCGACGGCGCCGAATGGCACGACGTCATGGGCGACACGGACCTCATCGCTTCGCTCGTCGAGCGCTTTCCCGCCGCCCTCCAGCTGATCGTGACGGGCCCCGTCGTCGTTGAGACAACCGAGGACCCCTACAACGCCATGCTGCACGCCCCCGCCTACTGCAGGGCGCCCGACGAGGCGGCGCGTGAAACCGCCCCCAAGGAACGCGTGGTACTCATACCCGAAGAGAAGATGAGCGAGACACTCGCCCGCGAGGCTGAAAAGACGCCCGTACTCTTCCTGGTCTCGACCCCTACCGAAAGCACCCGCGTCACGGGCCTTCTCAAGGAGGCGGGCATCGCCGCCAAGCGCGCCACCGCAACCCAGTCCGCCTCGGCCCGAGAGACGCTCGTCCTCAAGTTCATCGCAGGCCGCGTCGAGCACCTCGTCATGCCGCACTCGGTCATCGGCGAACTCGAGCACAATCGCGCCTCCCGCGTGATCCTCACCGACCTCTCAGGTGGTCCCGAACCCTATCTCGAGCATCTGGCCCTGACGGCCGACGGCACGGGCGAGCTCGTGACGATCGTCACGCCCGAAACGCTTCCGCTCTTTGAAAAGCTCCTCGTCGCCGCCGAAAAGCGCCTGACGCTTGAAAATCCGTACAACCTTCCCGAGCCCCGCACCGTTATCGGCCAGCTTCTGCGCCGCGAAAAGCTCACGATCCGCACGAAATACGGCCGCACGGCCGAGTCCACCGAGGGCGACAGGGGCGAGCAGGACGACCGCGGCGAAGGCCGCAGCCGCTGGGAGCGCCGCAAGTCGAAGAACGGCCAGCGCAAGGACAGGAAGGATGGTTTCCGAAAGGACCGCAAGGACTTCAGAAAGGATGAGCAGGGCAAGACCTTCGGCAAGAAGCCTCGCAAGGCCGCCAAGCCCCACAGGGACGAAGCCCTCCCCGTCGAGGCCGCAGCCCCCGAATTCGATGCCGTTATGCAGCCTCAGGCCGCTCCCGCCGAGGGCGCCGCCTCCGAGCAGGCTCAGACCCGCAAGCCGCGCAAGTCCTTCACGGAGCGCCGCTTCGGCAAGAACCGTCCCTTCAAGCAGCGTCAGGAAGACGCCGCCGAAACTTCCTCCGCACCCGTCGAGGCGCAGGCCGTCCCCGCCGCCGAAGCCGGAGCCCAGGACAAGTCCCGCAAGGACCATTTCAAGAACTTCCGCCGCAAGTCGCGCAAGTTCCAGAACGGTGAGGGCGAAGCCTCCCGAACGCAGGAAAAGCCCGTTCAGAACGCAGGCTCCGAACAGGCGGCCGCAGGCGACAGGAAGCCTCAGGAAAAGAAGACCTTCGAAAAGAAGGCCTTTGAAAAGAAGCCCTACGAGAAGAAGCCTTTCGAGAAGAAGCGCGACAGGAAGAAGCCCGCAAGGCAGGACGCCGAGGCAAAGCCCCGCCAACAGGACTGGGACGACGACCACTTCGGCAATTCGATCCACTACCAGCCCAAGCGCCAGAATCTCCGCGGGCTGCCCAGCGACCAGCAGATCCACTGGGAGCCGACGGATCCCTACCATCCGTCCTCCCAGGCCCTCAGCCTGCCTCAGATCATGCCCGACGAAAACCGCCGCGGCGGCTACGTCAACGGCAATGTGAACGGCAACGTGAAGGGCGGCTTCAACCGAAGCCGCAGGAACTACCGCAAGAAGCGCGAGGGCTGATCCACGAGCGCCCCGCACGCCGACAAGTGTTTACAGAAGCGCCGGATGTTTTTACGGACATCCGGCGCTTTTTCTCTAAAATAGATCTGTTTTACCTACCCGATCGAGTTCGTCCGGCCTCCTCACACGAGGGCCGGCAGCCAGAAAATGTCCGCTTCGCTTCCCGTCCGCAGTCTTCTCGCCGCCACCGCCGCCATGCTCCTGCTTTCCGCCTGCTCCACCGCCTACTACACGGGCGACACGATCAGCGGCCCCGCCCAGCGCATGAAGCGCGACGCCGACGGCAACCTGCACGACCCGCTCCTCGACGCTCCGAACCGCTCCCTGATGACGTGCACGTCCGAAGCACCCGTTACGGTGCTCCAGCGCGTGGGCGAAGTGCCCTTCGCCTGCCCCGACCTCGGCGTCTCCGCCACGCTCGACGAGCTGCGCGACGCCGGATGGCGCATTCTGAGGCTCGACATCGGCGAGGACCTTGAAAGCGACTCCCACGTGGGCTTCCCCGTCACCGTTCAGGTCCGCAAGCTCTTCTGATGCGCCCCGCCCTGCGCAGGCTCTTCGGGACTTTCTTCATCTGAGGCATCGTCATGAACCAATCGAGCGCCGAACGGCTCGGCAAATTTCGACAGACCATGAAGGACCGGGGGCTTGACGCCTGGATCGGCCGCATCGTCGATCCGCATCTCTCGGAATACGTTCCCGAACACTGGCAGTCCGTTGCCTGGCTCACGGGCTTCACGGGCAGCACCGCCCGCCTGTGCGTGACGCAGGGCGCTGCCGCGCTTCTCGTCGACAGCCGCTACTGGGAGCAGGCCGAAGGCGAGCTCGACGGAGCGCCCTTCGAAGTCGTGAGGCTCGGTGCGCCCGACGCCCCCTCGCAGGAGGCCTGGCTTTCGCAGCATCTCACCCGCGGCCGCGTCGGCCTCGCCCCCGAACTCTGGAGCGAATCGGATGTGCGCCGCATCCGCACATCACTCGCCGACTGCGGACTTGAGCTCGCGCTCGTCCCCGATCTCTTTGACGACGTCTGGACCCAAGGCCGTCCCGCCCGTCCGCAGACCGCCGTCACCCCGATGACGCAGGATTCCTCAACCGTTGCAGACAGGCTCGCCCGAGTCCGCGAAGTGCTTCGCGACCGCGCTAGCGAAGCCCTGTGCCTGCACTCGCTCGACGACATCGCCTGGCTCACGGGCTGCCGTGCGGCCGACATCAAATTCAATCCCGTCTTCCTCGCGAGCATGATCGTGACCGACAGCGAGGCCCTTCTCTATACGGAAGCCTCCAGATTCACGCCCGAACTCCTTGGCGCTCTCGCCGCACAGGGCATCGAAGTTCGAGCACCCGAATCGCTCGCAGGGGACATCTCCGCGCTCTCGAGGGACCTCGTCTTCATGGCCGACCCCGACCGCCTTCCCGCCTCGATCTTCGGACTCCTCGAGCGCGTCCCCGTCGAGGCGCTCTCGCCCGTCACGCTCATGAAGAGCCGCAAGTCCGAGGAGGAGCTCGAGGGCATCCGCCGCGCCATGGTCTCCGACGGCGTCGCGCTATGCGAATTCTACGCGCTGCTTGACGAGCGACTCGCCGAAGGCGCCGTGCTCACCGAATCCGACGTCGCGAACATGCTCGACTCCGAACGCGCCGCACGCCCCGACAACAGGGGCCTGAGCTTCGGCACGATCTCCGCCTTCGGCCGCAACGCCGCGCTTCCACACTATGCGCCGAAGCGCGAAACGGCCGCAGTCCTCACGGACGGGCTTCTTCTCATCGACTCGGGCGGGCAGTACGAGGCGGGCACGACCGACATCACCCGCATGACGGCCGTCGGCCGCATCGACGACGAGTACGTGCATGACACCGACGATGACATTGAGGAACTGCCCGACGGTACTTACCAGATCAATGGCACACTGGCCATCGACGATTTGGTGGAGCTGCTCGGCTTCGAACCAGAAGAGGCCAACGACGTGGAAACCGCCGGCGGCCTGTTGTTGTCGCTGTTCGACCGCCTTCCCAAGGAGGGCGACGTGGCGGTGCT
>ENA-ORTY01002209-ORTY01002209.1-human-gut-metagenome-genome-assembly--contig:-NODE-2209-length-19167-cov-4.497332_pt1 | contig 19167 bp, 17 predicted proteins | sample MGYA00241917_ERZ509198 | MGnify/ENA primary metagenome ERZ509198 (study PRJEB26280, sample SAMEA2338857) | human gut metagenome | biome: human gut; feature: human-associated habitat; material: faeces...
GTCGTGGTTTCGGCCAGCATGTTCAGCACGATCTCCAATGTGCTCATGTTGTCCCGGAGGTTTTCCTTTTTGAGACCTTTCAGGTTTTTGTATTGCCGGGTGGTCATGCCGGACCAGGCCTTTGTGATCTCGTCGGTGAGGATGGCGTACTCCCGTCCCTTCTCCACGCCCCGCTGCTGCCATTCGGCGGTGAGCTCGTTGCGGACGCGGATGGAGAGGATGCGCTGGTGGATCCAGTCGGCGTCATAGCCCTTCTTCTGGTAGGTCTCCAGCGCCCGGTCGATGGCCTGTTCCGGGTCGATGGTCTCCTCGATGCGCTCCCGGCCTACGGCGGCGAGCCAGAGCCGGAAGGGTTCTGCCTTCGGCGAGGGGATGGATTGGATGATGCGCAGGATGCCCTCGGTATTGGCGGCCTGCACCTTTCTTTGCTTGCCGTCCGCGGCGAGCATTTGAACCGGGGTACAAATTGTACCCCAGTTGGCCGACAACTGCGGATCGCGGGCGCGCATCTTCTTGATGTACTGCTTGGGATCGATGCTTTCCGACAGGACCGCTACAACGTCCTGTACGGAGAAGTACCATTCCTCCCGTTCCGCATCCCACGCCACGCGAATCTTCTGATCCTCAAAAAGCTGGATCGCGTGATTGTCCGGTGCTTTCATCTGATCCCCCCGTTCTGCGCAAGTCATACTTTTTTTACCGCGTTACCACTTGTGATAGTCTTTGTGTTTCGCTTATTGAATAACATTGTACCATGTAAATCGAGGATGTGCAACCGGAAAATGATCTGACAAGGAAAACCACTCCACTTTTTCGCGCGTGTCAGGCATTGCGTTTTTTATCCATATGTAGTATAATTAAGCAATAAAAATGGTGTAATCCCAACGTTTTTCGGGTGGGAGACGGCAATATACATGGATCGATGAACTTGCGCATTTCTGCACGTCACAGCGGCAAAAAGGAATGGCGCAGATTTGTCGCGCTTTTGAAGCGAATACGCCCGACCGAAGCACATTTTGACATCCGGTGGACGAAAAACATAGGAGAAGAACATGGATAAACGACTTTTGCTGGCCAGCCCGCACATGTCGGACGAGGGCTATGAACTGGAGTACATCCACGACGCATTTCAGAAAAACTGGATCGCGCCGCTGGGCGAGAACGTCAACGAATTTGAAAAGGCCATGGGCGAATTTATGGGCGAGGGATATCCCGTCGCCCTCTCTGCCGGTACGGCGGCACTGCACCTCGCCATGATCCTCGCGGGCGTGCAGGCAGGCGACACGGTCTTTTGCCAGAGCCTGACCTTCTCCGCCTCCGCCAATCCCGTGGCCTACTGCGGCGCGAAGCCGGTGTTCATCGACTCCGAGCGGGAGACATGGAACATGGACCCCGCCGCCCTGCGCCGCGCCTTTGCACTGCACGGTACGCCCAAGGCTGTGGTCGTTGTCCACCTCTACGGCAACCCCGCGAAGTTGGACGAGATCACCGCCATCTGTCGCGAGCATGGCGTTCCCTTGATCGAGGACGCTGCCGAGGCGCTGGGGTCTACATATAACGGACAAAAATGCGGCACCTTCGGCGACTTTGGCGCACTTTCTTTCAACGGCAACAAGATCATCACCACCTCCGGCGGCGGGATGCTGCTGTGCCGGACGGAGGATGAGGCGAAGCACGCATTGAAGCTCTCCACGCAGGCGCGCGAGAACGCGCCGTGGTACCAGCACGAGGAGATCGGCTACAACTACCGCATGAGCAACATCTGCGCGGGCATTGGGCGCGGGCAGATGAAGGTGCTGCCGCTGCGCGTGGAGCAGAAGTGGGCTATCTTTGCACGCTACTGCGAAAACCTGAAAGGCCTGCCGCTCACCATGCAGCCAGAGCTTCCCTGCGCGGAATCGAACCGCTGGCTGTCCGTCGCCCTGCTGGACGAGGGCTGCGGCGTGACGCCCGGTGAGATGCTGGCAAAGCTGAATGAGGCTGGCATTGAAGGGCGCTACCTCTGGAAGCCCATGCATTTGCAGCCGGTCTTCGCAAGCTGCCCCTTTGTCAGCGTCAGCGATGCGCCGGTGGGCGACGATCTCTTTGCGCGCGGCGTATGCCTGCCCAGCGATACGAAGATGAGCATGGACGATGTTGACCGCGTGTGCGAGGTCATCCGGGGGATGTTCTGATGCGGCATAAGGCTGGGTTTTATGAAAAATACATCAAGCGCCTGCTGGACATTGTGCTGTCCGGGTGCGCGCTGATCGTCCTGTCGCCGCTGCTGGTGGTGACGGCGATTCTTGTGCGCGTGAAGCTGGGCAGCCCCGTGATCTTCTGTCAGGAGCGTCCGGGGAAAGACGAAAAGATCTTCAAGCTCCACAAATTCCGCAGCATGAGCGACGCGCGGGACGAAACCGGCGCGCTGCTGCCGGACAAGGAACGGTTGACGGGCTTCGGAAAGAAGCTGCGCTCTCTGAGCATCGACGAACTGCCGGAGCTGTGGGATATCTTCCGCGGCAAGATGAGCATCGTGGGGCCAAGACCGCTGCTGGTCGAATACTTGCCATATTACACGGAAAATGAGCGCCATCGGCATGATGTACGTCCTGGATTAACTGGTCTTGCTCAGATAAACGGAAGAAACACGCTGACATGGGAACAGAAGTTCGCATATGATTTGGAGTATGTGCAGCACATAGGCTTCTGCGAGGATATCAAAATCCTGTTTCGTACCGTTGGTAAGGTGCTGAACAGGTCGGGTGTGCAGGTCAACACCCAAAGTGGAGAAGGAAACCTTGCGAAGATCAGAAGCTGTGTTTGCGAAAAAGCGGAGTGATTATTATGCGTATTTTGATTTTGAGCTGTGGAACGAGAAACAAGGTCGTTCAGTATTTTAAAGATGCTGTTGGCGCTCAGGGGAAAGTAATCGCAACGGATTGCAGCCAATATGCGCCTGCACTTTATGATGCGGACTCGTATTATATCGTTCCTCGAATGACCGAACCCGGTTATATTGATGAGATCATAACGATTTGCAAAAATGAACGTATCGATGGCGTTTTGTCATTGATTGACCCGGAACTGTCGCTTCTGGCGCAGTACAAGAAGGATTTTGAAGCCGTTGGTACGACGGTCATTGGTTCGTCCTATGAGCTGTGCGAGATGGCACTGGACAAATGGGCGATGTATAACTGGCTGACGGAGCACGGCTACCGCTGCGCGAAAACCTATGTGCAGTTTTCGGCATTTCAACAGGCGCTGGCTGATGGTGAGGTGGCGTTCCCGGTTTTTGTGAAGCCGCGCTTTGGCAGTGCAAGTCTGCATATCTCCAAGGCGGAGGATATGGAAACGGCAGCATTCCTCTTTCAGCACCAGCCGGACATGATCATTCAGGAGTTCCTGAACGGGCAGGAAATCGGCGCGGATGTTTACACGGATATGCTTTCCGGCCATGTTGTTGCCGCCTTTACGAAGAACAAATTGGTGATGCGGGCCGGAGAGACGGATAAGGCGATCTCCTTTAAGGATGAAACGCTGTTTGCGCTGATTTCACGTTTTGTTGAAGAGAGCGGGTATCGTGCGCAGATCGATATGGATATCTTCAAAATCGGGGATGCGTATTATATTTCCGAGGTCAATCCGCGCTTTGGAGGAGGTTATCCGCACGCCTATGAATGCGGCGTAAAAACGCCGCAGATGATCGTGAATAACCTGAGCGGGCAGCAAAATGCCCCCTCCGTGGGGGAATATAGAAGCGATGTTGTTATGATGAAGTACAACGAGCTTAAAACACTTGCGTTGGATGAGGGACGATGAAAAAGCGAATTGCAATACTGGCCAATCACAGCGGCGGCCTTTACGATTTCCGCAAGGACTTGATCTCAGAACTGAAAAAGTATACCAGCGTCACAGTTGCCGTTCCGCACAATGACCGTTGGGACGAGCTTCTGCATTTGGCTGACCGCGTGATTGAACTTCCCATCGACCGGCGGGGCATGAATCCGCTTCACGACAGCAAGCTCTTTCACCAATACCGGGCGATTCTGAAAGAGGTCAAGCCCGACCTTGTTCTGACCTACACCATCAAGCCCAACATCTACGGCGGCCTTGCCTGCCGGATGGCGCACATCCCCTATGCCGTGAACATCACGGGACTTGGCAGTGCCATCGAAAACGGCGGCTGGCTCAAGAAGTTTGTGCTGGCGCTCTACAAACCGGCGTTGAAGGGTGCGAGGGTCGTTTTTTTTGAGAATGCCGGGAATCGGGATACCCTCGCTGCCACCGGCGTTGTGCCGCAGGGACGCGACGTGGTGCTGAGCGGTGCAGGCGTCAATTTGGAAGATTATCCTTATCAGTCCTACCCACAGGAGGGGGCGGTGCGCTTTCTCTTTGTGGGTCGCGTCATGCACGAAAAGGGTGTGGACGAGCTGTTTGCCGCCGCAAAGCGGATGAAGCAGGAATATGGCGACGGTGTGGAGTTCCATATCGTCGGCTCATTTGAGGAAGGCTACAAGCCCCTTATGGACGAGCTTGAGCAGGCTGGCGTGGTCAAGTATCACGGCTATCAGTCGGACATGAAGCGCTTTTATGCTATGGCGAGCTGCGTGGTGCTGCCGTCGTATCATGAGGGCATGTCCAATGTGCTGCTGGAGGCTGCCGCCTCCGGAAGACCGCTCATTACCAGCGATATCCCCGGTTGCCGCGAGGCGGTGGAGGACGGTGTCAGCGGATATCTGTGCCCGGCAAAAGACGCGGACGCGCTGTATGAAGCTATGCGGCGATACGTGGAACTGCCAGAGAACTGGCGGGGTGAAATGGGCCGCCGAGGCCGGGAGCGAATGGAGCAAAGGTTCAGCAAAACCGCCGTTGTGGCGGAAACCATCAAACACTTGGAGATTTGACATGCGCGATTTAGTCACCCTCATGCTCATAACGATTGCCTTGGCGTGGTGCGCGGATCATATTTCGATCGGACCTGCAAAGTTCAATCGGCGGCAGCGGTTGATTTTATGTACCCTATTGATCATCGTTCTGCTGGCAGGCTTCGCAGGCCTGCGGACGCACTGTAATGATACTGGCGCATATCGACATGGCTATGAGTTGATTACGGAAAGCTCGTGGGAAGCATCTGATAAGAGCATCGGCGCGAATCCGCTGTTCAACTGGGTGAACTATCAGCTGAGTATGCGTGGCGTGTCCACGCAGAATTTCCTGATGTTCTGGGCCTTCCTGACGGTCGCCTGCTACGTCATTTTCGTGCATGCCTACTCGGCAAATTATCCGCTGACAGTTTTTCTGCTGTTCACCACCGGCTGCTACACCTTTGCTTTTGCAGGCATCAAGCAGGCGGCGGCAGTCGGCATTGCGGTCATTGCGACAATGTTTGCGCTCAGGAAAAGATGGCTGCTATTTCTGGCGGGTATCCTGATTGCGACGCTGATCCACCCCTATTCTCTGATGTATCTGCTGGTGCCGTTCATGGAATTCAAGCCGTGGACGAAAAAGACCTATTGGATGCTGGCGATCTTTCTTGCGGCAGGTTTCCTGCTGCGCCCGTTGATCGGCACGGTGGTCAGCATCACGACACTGCTGGGCGAGGAATACACCGTTTCTTCCTTCACGGGAGAAGGTGTCAACGTTTTCCGCGTGCTTGTCTGCAATGTGCCGCTTGCACTGTCGTTCCTTTATCGGAAAAAGCTGTTTACGAACAGCTCCAAAACAGAAAACCTCGCGATGAATCTGACCATGCTGAACGGTGCCATTATGTTTGTCGGCCTGTTCGGAACGGCAAATTACTTTGGTCGCTTGGCAAATTATTTCTTGCTTTTCCAGTCGCTGTCGCTTCCGTGGATGCTGAAAAAGATCGGCGGCAGGGATAGGAGGATGCTGACCATCCTGATGGTACTGGGCTTTGCTGCGTATTTCTACTATGCCAATGTGATCAACCAGCCGTTTGATCAGGATTTTGCGAGGTTAAGCTTGGCGGAGTATCTCGAGCTAGCAGGAGGCTGATTTGATATGGAACAGGCACCAAGGGTAAGCATCGTCGTACCGGTTTACAATGTTGAACGATACCTTAGACAGTGCTTAGATAGCTTAGTCAATCAGACCTATCAGAATATTGAAATTATTTGCGTCGATGATGGATCAACAGACGCGAGCAGCGAGATATTGACTGAATATGCTCTGAAAAACAGTAGAGTTCGCGTGATCCGTCAAAAAAACTCCGGACTCTCCGCAGCTCGCAATGTGGGCTTTTCATTTGCAACGGGCGAGTATGTCATGTATGTAGATAGTGACGACTGGATTGATGTACGCACTTGCGAAAAGGCGGTTTTTAAGGCGGAAGAGCATGCTGCTGACTTGGTGATGTGGCCCTATATTCGAGAATTTCCGAATCGCAGCGCTCCAAAAGCCATTTTTTCAGAAGAAAAAACCTTTCATGCAACGGAATGCCGAGAACTCCAACGTAGAATGGTGGGCCTCTTGGGAACGGAACTTGCACATCCTGAAAATGCAGATGCGCTTTGTACGGTGTGGGGAAAGCTCTACCTTCGTGAGCTTATTGCGCAAAACGACATTCATTTTACAGATTTGCAGCGTATTGGGACTTATGAGGATGGGCTATTTAATCTCCACTATCTCGCGCATGTGAAAAATGCCACCTACATTCCTGACTATCTGAGCCATTACCGCAAAAATTCCGGAATGACCTCTAAGTATAGGAAAGAACTGGCCGCTCAGTGGAAAAACCTGTTTTCCGATATGCGCAGTTACATTGAGCTGGAAAAGTGCGGCGATGATTTTGACGCCGCACTCAATAACCGCATCAGCCTCAGTATTATCGGTCTGGGCTTAAATGCGCTGGCACTTCCAAACCGTGAAGCCTTGAGGGAAATTAGAGGCATCCTGTCGGAGAAGGAATATCGTGCGGCAATCAAAACGCTGCCCATGCGATATTTTCCTCCGCATTGGTGGACATTTTTTGCCTGCTGCAAGCTGAACTTTGCATCAGGGGTATTTCTGCTCTTGAAATGCATGGAAAGGATAAAAGGATGAGTGAGAATGTAGCACAGCAGCCGATCCGGGTGCTGAACCTGTTTACCATCATGGACCGCGGCGGCGCTGAAACGATGGTGATGAACTATTATCGACATATTGACCGAACGAAGGTGCAGTTTGATTTCCTTGTTCACCGGGAGCAGCGCGGAGCATATGATGATGAGATAGAAGCGTTGGGCGGCAGGATATACCGTTTGTGCCCAATCTATCCGCAAAATTTTGCGCGGTACAAGCGTGATCTGCGCGGCTTTTTTCAAGCACACCCGGAATACAAGATCATACATTCCCACATGTCTGAACTGGGGTATTTTGCATTCTGTGAAGCTGAACAGCAAGGCGTCCCGGTACGAATTTGCCATGCACATAATGCACCGCATGGGTTCGATGCGAAAATGATCGTGCGTACCTATTTTAAAAAACGGATGATGCCACATCTGACACACCTGTTTATGTGCGGCGAAGAGTCCGGGAAGTGGCTTTACGGAGAGAAAAACAAAAGCCGTTTTATTATGCTGAACAACGCTATCGATGCTGCTTCATATACTTACGACCTGTCGAAGCGTGAGGAGTTGCGGCGACAGCTTGGCCTTGCGGACAAGCTGGTCATTGGCCATGTCGGTCGCTTTAACCCACAAAAGAATCATCCCTTTCTTTTGGATATCTTTGCCGCCTTGCTGAAAAAAGAATCGAACGCAGTTCTCCTTCTTGTCGGCGGTGGTGTGGGAATGTCCAAAATGCAGGAGAAGGTGCAGGAGCTTGGCATAGCAGAGCATGTTCGCTTCTTGGGTGTTCGCAGCGACGTCGCAGACTTGATGCAAGCGATGGATGTATTCGTTCTTCCGTCGCTGTATGAGGGCTTGCCGGTTACTATGGTCGAGGCGCAGGCGGCGGGACTGCCGTGCATTATCTCCGACAAGGTTCCTCCCGAGTGCATCTTGACTGAGGGTTTGGTGGATGTCATGCCTTTGTCCGCAAGCCCAGGCGCTTGGGCAGAGAAGATTCTTGCGAAACGAGCTATCCCCCACACCGACCGTCGAGCAGAAATCGCCGCGCACGGCTTCGATATCACTACAGAAGCAGTAAAACTACAGGAGTTTTATTTGAACGCTGTTTAAGGAGATGCATAATGTCCATAGATCTTATAAGAATCTGCGGCGCTTTCTTCATCTTCCTTTGCCATGCGTGCAACGAATCCGGTAGCTCAATCGGAGTTGCGCTGGGACAAGTGTTCAGTGTAGGAGTTCCTATATTCTTTATACTGTCCGGGTACTTACACGGTCAAAGAACGGCACCTACAAGTAAGCTGAGGTGGTATTTGAAGAAGCTGAAAAGACTTCTGATGCCGCTTTATATATTCGTTGTCATACTCGCCGTACTCTACCGAGTTGTTGAGTTACCCATTGACATGTCTTGTTGGTGGCAGACAATTGTTCCAATTTGCGGTTTAACACAAATTTATATACCTGGCTGCGGTCAACTGTGGTTCCTAACTCATCTTTTGGCCTGTTATCTCATAACACCGGTGCTTCAAGGGTGTGACCGCCTAAAGAGGCGAGGGATCGCTTTAATGGCATTGGCTTGGTTTGCTTTTTGCATGGTGCTGGCCTATACTGTTCCGCCAATATGGTGCACGTTATTGAATTCAATTTTGAGCTATACAATCGGATTTTATGCATTGCCCTACCTTTTGAATCGTGAGCGGAGTTATAGTTTACTTATTGGGATCGCAGTGCTTTCATGCTACTGCCGATTGATGTTTCGTTATTTCTTTGATGAAATGCCCTTTTACAATTCTGTTATGGTAACGGCTTGCTCTGTCGTTCTTGCTCTTACAACCATAGTGATATTGTTTCAACTAGGAGAAAAATCAAGGGTGGCATTGAGAACGCGGCAAAGGATGTCGTGATCTCTGTAAGCGACAGAACTTATGAATTCTATTTAGTGCATTATATTTTCTTGACAGGTCCCCTAAAAATCAGAACGCCGCATTATTTGCAAAGTGTATTGATCGCACTTTTTTTGTCAGTACTCCTTGCAGAATTCGTACACTTGCTATCAAGTCCATTTAGTAGAAAGTTGAACAAATGAAATGCCTCTTCTTACCGTCTTCACCCCTGCCTACAATCGCGCACACACCCTGCCGCGCACCTATGAAAGCCTTTGCCGCCAGAGCTGCAAGGATTTCATCTGGCTGATCGTGGATGACGGCTCTGCGGACAACACCGCAGAACTGGTGCGCGATTGGCAAAGCCGCGACAACGGGTTTACAATTCAATACATCTACAAGGAAAATGGGGGCATGCACACCGCCCACAACGTGGCCTACGCCAATATCCATACGGAGCTGAACACCTGCATCGATTCTGACGATATGTTGGCAGACGGCGCGGTGGAGAAGATCCTGCGCAAGTGGGACGAGGTCAAAGGGAAGGGCTACGCTGGCATTGTCGGCCTTGATGCGGATTTCGATGGAAAGATCATCGGCAAAGGCTTTCCTGACGGACTATCCGAGACCACCATTTCCGGCTACTACGCGGCGGGCGGGGCCGGTGACAAAAAGCTGGTCTATCGGACGGATGTCATCAACGCCTATCCCGAGTATCCGGTGTTTGAGGGCGAAAAGTATGTCAGTCTGGCCTACAAGTATCTTTTGATTGATCAGGATTACAAGCTTGCGGTGCTGGACGAGGTGCTATGCAATGTAGAATACCAGCCGGACGGCTCCAGCAACAACATGCTCCGGCAGTATCTGCGAAACCCCAAGGGCTTTGCCTTCTGGCGCACGGTGAAGATGCAATATCCGGAGTCCTTTAAGAGACTGGCGATGGATTGCATCCACTACTGCTCCAGTAGCCAGATTGCGGGAAATCGGAACTATATCAAGGAATCCCCGCGCAAGCTGCTGACGGTGCTCTGCACCCCGGCGGGCTGGATGCTGACGGGGTATATCAGGAGAAAGGCATAATAGCGATACGAGGAGAATTACGATGAGTTGCAGTAAGAAGATATCAGTCTGTATTCCGTTTTACAATATCGAACCATATGTGAGTCGCTGTCTTGATTCTGTGCTCGGCAACACTTATCAAAATCTTGAAGTCATCTGTGTTAATGACGGCAGTTCAGATGGGACATCAGCGTTGCTGCATACATATGCAAAAAAAGACCCAAGAATAATAGTGATCGACAAAAAGAACGGGGGAGTTGTTTCTGCACGGAATGCAGCGATCGATGCTGCGACTGGCGATTTCATTTCGTTCATTGACGGAGATGACTGGATCCATTATCAGTTCTTTGAGGTACTTATGTCTGTGCAGAAACAAATGTCAGCGGATGCTGTTATTTGTGGCTATGAAAAGTGTGCAGATATCGTGCAGGACGTTGAGATCAGTAAAGAGGTAGTCTCTACACTGGCTGATACAGCCGCATTGCTGAATAACGCTCATGCGCGTACCCACATTTGGGGGAGAATATATTCAAAGGAATTAGTTTCCAAACAGACAGACGCATCTGATATCGTGATGGGTGAAGACACGGCGTTCAATTTGCTGTTTTTGTGCAGAAATGATCAAAGGCGTGTTGTGATTGTTCCGGAACGGCTATATTACTACTTTCAGCGAGAAGACTCTGTTGTGCATACAGCGTCTCATGCAGAGAAAATAAAGGTTTCGTTATTCCTTAAGAAGCATTTTTGCGCTTTCTCTGGCCAAGAGGGGAAAAAGCTCGCTTTACATGAGATCATGCGAACCATGCTTGCCTACCGCTACTTAAAAATGTATGAGCCGGATCAGGCTGAAATCCACATGTGTTGTAAAGAATTATATACATATTGTGCTGATTCTTGGCGAAAGGTGCTGCCCATGAAGGAACAAGCAAAGTATATGGTTCTGTATTATTGTCCTCTCTTCTATCGACTTTTCCGTATTGTGACCGACCAGACCATGCTGGACTGGGAGCGCGCCGAAAAGAAACGCCAACAAGGGAAGAGGACGGAATGAACCGCATGAAACCATCCATTCTCATCTTCTCCCAAGCGATGGAGCTTGGGGGCGTGGAGCGCAGCTTTCTAGGCTTGCTGGATTCCATCGACTACGACCGCTATGACGTTGACCTCTTTCTGATGCGGCACAGCGGCGAGCTGATGCCGTATCTGAACCCCAAGGCAAAGCTCCTACCGGAGATTCCGCAGTACGCCTCGCTGGCTGTGCCCATGGCGTCGCTCGTCAAGAGTGGGCAGTTGGGCGTGCTACGCGGGCGGCTGAAAGGAAAGCTTGCGGCACGGCGCTTTGATAAGCAGCATTCCAGTGACAAGCCTTCTATTGCAGCGCTGACGTATAGCCATAAGTACACGCTGAACTCTATGCCGCTGATCTCCGGCAAGACTTACGATCTTGCCATCAGCTTTCTGACGCCGCATTATTTTGCGCGGGAGCGGGTGAATGCAAAGAAATACGCGGCGTGGATTCACACGGACTACACGGCGCTGACCTTCGACCGCTCGGCGGAGCTTGCCATATGGGAGGGCTATGATGCCATCTGCGGTGTGTCCGAGCGGGCGTCCGAGAGCTTTCAGAGCGTCTTCCCGGAGCTGGCGCAGAAGGTTCGAACGGTGGAGAACATCCTGCCCCGGGAGCTGACGTGCAAGCAGGCGGCAATGCCTCAGACCGATATGCCCACGGACGACGGAATATCCCTGCTCTCCGTTGGCCGCTTCTGCGAGGCGAAAAACTTCGACAATGTGCCGGACATCTGCCGCCGTCTGGTGGCGGACGGCCTTGACGTGAAGTGGTATCTCATCGGCTATGGCGGCGATGAGCCGCTGATCCGTCAGAAAATCGACGAGGCCGGGATGCAGGAACGTGTCATCATCCTCGGCAAAAAGGACAACCCTTATCCCTATATGCGCGTCTGCGACCTGTATGTGCAGCCCTCCCGCTATGAGGGCAAGGCCGTTACCGTGCGGGAGGCGCAGCTGCTGGGCAAGCCGGTCGTTATCACCAACTACGCTACCTCCGGCAGTCAGCTGGAGGACGGGGCGGACGGCGTGATCGTCCCCATGGATAACGCAGGCTGCGCTGCCGGAATTGCCGCGCTGCTGCGCGACCCCACCCGGATGCAGCAGCTGTCGGAGAACTGCGCAAAGAGAGATTATACGAACAGCGCGGAGGTCGAAAAAATCTACGCGTTGATGGAGGTCTGACCCATGATCCCCAAAATCATCCACTACTGCTGGTTTGGCCGCGGCGAAAAGCCGGAGCTCGCCAAGAAGTGCATCGCCAGCTGGAAGAAGTTCTGCCCGGATTTTGAGATCCGCGAGTGGAACGAGGACAACAGCGACTATCTTGCTATGCCTTTTATGGCGGAGGCATACGCCGCGAAGAAGTATGCTTTCGTGTCCGACGTTATGCGCCTTGTCGTGCTGGAGCAGTACGGCGGCGTGTATTTCGACACCGATGTGGAGGTGCTGCGGGACATTTCGCCGCTGCTGGATGACGAGGGATTCATTGGATTTGAGAACAATCAGTATGTTGCCTCCGGCCTGACCATTGCTGCTGAGGCCCACCATCCGGTGATTCAGGCGATGATCGAGGAATATAAAAAACTGCACTTCGCCAACGCGGACGGAAGCCTGAACGCCGTAGGCTGCCCGCATCTCAATACGGATGTGATGGAGCGCTTCGGCCTTATGCGCAACGGGCAGGAGCAGCTGGTTGCGGGGATTCACGTCTATCCGGCGGACTACTTCAACCCGCTGGACAGCGTAACAGGCAAGATGACAAAAACGGAGAATACCTACTCGATCCACTGGTATTCGATGAGTTGGCTGCCGAAAAGAACGCAGATCAGAGCGAAAGTTGGACGAATATGGCGGAGGATTACGAAAAGGGTCAAGTCATGAAAATTTGTACGATCACCTGCCACGATGTCTATAACGTCGGCGCATCCTTACAGGCTTACGCCCTGCAAACCTATTTGAAGTCGCTGGGGCATGACGTGAAGATCATCGACTATAAACCGGATTACCTCTCGAAGCATTACCGGCTGGATGTTGTCGGCAATCCCAAATATGATAAGCCATTTGTCCGCGAGGCGTATCTTTTGGCGAAGCTGCCGGGGCGGCTTCGCGTGTTGCCGAGAAAGAAGGCGTTTGACAGCTTCACAGCCAAGCACCTTGATTTGACCAGACGGTATGTCTCTAATGAAGAGCTAAAGGCCGATCCCCCCGAGGCGGATGCTTTTTTCGCTGGGAGCGACCAGATCTGGAATCCGCTGTTTCCCAACGGGAAAGACCCCGCCTTCTATCTGGACTTCGTGCAGCAGGGAGTCCGCGCCTCCTACGCGGCCAGCTTTGCGGTGGACGAGTTCCCGCAGGAGTTGCGGGAGGTGACGGCGCAGTATCTCAGCCGCTTCGACCATATTGCTGTGCGTGAGACATCTGGCCTTTCTGTACTAAAGACGCTGGGGATCACAAACGCTGTAACCGTCCTTGATCCGGTATTCCTGCTTGACGGGGCACAGTGGGAGGCGATGGCTGAGAAGCCGGAGCGCTGCGAGAAACCATATCTGCTGGTATATGACTTTGATAATAGCCCTGCTGTCCGCAAGCTGGCGGAGAGAATTGCGGCGGAACGAGGCTTGCATATCTACTCGGTCTTCAAGCTTCCATACGCCGAACGCTGCTTCCCACTCTGTGGCCCGGAGGCGTTTTTGGGCCTCATACAGCACGCGGCTTTTGTGCTTTCCAACTCCTTCCATGCAACGGCGTTCTCGGTGATATTTGAGAAGGAATTCACCGTCGTGGAGCGCACGGAGAAAATCAACACGCGTATGCGCGATTTTACCGCCATGCTGGGGCTATCTGACCACATGGTAACAGCAGAGACGGAGATCCCGGATGGCACGGACTGGACAGCCGTGCGCCGCTGCCTGAAAGATGAGATCGACCACGCAAAGGCGTATATAGACGAAGTGCTGAGGGACGGGAAGCAATGATTGACAAAGTATCTGTTCAGAATTGTGCGCTTTGCGGCGCATGCTTCAATGCTTGTCCGGTAGATGCCATTCGTTTCAGCAAAGCTTATTTGGACTTTCGCTACCCGGAGATCGATGCGACCCGCTGTGTTTGTTGCAATCAATGTGAAAAAGCTTGTCCGATTTTAGGTGATAAAAGTAAACTGGAAGATGGATATCCCATTGCGTTTGCGGCAAAGAGTAATGATGACTCGGTACGTCTCCGTAGCAGTTCGGGTGGTGCTTTTTTTGAACTTGCCAGCCAGATGCTGCGCGATGGCGGGTACGTTTGCGGCGCAGTATTTGACGAGAACTTTCACGTTAGGCACATTGTCTCTAACACGCAGGAAGATATCTTTCGGATGATGGGTTCCAAGTATGCGCAAAGCGACGTAGGGTATTGCTACCGTGAGATTAAAGAGAAACTCACCGCAGGAGAAAAGGTGCTGTTCAGCGGTTGCCCATGTCAGGTAGCTGGGCTGCGAACGTATCTCGGAAAGTCTTATAAGGATTTACTTCTTGCGGAACTGATCTGCCACGGAATTCCCAGTGATCAGATGTTGCAAACCTACATTCATATGCAGGAAAAGAAGTATGGTACAATGCTCAAACGGATGGAATTTCGTAATAAGACAAAAGGTTGGCACAATAGTGCTGTACGGATGGAGTTTGAAAATCATCGAATTTATTCTATCCCTTACACGGCAGACGCATATACGATCGGCTTTTTAAGAAACATTTCTTTGAAATCATCTTGCTACGATTGCCATTTTCGTAACTTCACGGCAGGGAGCGATATTATCTTGGGAGATTTCTGGGGTGCTGAAGTGGAGCTGCCGGAAGATGATAACAAAGGAATATCGGCAATTCTCGTGAATTCGGGAAAAGGGATGGATGTACTTGACCGCTGCAATTTGACGCTTACTCCGGCCAATGTGGAAACAGTGATCAAATATAACCGGAATCTGCTTTGTTCGGCAGCACCAAGTCCACAAAGGAGTTCATTCTATGCCAGTGCTGACACGAATGGATTTGAGGAAGCAATACGGCAATATCTGGAAGAAAACACTATTCAAAAGTTGAAACGGCAAAGCAGATATGCACTCCGCTGCATCTGGTACGCAATACGTGGAAAGGGTAAACCTCTTTATTAGGAGATACAAGCAAATGACACTTAGAAACAGGTTTAACATTTGGTTCACAGGCATATTAGAGCGCCGTAAATTAAAACGATTTCTTTCCCGCTTGGCATCTGTCGGGAGAAATGTGTATATATGCAACGGATACAGCATTAGCTCACCAAACAAATTAAGTATTGGCAGCAACACATGGCTCGGTGAGAAGTTCTTTGCCAAATGCGAAGGTGGTGTGACGATTGGCAGCGGCGTGATTATTTCTCGTGGAGTGGAAATTTGGACAGCAAATCATAATTATGACAGCGAAGACCTCCAATCATTACCTTATGATCGGCGCTTTATTCTAAAGCCAGTTAACATAGGCAATAATGTGTGGATAGGCAGTCGCGTTACAATCGTTCCCGGCGTTTCCATCGGAGAAGGCGCTGTTATTGGCGCGGGTGCTGTCGTAACACATGATATTCCACCACTTGCCGTTGCCGGAGGTAATCCAGCTAAAGTCATCAAATACCGCAATCAAGAAGTATACGAGAAACTGAAGTCAGAAAAAAGAATTTATCTGGATATTGAGTATGATTATGATGTATCCACCCTACGAAAATCAGAGTATATGAAGAAATATGGGAAATAGTCGCCTTAAAAATTCAGCGTTAAACTTTGCAAGTGGTTTTTTAGGTCGTGTGCTTACGATTCTTTTAAATTTTATCGTTCGCACGATTTTCATTCATTGCCTCAATGAAGCATATCTTAGCGTGAATGGATTATACAGCAATATCCTAACCATACTTTCTCTTGCCGAGTTAGGATTTGGTTCTGCTATGGTCTATCGCATGTATGCGCCAGTGGCAGTAAAAGATTATCAGAAGACCGCTGCTTTACTCCATTTCTATAAAAAAATATATGCGGTTATCGGTGCCGTGATTTTTGGCTTAGGACTGTGTGTGATCCCATTCATGGATTACATTATTAAGGACAAGCCGGATGTTTCGGGACTTACACTTTATTATATCCTTTTTTTAATCAATACAACGATCTCCTATTGGTTTGCCTCATATAAATCATCTGTCCTTTATGCCGATCAAAAAGAGTACATCAAAACGAACGTGCAGAATGCAATGTCTATTCTGCAATCTGCATTGCAAATCGTTTTGCTGCTCATATTCAGGAAATATCTTCTGTATCTTTTGGTACAACTCGGCTGCAACATTATCTTAAATTTATATGTTGCGCATTTGGTTGATAAACGCTATCCACAGATAAGGGAGCATCGGAATGCTCGGCTCACTTCAGAAGAACGCGGACAAATCAAGAAAGATGCAGAGGCATTAGTCCTTTCCAGATTCGGCCATGTTGCGCTGAATGGAACAGACAATATTATCATTTCTGCGGTCGTAGGAGTTCTATGGGTTGGGCGATTGTCGAATTACACGCTCATATGTGATTCTGTGACCAGTGTGCTTTGCCAGATCACAGCAGCCATTACGGGAAGCCTCGGAAATTTCTTTGCAACGGAAGATAAACATGCGGGCTATGCACTATTCAAGAAAGTTGAATTCCTGAATTTTTGGTTGTATGGGTTCAGCTTTATTGCGCTGGTCACATTGTTAGATCCGTTTGTACAGATATGGGCTGGTGGCCGATTTGTGCTGGGGCTTCCCATATCGATTGCCATTGCAATCAACTTCTTTGTGGCAGGCTATATGAACACGCTCTGGGTGTTCCGTTCAACACTTGGGCTATTTAAGCAGGGAAAGTTCAGACCAATTCTTGTGGCAATTCTGAATATAGTTCTCTCAATCGTTCTTGGGAGACTGTGGGGCGTTTTTGGCGTTCTGTTTGCCACATTTTTATCGCGGGCAGCAATCAGCCTGTGGTACGATCCGCTTATTCTCCATAGGTATGGGTTTGAAGTTTCATGTAAGCCTTTCTTCGCCCGTTATTTCAGGAGAGTTCTCCTGCTCACAGCTGTTTTGATTGCCATGCTGACAATCCGGCATGTAGTTCTATCTTCTGCAACAACGGTTTTGCGTTTTGCAGTCATGACAATGGTCACGGCGATTGTGCCCAATGCCATATTCTGGCTGGCATATCGCCGCTGCGAAGAGTATGCCTACTTCCGCAGCATTGTAAAAGACCGCGTAATTGCACCGGTTCGAGGAAAATTGCATTGATGCTTCACTACATCTACAGTCGTTCGTTCATCAGCGTTATCACCTTTATGGCGCTGGCGCTTACTGCTTGGGGCGCGATGCCCGTCCGCGTGGGGGTGAGGCGCTGGCGGTGGGGAAACCTTGTGCTGGTGCTCCTGATGACCGCCGCCATCTTCTACGCAACCTTATTCAGCCGCGCCGAGGGCAGCACCGGCCTGATCCTCACCCCCTTTGCCTCCCTGACCGCCGCGCGGATACAGCCGGAGATTTACCGCGAGATGCTGATGAACGTCTTCCTCTTCTTCCCGCTGGGGCTGACGCTTTCCAATGCCCTGCCGCGAAAGTGGCACCGTTGGCTTAGAATCATCCTCACAACATTCATCGGCTGCGCGCTCAGCGCGGGGATCGAGTACGCCCAGTACCGTTACGCGCTGGGGCTTGCGGAAACGGATGACGTGATCTGCAACACGCTGGGCGCGTTCCTCGGCTCCACCTCGTTGCTCATCGCTCACGCCATCGAAAAACACAAAGAAAGGGCTTGGCACACGAACATGACCCTGACCACCACGGAGAGACAATTCCTTCATATCGCCAAGGCTGCCGTTTCCAGCGGGGAGCTCCCCGCTGAAAACGTGGACTGGCCTGCCATTTTTGCGTTGGCCAATCAGCAGAAGCTGCTGCCGATCCTCTTCGAGGCCGTCCGTAAGACGCCTGCCGCCGAGGAAAACGCCGCGCTGTTCGCTGTGACCAAGCAACAGGTCATCGGGCAGGTGCTGAACCAGACCGTGCGCTCGGCGGAGTTTTCCAACCTTTATCATAAGCTGCGTTCGGCGTGGCTGTACCCCATCGTGGTCAAGGGCCAGCTTTGCAGCCGCCTGTATCCGCTCAAGGATCACCGTATCAGCGCGGATGATGACCTCTACATTCCTGATGCGGAGTTCATGGCCTGCCACGAACAGCTTCTGGCGAACGGTCTAACCACCGACACCCCGGCAGATGAGCTTCCCACGGCGGACGAGGTGTCCTACACAAAAGACGGCAGCCCGCTTTACATCGAGCTGCACAGGCATTTATTTGATTCTGCCGAAGATGCACATGACGAATTGAACCACTTCTTTGCCGACCTCAACCCCGTCGAAACCGACAGCTTTCTCGCCATGCCGCCCCACGAGCACCTGCTGTACCTGATCCTGCACGCCTACAAACACTTCGTGCGCAGCGGCATCGGCCTGCGGCAGTTTTGTGACATCGGCCTGTGGGCGAGGGAGTACCACACCGAAATCGACTGGCAGCGCCTGCGCGAGCAGTGCGAGAGCGTCCACGCGGCAACCTTTGCCGCGGCGGCGTTCCGTATTGCCAGAGACTATCTCGGCATCGAATTTGATCTGCCCGCGCCGTGGAGCGACGCGGTTGACGCGGAGCCGCTGCTGCACGACAGCCTCTGCGGCGGCGTGTACGGCTCCAATGACTTAACGCGCCTCCATTCCTCCACCGTCACGCTGAACGCTGTGAAGGCCAGCCGCACCGGCGAGAAGAGCAGCGTTCTGAGTACGGTGTTCCCTAAGCGGGAGTATCTGGAGCATCGCTATCCGTATCTGAAAAAGCGCCCGTATCTGCTGCCGGTCGCGTGGGTGCAGCGCATTGCGCACTACGCCAGCGAGAAGAAGGCTGGCACGGATAACAGCGCCTCCGGCTCCATCAAGCTCGCCAAGGAGCGGATTGAGCTGCTGAAGCGGTACGACATTTTGGATTAAATTCAGGCAAAAAAGAAAGCGGGCGGAAGGGATTGCTCCCTTCCGCCCGCTGCTTACCGCTCCATGCCCGCG
>ENA-ORTY01002211-ORTY01002211.1-human-gut-metagenome-genome-assembly--contig:-NODE-2211-length-19151-cov-3.050901_pt1 | contig 19151 bp, 16 predicted proteins | sample MGYA00241917_ERZ509198 | MGnify/ENA primary metagenome ERZ509198 (study PRJEB26280, sample SAMEA2338857) | human gut metagenome | biome: human gut; feature: human-associated habitat; material: faeces...
TGCCCGTAAAGGAGGAGGACATGCAGATGAAGGCCTTGCCGCCCCGGGACATGGAAGCGCCGGTCAGATAGTCCAGCTGGCCGCCGGTGCCGCTGATCTGCCGCAGTCCGGCGCTCTCGGCGCAGACCTGACCGTAGAGATCTGCGGAGATGCAGCTGTTGATGGAGATCATGTCATCCAGCTGGCCGATGGTCTCCGGGGCGTTGACGTATTCCAGCGGGGCGACCATGACGCCCGGGTTCTCGTCCACCCAGTCATAGAGGGCCTGGGAGCCGAAGACGATGCCCGTGACGCCCTTGTTTTTGTGGATGGCCTTCCGGGCGTTGGTCAGCTTGCCGGCCCGGAAGAGCTCATAGTAGGCGTCGCCGCACAGCTCCGTGTGCATGCCCAGATCCTGAAGGTCTGACTCCGCCAGACGGGCGCCGATCACATTGGGCATGGCGCCGATGCCCAGCTGGAGGGTGGCCCCGGAGGGGATATGGGGCACGATCCAGTCGGCGATCCGCAGGTCCTCCTCTGTGGGCGGGGCAATGGGGAACTGGGGCAGGGGTGGATGGGCGCCCTCCACGATGAAGTCCACCTGGTCGATGTGGATGCACTCGTCAAAGCCTCCGTAGATCCGGGGCAGGTGCTCGTTGACCTCCAGGATCACGATGCCGGCCTTGTCCAGGATGCCCTTGGCCACGCCGGCGGCACAGGAGAGGTTGAAGTAGCCGTGGCGGTCCATGGGCGTGACGGCCATCATGGCCACGTTCACCGTCAGGAAGTGGCGGTAGTAGGGCACCACGTTTCGGAAGAGCATGGGGATGTAGCTGCAAAGGCCCTGGTCACAGAGCCTGCGCTCATAGGCGGAGCAGTGCCAGGAGTTGTAGCAGAAGTGCTCCCGGCTGGGGTCACACTCCACGGTCTGGATGGGGCCGAAGAGCAGATTTCCCCGGATCTTCACGTCGGTCAGCTCGCCCATCCGCCGGGCCAGCGCCTTATCCAAGGCATCCGCCGAGCAGACGCTCCAGCCGTAATCCACCCAGTTTCCTGACTTAACCACTTCGGCTGCCTCTTTGGCAGTCACAAGTTTACTCTTATATAATTCGTTCATATCTGGTAAAACCTCCATTCTGGTAACTATATTTGCAATATGTTTATTTTAGCATTATCGCATGGTGCGGTCAAGTAGCCAGTCAGTTCACAAAATGTTCATGGAAAAAGTTTGTTAAATTGTTGACAATATCGTTTTCGTTTGTTATTATGAGTAAGGATTGAATCATAAAAAGTGGTAAATTGTAGTTTGATTTACAGATAGGAAAAAGATATGATAAAAGCAATATATCCGGGTAGTTTTGATCCCGTTACATATGGGCACTTAGATGTTATTAAGAGAGCATCCAAAGTAGTGGATGAATTGATTATCGGAGTGCTTGTGAATCAGGAAAAAACGCCTTTATTTACAAGGGAAGAGCGTGTAGAACTGTTAAAGCAGACCACGAAAGAATTTCCAAATGTGAGGGTTTTAACATTTACCGGATTGACAATTGATTTTGCCAAACAAAATGATGCAAAGCTGATTATCCGCGGTCTCCGTGCCGTGACGGATTTTGAATCCGAGATGCAGATTGCACAGACTAATCACAGCATTGAGCCGGAGATTGATACGATGTTTTTTACTACGAGTCTTGAGTATGCTTTCCTAAGTTCCACCATTGCGAAAGAAGTTGCTTTTTATGGCTCGGATGTATCGAAACTGGTGCCGGAAGTTGTTCAGAAGGCATTCAGAGAAAAGTATGATCAGAAACTGCGAAAGCAGTGATGATAAATTAAGTAGTATTAGTAAAAAATTTATAAGGAGGATATATTCATGTCTAAGAAAGTTGTATTAGCAGGTGCTTGCCGTACGGCAATTGGTAAAATGGGTGGTGCATTAAGCACAACTCCAGCACCAAAATTAGGTTCTATCGTTATTGAGGAGGCTCTTAAGAGAGCAGGCGTGCCAAAGGATGCCGTTGACCATGTTTACATGGGATGTGTAATCCAGGCAGGTCTTGGTCAGAACGTAGCTCGTCAGGCATCCATCGGTGCTGGTCTTCCAATCGAGACAACAGCAGTTACCGTAAACGTTGTTTGTGGTTCCGGTTTGAACTGTGTAAATATGGCAGCTCAGATGATTCAGACAGGAGATGCTGATATCGTTGTTGCCGGTGGTATGGAGAACATGTCCATGGCTCCTTACGCAGCTATGAATGCTCGTTTTGGTTACCGTATGAACAATGGTAAACTTGTGGATACCATGGTAAACGATGCATTGTGGGATGCTTTCAATCAGTATCACATGATGATTACTGCTGAGAACGTAGCAGAGAAGTACGGAATTACTCGTGAAGAGTTGGATGAGTTCTCTGCTAACAGCCAGCAGAAATGTGAAGCTGCTATCGCTGCAGGTAAATTCAAAGATGAGATTGTTCCTGTTGAAGTCAAATCTAAAAAGAAAACAATCGTATTTGATACCGATGAGGGACCACGTCCTGGTACAACAGCTGAGAGCCTTAGCGGTCTTAGATGCTGCTCCGGTAAAGAAGGCGGTGTGGTAACAGCTGGTAACGCTTCCGGTATTAATGATGGTGCAGCTGCGATTGTAGTAATGAGCGAAGAAAAAGCAAAAGAGCTTGGTGTAACACCAATGGCAACATTTGTAGCCGGTGCTCTTGGCGGTGTGGATCCAAAAATCATGGGTATTGGACCGGTCGCTTCTACAAAGAAGGTTCTTGCTAAAACAGGCATGAGCATTGATGACTTTGATTTGATTGAGGCAAACGAGGCATTTGCAGCACAGTCTGTAGCAGTAGGTCGTGACCTTGGATTTGACCTTAGCAAATTGAATGTAAACGGTGGTGCAATTGCACTTGGACATCCGGTTGGAGCAAGTGGATGCCGTATCCTTGTTACATTGCTTCATGAGATGCAGAAACGCGATGCAAAGAAAGGTCTTGCAACACTTTGTATCGGTGGTGGAATGGGATGTTCCACAATTGTTGAGAGAGACTAATTTTACTTTTGGGACGAGCCGGTATTATATCGGTTCGTTCCTGTGATGTAAAAAAGAAATTTTAAATGGAGGATACTTTCAATGGAATTTGTAACATATGAAGTAGAAGGTGCAGTTGGTATTATTACCATCAACCGCCCAAAAGCATTGAATGCGTTAAACAGTGCTGTTTTGGATGAACTGAATCAGACTTTGGATGCAGTTGACCAGAACGAAATCCGCTGCCTGATTTTGACAGGTGCCGGAGAGAAATCTTTTGTTGCAGGTGCAGACATCGGAGAGATGAGCACATTGACAAAAGCAGAAGGCGAAGCCTTTGGTAAAAAAGGAAACGATGTATTCCGTAAGTTAGAGACATTCCCGATTCCTGTAATTGCTGCAGTAAACGGATTTGCTCTTGGTGGTGGATGCGAGATTTCCATGAGCTGTGATATCCGTATCTGCTCTGACAATGCCGTATTTGGCCAGCCGGAAGCAGGTCTTGGTATTACTCCTGGATTTGGCGGTACACAGAGACTTGCTCGTTTAGTAAGCCCTGGTATGGCAAAACAGATGATTTATACAGCAAGAAACATTAAGGCTGATGAGGCTTACAGAATCGGTCTTGTAAACGCTGTTTATACACAGGAGGAGTTACTTCCTGCAGCAGAGAAGATGGCAGCAGGCATTGCAAAGAATGCACCGATCGCTGTCCGCAACTGCAAGAAAGCGATCAACGAAGGTCTTGATGCAGACATGGATCAGGCAATCGTGATCGAAGAGAAGCTTTTTGGTGACTGCTTTGAGACAGAAGACCAGAAGTATGGAATGGCATTCTTCCTTGACAAGAACAAGGAAAAGGTAAAAGAGCCCTTCAAGAACTGCTGATTTCTGAAAGCACAGATCTGTAAATGACAGTCGGCGTAGTGCCTGCGGCAGGAAACCGGCTGTTAAGAATAAAAGATAATGAAAATCTCAGGAGGAAAAGAAATGAAAGTAGGTATTATCGGTGCCGGTACTATGGGACAGGGTATTGCAAAAGCATTTGCCCAGGTTGACGGATATGAAGTAGCACTCTGCGACATCAAGCAGGAGTGGGCTGACGGCGGAAAAGCAAAGATCGCCAAAGGCTATGCTAAATTAGTTGAAAAAGGAAAATTAACACAGGAAGCAGTAGATGCTATCCTTGCAAAGATCACTCCCGGTCTGAAGGAAGACCTCTGCAAAGACTGTGATCTGATCGTTGAAGCAGCATTTGAGAACATGGAAGTAAAGAAAACAACCTTTGCAGAGCTTGACAAGATCGCTAAGCCTGAGTGTGTATTCGCTTCCAACACATCCAGCCTTTCCATCACAGAGATCGGAAACGGACTGAACCGTCCTATGATCGGTATGCACTTCTTTAACCCTGCTGACCGTATGAAGTTAGTTGAGGTTATTGCCGGTGTAAATACTCCTGCAGAGACAGTTGATACCATCAAGAAGATTTCTGAAGAGATCGGTAAGACCCCTGTACAGGTTAACGAGGCAGCCGGTTTTGTAGTAAACCGTATCCTTGTTCCCATGATCAACGAAGCAGCCTTCATCAAGATGGAAGGTGTTTCAGATGTAGCCGGTATCGATGCGGCTATGAAGCTTGGTGCAAACCATCCTATGGGACCCCTTGAGCTTGGTGATTTCATTGGTCTTGATATCTGCCTTGCTATCATGGATGTTCTTTACAATGAAACAGGTGACAGCAAATATCGTGCATGTCCTCTTCTCCGTAAGATGGTCCGTGGCGGTAATCTTGGTGTTAAGAGCGGCAAGGGCTTCTATATTTACAATGCAGACAGAACAAAGACCCCTGTTGATGCACAGTAATTTTAATTGAGGATTCCCTCAATAACATATATTTAATGGAGGATATAAAAATCATGGATTTTACGTTAAGCAAACAACATGAAATGGCGAGAACTCTTTTCAAAGAGTTTGCAGAAAAAGAAGTTAAGCCTCTGGCTCAGGAAGTAGATGAGACAGAAGTGTTCCCCAGAGGAACAGTTGAGAAGATGGCTAAGGCTGGCTTCCTTGGAATTCCGGTTCCGAAGGAATACGGCGGACAGGGATGCGATCCTTTAACCTACGCTATGTGCGTTGAGGAGCTGTCCAAGGTTTGTGGTACTACAGGCGTTATCGTTTCTGCACACACCTCTCTTTGCTGTGATCCTATCCAGACCTATGGTACAGAAGAGCAGAAGCAGAAATATCTGGTTCCCCTTGCAAAGGGTGAGAAGCTTGGTGCTTTCGGTCTGACAGAGCCCGGAGCTGGTACTGATGCACAGGGTCAGCAGACAAAGGCTGTTCTTGATGGTGACGAGTGGGTTCTGAACGGATCCAAGATCTTCATTACCAATGGTAAGGAAGCTGATGTTTATGTAATTTTCGCTGTAACAAGCGTTGTAACCGATGCTAAGGGCAGAAGCAAGAAGATGATCTCTGCTTTCATCGTAGAAAAAGGAACTCCTGGATTTACCTTCGGTACCAAGGAAAATAAGATGGGTATCCGTGGTTCATCCACATACGAACTGATCTTCACAGACTGCCGTATCCCCAAGGAAAACCTGCTTGGTCAGGAAGGCAAGGGCTTTGGTATCGCTATGCATACTCTGGATGGCGGACGTATCGGTATCGCTGCACAGGCTCTTGGTCTTGCAGAGGGCGCTCTTGACAGAACCATCGCTTATGTAAAGGAAAGAAAGCAGTTCGGCAGAGCAATCGGTGCTTTCCAGAATACACAGTTCCAGTTAGCTGATATGGCTACCAAGGTTCAGGCTGCACAGTACATGGTATACAGAGCAGCTATGGCTAAGGCTACCCAGAAGAGCTACACAGTAGAAGCAGCTATGGCTAAGCTGTATGCTGCAGAGGTTGCTATGGAAGTAACAACCAAGGCTGTTCAGCTCCATGGTGGATATGGTTATATCAGAGAGTACGAAGTAGAGCGTATGATGCGTGACGCTAAGATCACCGAGATCTACGAGGGCACTTCTCAGGTTCAGAGAATGGTCATCGCTGGTCAGGTTCTGCGCTAAGAAAAGGAGGAAAACTGAACTATGAAGGCAATTGTTTGTGTAAAGCAGGTTCCGGATACCTCCGGCAAGGTTGCTGTTAATCCCGATGGCACCCTGAATCGTGCATCCATGCAGACCATCACCAACCCGGACGACCTGAACGCTGTAGAGGCTGCTCTGAAGCTGAAGGACGCTACCGGCTGCAAGGTCGTTGTTATTACCATGGGTCCTCCCCCGGCAGAGGGCATGCTGCGTGAGCTGATCGCTCGCGGCGCTGATGAAGGCGTTCTGGTTTCCGCTCGTGAGTTCGGCGGTTCCGATACCTTTGCTACTTCCCAGATCCTGGCTGCCGCTGTTAAGAAGGTTGGCCTGGAGAAGGACGACATCGTATTCTGCGGCCGTCAGGCTATCGACGGTGATACCGCTCAGGTTGGTTCTCAGATCGCTGAGAAGCTGGACATCCCGCAGGTCTCCTACGCTGCTGACGTAAAGATCGAGGGCACCACCGTTACCGTTAAGCGCGCTCTGGAGGATGGCTACATGACCATCGAGACCCAGACCCCGTGCCTGCTGACCTGCATCAAGGAGCTGAACGAGCCCCGCTACATGTCCATCAAGGGCATCATGGGCTGCTACGATAAGCCGATCGCAGTTTATGACTACAACACCCTGAAGGACGATCCGCTGATCGATCCCACCACCATTGGTCTGAAGGGTTCTCCCACCAACATCTTCAAGTCCTTCACTCCTCCCCAGAAGGGTCAGGGCAAGATGCTTGAGGGCGCTGACAAGGCTACCTGCGACGAGCTGGTTGCTGAGCTTCAGAAGAAGCACATCATTTAATCGGAAGGAGAATACTGAACAATGGCTGATTTCAATAATACGAACCTCGCCGATTTTTCCGGCGTATGGGTATTCTGTGAGCAGCGCCAGGGCGAGCTGCAGCCGACCGTACTCGAGCTGATCTCTGAGGCACGCAAGCTGGCAGACGACATGGGCACTGAAGTTTGCGGCCTGCTGCTTGGCGGCAAGGGCGTAGGCGAGAAGATGGCAAAGGAACTGGGCGCTTACGGCGCTGACAAGGTTCTGGTTTGCGAGAGCGACCTGCTCGATACCTACACCACCGATGCATATGCAAAGGTTCTGTGCGACACCGTTATGGCTAAGAAGCCGGAGATCCTGCTGATCGCCGCTACCAACATTGGCCGTGACCTCGGCCCGCGCTGCGCAGCTCGTCTGCACACCGGTCTGACCGCAGACTGCACCCACCTCGACGTAGACGTAGAGAAGTACGCTGCATTCCTGCAGGATGCTTCCACTCTGCCGCAGGCTCAGATCGATGCTCTGAACCGCGAGGACCGCAACCTGAAGATGACCCGTCCGGCATTCGGCGGTCACCTGATGGCTACCATTATCTGCCCGCGCTTCCGTCCGCAGATGGCTACCGTTCGTCCGGGCGTACTGAAGAAGGGCGAGTACAACGAGGCTAAGGCTAACGCAGTAGTTGTTGAGCCGGTAGCTTTCGAGCTGTCCGAGGCTGACATCAAGACCAAGGTTCTCGAGGTTGTTAAGGAAGCTAAGGAGCTGGTTGACCTGACCGGCGCTGAGGTAGTTGTATCCGTAGGCCGTGGTATCTCCAAGGACGTTGAGACCGGCATCAAGCTGGCTGAAGAGCTGGCTGGCCTGTTCGGCGGCGTTGTTGGCGGTTCCCGTGCTGCTATCGACTCCGGCTGGCTGTCTGCTGACCACCAGGTTGGTCAGACCGGCAAGACCGTACATCCGAAGCTGTACGTTGCTCTGGGCATTTCCGGTGCTATCCAGCATAAGGCTGGTATGCAGGATTCCGAGTGCATCGTAGCAGTTAACAAGTCTGATTCCGCTCCGATCTTCGACGTAGCTGACTACGGCATCTGCGGCGACCTGTTCAAGGTTGTTCCGATGATGATCGACGCAATCAAGGCTGCTAAGGAGTCCAAGTAATCAACTGAATATCGTTCAGATTTGATAGAAAAGCCTCTGTCCGATGGACAGAGGCTTTTTTGTGCTGTTTTGGTTCATTGTTCGGCGCCTACACTGGGATATTCAGGGTCGTGGTCGAGATAATATTCAACATGGTAAATCCCGTAATAATCGTTTACGATTTTGCGGACATCTTCAACGTATTGATTTGTGGATATGTCGCTGTATACGCCACGCAGTGTTTTATACGGGTTTTGCTCGAAAGTGGTGATATAGTCCTTGGTTGCAGCCGGAAAATAAAGCGATTGCTTGTAATGACCCGGCATGTGTGCCCCTTTGGATGCCATAAATGCAACACATTCCTTGTCTGGCAGGTCGGACAGCCGGATTCCGGTCTGCATATATTCCGAAACCGGCGGCGTGTTTTTGACCGTGACGGCCATAATCACAATGGTGGCGAACAACAGAACGAAAATTGCTTTGATTCGTGCGCTTAACATGGTATCACCGCCTTGTCTGATATATATTTTATTATACTGTAAATCGGTTCGTCCTGGAAGTATAAATTCAGAGAAAACGATACCGTATCAAACGATTTGCACAGACCACATCGTAGGGGGGCACGATTGCAAAGGATTCAGAAGGCATAATTGTTACGCTCATTATCCATTATCAATTCTCAATTTTGCACAAAAAAAGAGGTACGATTCTTACGAATCGTACCTCTTTCGCTATCCAGATAAGGATTATTCGTCCTTATTTTCGTTTTCTGCCGGAGCCTTTGCGTCCTTATGCGTCAGTACCAGCTTGTCGTCGGCGGCATCGAGCGTTACACGGTCGCCCTTCTTGATCTTGCCCTCGAGGGATTCCTCGGCAACAAGATCCTCGACCTCGTTGGTAACGGCGCGGCGCAGCGGGCGGGCACCGTAAACCGGGTCAAAACCAGCCTTGGCAAGGTGCTTCTTGGCGGCTTCGGTCCAGTCCATGGTAATCTCCATGTCCTGCATACGTTCTGCGACCTTGCGGAGCATACCGTCGGCAATCTGTGCGATCTCGTCCTCGTTCAGACGGTTGAACACGATGATGTCGTCGATACGGTTGAGGAACTCCGGACGAACCGCGGTCTTGAGTTCCGCCATAACGTCGGCCTTGATCTGCTCAAAAGTGCGTTCTGCAGCGTCCTCCGGCTTGCCGTCCGCAAAGCCGAGCGACTTGCGGCCGCTGCCGGTGATCTTCTGTGCACCGATGTTGGAGGTCATGATGATGATGGTATTCTTGAAGTCTACATGGCGGCCCTGACCGTCGGTCAGAATACCATCTTCAAGGATCTGCAGCAGGATGTTGAATACATCCGGGTGTGCCTTCTCGATCTCATCGAACAGGACAACCGAGTACGGATGACGGCGAACCTTCTCGGACAGCTGACCGCCCTCATCGTAGCCAACATATCCCGGAGGCGAACCGATCATACGCGAAACGGCGTGCTTCTCCATATATTCGGACATATCAATGCGGATCAGCGCATTTTCATCGCCGAACATGGCCTCGGCCAGTGCCTTGCTCAGCTCGGTCTTGCCGACACCGGTCGGGCCGAGAAACAGGAACGAACCGATCGGGCGCTTCGGGTCGCGCAGGCCGACACGGCTACGGCGGATTGCCTTAGCAACGGCGGTTACAGCCTCGCTCTGACCGATGACACGCTGATGCAGCGTATCCTCGAGGTGCAGCAGGCGCTGTCCCTCGTCCTCAGTCAGCTGGGCGACCGGAACACCGGTCCAGCCGGAGATAACGGCGGCAATATCGTCCTCGGTGACAGCACCGTGCGACTTGGTCTGCTGGTCAGCCCACTCCTTCTTGCGGGCCTCCATCGCTTCGCGCTTGGACTTCTCCTCGTCACGCAGCTTGGCGGCGTTCTCAAAGTCCTGACCCTTGACGGCCTCTTCCTTCTTTGCAGCGACGGCGGCAATTTCGTCCTCGAGCTGCTTCAAATCCGGCGGAGTGGTCAGGCTGGACAGGCGAACGCGGGAGCAGGCCTCATCAATTACGTCGATTGCCTTATCCGGCAGGTAACGGCCGGTGACATAGCGGACAGACAGCTTGACAGCGGCTTCGATGGCCTCATCCGGAATCTTGATGCGGTGGTGCGCCTCGTACTTGTCGCGCAGACCCTTCAAAATCTCAACGGCATCCTCGGCGGACGGCTCGTTGATCTGAACAGGCTGGAAACGACGCTCCAGAGCGGCATCCTTCTCAATATTCTTGCGGTACTCGTCAAGCGTGGTTGCGCCGATGACCTGTACCTCGCCGCGGCTCAGTGCCGGCTTCAGGATATTAGCAGCATCCGCTGCACCCTCAGCCGCACCGGCGCCCATCAGCATATGCATCTCATCAATGAACAGGATGGTGTCCTTCTTGGCGGTCAGCTCTTCGATGACCTTCTTGATGCGCTCCTCGAACTCGCCGCGGTACTTGGTGCCCGCGATCATGCCGGTCAGGTCGAGCGAGATCAGGCGCTTGCCCTTCAGGGTCTCCGGTACGTCGCCGGAAACAATCTTCTGGGCCAGACCCTCGACAACGGCGGTCTTGCCGACACCCGGATCACCGATCAGCGCCGGGTTGTTCTTGGTGCGGCGGGACAAAATCTGGATGACACGCTGAATCTCCTTGGAGCGGCCGATAACCGGGTCCAGTTTGCCCTCCTTGGCAGCGGCTGTCAGGTCGCGGCCAAACTGGCTGAGCGCGTCCTTGCTGTCAGCGCCGCCGTTTGCAGCAGTGCCAGGCTCGCCGGAAACGCTGTCCTGTACGCCGCCGAGCGCTTCATTCAGCTTCTCGACAAGGATCTGTGGGGTGATTTTCAAGTTAGCAAGCGCGGTCAGTGCCACATTCTGCCCTTCGCGCAGGATGCCGAGCAGCAGATGTTCGGTGCCGACATAGCCGGTGCCCATCTCATTCGCGGACTGTACGGACAGCTCTACAATGCGCTTGGTGCGCGGCGTCATGCCCTGCGGCGCGGTGGAATCCGGGGTGCCGCGGCCGGACAGTTCCTCGATCTGATGAACGAGAGCTTCGTCGGTCACGCCTGCGGCAGTGAGTGCCTTTGCGGCCGGGCCGCCGCCCTCACGCAGCAAGCCGAGCAGCAGGTGCTCCGAGCCGATGTAGCTGTGGCCGAACGAAGCGGCCGCTTCCTGTGCAAGCGTCAGTGCCTGACGGGCACGCTCGGTAAAACGGTTTTGATAGAACATAAATAACACTCCTTTCAGAGTAGGAAAAATTCAAAATAATTGATAATGGAGAATGGATAATGGAGAATGAAGGTGCGGCGCGAAGCGCCGAATTAAATCACGCGCTATGCGCGTACCATAATTCTCAATTTTCCATTTTCAATTCTCCATTTAATTCTGCGGGTGAATACCGGAGGTATTCGCGCGCAGAATTTCCGCACGCTTCTTATCGCGGTCCTGCGGTGCGCCGGTCAGCATTGCCGGACGGATGTGTTCCTCCAGTGCGTACAGCTTCTGCGCGTCCATGCCGGACAGGAAGCCCATCTGCAGACCGATCAGCACATCGGAAATGCACTGTACGGCTTCGCTCGTGTCGATGAGGTAGGCGCTCTTCATCGTGCCTGCCGCGCGGTAAATGCGGTCGCGCAGTGCGGGTTCATTCTGGCTGCGCACCTGCTCGCGTGCTTTCTTCTCTGCGTCGATGATGGTGGTTGCCGTTTCTACCAGCTTGTCGGTTAGCTCTGCGGCAGACGCACCGAGAGTAACCTGATTGGACACCTGATAGAATCCGCCGACCGCCTGCGAGCCTTCGCCGTAGGTGCCGCGAACGGCACAGCCGCGGCTGCCCGCGTAGCCGATGATGCGGTCCATCTGCTCGGTTGCGGTCAGCATCGGCAGATGCAGCATGATGGAGGCGCGGAGACCGGTGCCGATGTTGGTCGGGCAGGCGGTCAGATAGCCGAGACGCTCGTCATATGCGAACGGCAGCGCCGCTTCGATGAGCGAAGCTACACGGTTTGCGGTTTCGAGACATTCCTTCGGGCAAAGGCCGGTGCCGATGACCTGCAAACGCAGGTGATCTTCCTCGCCGACCATGATGGACACGCCGCTGTCCTTGGAGACAATCAGCCAGCCGCCGTTCTGCGCCAGCTCGGGGGAGATGAGGTGTTCCTCGACCAGCTGAGAGGCTTCGGTCGAACGGGGGATGATCTGCTTCTTGTCAAACTCCGGACCGATGGTCGGGTTTGCTTTCAGTGCAGCGAATATCTTGTCAGCAATTTCACTGTGCTGCTGTTCGGTCAGACGGAACGGATAGCCTTTAATATTTCGTGCCAGGCGTACGCGGCTGGACGCTGCCAGACCGGTAAAGCCGCCGTGAATCTCAAACATACTCATTTCTGTTCACCCTCCATTCTGCGGATCTCATCGCGAAGGCTTGCTGCGCGCTCGTAATCTTCGCTTTCAACTGCCGCTTTCAGCTGTGCCTTGAGGTCAGCCACCGGGTCAGCCTTGGGCTGTTCGGGCGCCGCCGGTGTCGTTCCGATACGACGCGTTGCACCGTGGATCTTCTGCACATACGGATTCAGAATATCCGCAAACGTGGCGTAGCAGTCCGGGCAGCCGACGCGGCCGGTGCGGCGCAACTCGCTTTCGGTCATGCCGCAGGTCGGGCACTTGCGCTCGGTGCCGAGCATGGTAGCGGTCGGAGTTGCTTCGCCCAGCATGTCATTCCACAGGCTGCCAAAGCCGCCGCCGAGGAACGAATGGAACGGATCGCTCCAGAAGTGGTTCATCGACTGAAATGCGTTTTCAAACGCACCGCCGAGGTTTTCCTTCTGTGCACATTCCGGACACAGGTGCATCTCACGGGTGACACCGTTTACGGTTTCCTTATAATACATGGTAGCTTCATTCTTGCCGCATTTTTCGCATTTCATAAGTCAAAACTCCTCTCTGAGAGATTATATATATAATGTAGTGTTTACGGAGAAAAGGGCATCACGTTGTTGCAACGCCCATGACTGCGCATCGGAAAATCGCGGAACGCAGTCTGTCGCGGTCGGTCTTATCAACCTCCGCCAGCGCACCGTCCGAGCAAGCGGACAGCAGCAGCTGACCTTCGCGCTGTGTAAGCAGCTCAGCGGAAACGAGTGCGCGTGTCAGACGCGCCGCGTCGTTCTGGCTCAGCCGTCCGCCGATACCGCGTGCCGCTTCGAGCAGCGTGCGCTGCTTGTCATCCAGCAGACGGATAATGCGGATGAAACCGCCGCCGCCGCGCTGGCTCTCAACCAGATAACCATGCTCCGGTGTGAAGCGGGTCTCTATCACATAATTGATTTGACTCGGTACGCACGAAAACCGGTCAGCAAGGCTTTTGCGCTGCAGCTCAGCAACGCCGCCGCCGTCTGACAGCATCTCACCGATGAAGTCGGCGATCACATCGGACATTTTCATGGTGTTTCACTTCCTTCCGGGAAGGCACTCACTTATCTGACCTTCCCTGATCATTGTCTATATTGTATATCCGGGGGCGTCCAAAATCAAGAGAAAAATTTGACCATTTCTGACTATTAAAGTGAGGTAGATAAGGCTAACCGTGAGTTTTCTCGCTATATCGCTTTGAATCACGATTTTTCTCGATTTTTCATAAACTGACCCAAATTGTGTACTATGATAAAAGTTACCAAAGACTAACCACTTGTTTTTGTTGCTTTTTTTAAATCTTGTGGTAAAATGATAATTGTAAAATACATTTGGAGGTGCAATACCAATGGCATATGTTATCGGTGGCGGCTGCATTATGTGCGGCTCTTGCGCTGGCGAGTGCCCGGTTGGCGCTATCGCTGAGGGCGACGGCAAGTACGAGATCAACGCTGACGCATGTGTAGATTGCGGTACCTGCGCAGGTTCCTGCCCGGTAGGCGCTATCTCTCAGGGCTAATTCCTGAACACATATAAAGCGAAGTACAAAACCCTGTTCCGTTTGGAATGGGGTTTTTACTTTTGCCTAAAACAGCAGAGCGGTCGCGCATTCTTGGCACCAAATGGCTGGGGTACGCGAACTGCGTAAGCGTGTTCGTTCTTTTCCGGGCGGCACCTTTTTCTGCACCGGCTGAGCGGAGTATTTGAACCGCGCAGGCGGTTCACCCTAACGGGCGGAGCGTTTTTCGCTGAATCTCAGCAGGGAATTGCGCTCTGCGGAGCGCGGGAGACTGCCGCGTCCGCGGCGGGGACGACGCCGTACCCACGGCGGTGGGCAAAAAGGAAGGACAACCTGCGGTTTTCCTTCCTCTTTGAACTCCTACCTTTCCCTTAGATAGTCTGGCGCAGATTGCCTACATGTGACCGCTGCGAAATAAGGGGTACGGCAGTCGGGTTACCGCAGCGTGTCTTTCTCCACCTTTTCGCAGTTCACAGACAGCGTACTGCTACACATGTGGTTAAATCAACGCAGGCGCGACATAACAGTGTCGCGCAACTCGTTGGTAGGTGGCTGCGGACGGCACCTGCAGGCTACAATTATCAATAAACTTTACCGTAGGGTGCGACGACCTCGGCGCACCGTAGCAAACGATTTGCACACATTTAATCGTAGGGGCGGCCATTGGCCGCCCACACAACGCTAAATCATTACCAAACTCCTACCTCCTCACTCCTACCTCCTACCTTGCATATGCTCTTCACTCTCAACTCTCCACTCTTCACTCTACTGCACACAAAAAGAACCCGAAACGCTCGTTTCGGGTTCTTTTATCTTACTCCAGCTCAAACGCTCCGGTATAGAGCTGATAATATTTGCCGTGTTCCGCGATCAGCTGCTCATGGTTGCCGCGCTCGATGATATGACCGAGCTGCAGCACCATAATAACGTCTGCGTTTTGAATCGTGGACAGACGGTGCGCGATAACGAACACCGTACGCCCGTACATGAGACCGTCCATGCCGGCCTGCACGATGGACTCCGTGCGGGTATCAATCGAGCTGGTCGCCTCATCGAGGATCATAACCGGCGGATCGGCAACAGCCGCACGCGCGATGGAAAGCAGCTGGCACTGACCCTGCGACAGACTGCCGCCGTCGCCGTCGATGACGGTATCGTAGCCGTCCGGCAGTCGGCGGATGAAGTCGTCCGCATTGACCAGCTGCGCCGCAGCCACGACTTCCTCGTCGGTCGCATCCAGGCGACCGTAGCGGATATTATCGCGGATGGTGCCGGTAAACAGGTTGGTATCCTGCAGAACGATGCCGAGCGAGCGGCGAAGATCGGCTTTTTTGATCTTATTGATATTGATGCCGTCGTAGCGGATCTTGCCGTCCGCGAGGTCGTAGAAACGGTTGATCAGGTTGGTGATGGTCGTTTTGCCCGCGCCGGTTGCACCGACGAACGCGACCTTCTGACCGGGCTCGGCGTACAGCGTGATGTCGTGCAGAACGATCTTATCCGGGTTATAACCGAAATCCACATCGAAGAAGCGGACATCGCCGCGGACCTGCGTGTAGGTGGTGGTGCCGTCTTCGTGCGGGTGCTTCCACGCCCAGATGTTGGTCTTTTCCGGGGTTTCAACGAGTTCGCCGTTCTTGTCGTACTTGGCGTTAACGAGAGTAACGTAGCCGTTGTCTACCTCAGGCTCCTCGTCCATCAGCTCAAAGATACGCTCGGCACCGGCAAGCGCCATAACGATGGAGTTGAACTGCTGCGAAATCTGCGTTACCGGCTGGGTGAACGACTTGGTCAGCTGCAGGAAGGACGCGATAACGCCGATGGTGATGCTGTTTCCGACCACGCCGGACAGCGCCAGCGCACCGCCGACAACCGCCACCAGAACGTACAGCAGGTTGCCGATGTTCATCATGATCGGCATGAGGATGTTTGCGAAGGTATTCGCGCTTGCAGCATTCTCGCGCAGCTCATCGTTGAGCTCATCGAACTGCTCCTTGCACTTTTCCTCGTGGCAGAACACCTTGATGACCTTCTGACCGTTGATCATCTCCTCGATATAGCCGTTGACCCTGCCGAGCGACTTCTGCTGCTCGAGGAAGTACTTCGCGGACTGACCGCCCAGCTTCTTTACCACCTTGAGCATGACGCACACGCCGAGCAGTACGAACAGCGTCAGCCATACATTCGTCACCAGCATGCCGATGAACACCGAGATAATGGTCATCGCCGAGGAAAACATCTGCGGCACGGACTGGCTGAGCATCTGCTGCAGCGTATCGGTATCGTTGGTAAAATGGCTCATCAGATCGCCGTGGGTATGCGTATCGAAGTAGCGAATCGGCAGCTTCTGCATGTGCGCGAACATCTCGTCACGCACCTTTTTGAGCACGCCCTGCGAAATGCCGACCATCAGCCAGTTGTAGATGAACGTAGTCGCAATGCCGATGAGATAGATCACCGCCATGCTCATCAGCGCATGCAGCAGACCGGTAAACACCGGAGATGCCTGCAGCAGCAGCGGAGAAATATAGTCGTCGATCAGGCTTTTGAGGAACATGGAGCCTGCCACGTTTGCCACAGCCGACAGAAGAATGCAGATCAGTACGACCACAAACTGTACGCCGTAGCCCTTCTGAATATATTTCATAAGACGTCCGAGCGTCTTTTTCGGATTTTTGCTGCGCTTGCCGCCCATCATGCCTCTGCGGCCGCCGGGTCCGCGCATCTGAGGTCTTGCCATTATTCCTCACCGCCCTTTCTGTTCTGCTGGTTGTAGATTTCCTGATAGATTGTGTTGGCGGCGAGCAGCTCATCGTGCGTGCCGACAGCCTGCACGGTGCCGCCATCGAGAATGACGATCTGATCCGCATCCTGCACAGAGGAAACACGCTGTGCAATGATAATCTTGGTCGTGTCCGGGATTTCCTCCGCGAATGCCTTGCGGATGAGCGCATCCGTCTTGGTATCTACCGCACTGGTCGAGTCATCAAGAATGAGGATCTTCGGCTTTTTCAGCAGCGCACGCGCAATGCAGAGTCGCTGCTTCTGACCGCCGGAAACATTCGAGCCGCCCTGCTCAATGTGGGTGTCGTACTTATCCGGCATCTGCTGGATGAATTCATCCGCCTGTGCCAGACGGCATACGCGCTCGAGCTCCTCATCCGAGGCGTTTTCATCACCCCAGCGAAGGTTTTCCTTGATCGTGCCGGAGAACAGCACGTTCTTCTGGAGCACCATGGCAACCTGATCGCGCAGCGCCTCGATATCGTAATCGCGGACATCCACACCGCCGACCTTGACCGTGCCGTGCGTGGTATCGTACAGGCGCGGAATCAGCTGCACAAGCGTAGACTTCGCGGAACCGGTGCCGCCGAGAATGCCGACGGTCTGACCGGCCTTGATATGCAGGTTGACGTTTTTGAGCGCCAGCTTGCGCTCATCGCCCTTGTAGCTGAAGGAAACGTCATCGAACTCGATCGCGCCGTCCTTGACCTCGTGAATCGGGTTTGCGGGATTGTGCAGGTCGGGCTGCTCATCGAGGATTTCGGCAACACGCTCTGCGCTCGCCTTGGCCATGGTGATCATAACGAAAACCATCGCTACCATCATCAGGCTCATCAGGATCTGCATCGCATAGGAGAACATGCTGGTCAGCTCGCCGGTGGTCATCGAGCCGCCGACGATCAGACGCGCGCCGAACCACGAAATGAGCAGCATGCACGCGTACATGCAGAACTGCATCAGCGGCATAACGCCTGCCATGGTCTTCTGCGCCTTGGAGAACGTGCGGTACAGCATGCCGGAAACGCCCTCGAACTTTTCAGTCTCGTGGTCCTCACGAACGTAGGTCTTAACAACGCGGATGCCGCGCACATTTTCCTGTACGACCGTGTTCATGCGGTCGTAGATCTTGAATGCGCGCTCAAAGACCGGACCGACAACCTTCATCAGGATGCCCATGCCGATTGCCAGAATCGGCAGCACCGCGAGGAATACGAGCGCCATCCTGCTGTTGATCTTCATCGCCATGAACAGCGCAAAGACCAGCATGACCGGGCAGCGCACCGCGATGCGCGTGCACATTTGAAAGGCGTTCTGTACGTTGGTAACATCGGTGGTCAGACGGGTGACGATCGAACCGGTGGAGAACTTATCAATGTTGGAAAACGAGAAATTCTGCACATTGTAGTACATATCGTGACGCAGATTACGGGCAAAGCCGGTTGAGGCTCTCGCCGCAAAGGTGCCAGCCGCCGCGCCGAACACCAGCGCGAGCATGGCGCACAGCACAAGGATGATGCCGTATTTCCAAATGGCGGCCATATCCTGCCCGTCAATGCCCTTGTCGATCAGCAGCGCCATAACCATCGGAATGATGACCTCCATCACGACCTCGAGCACAACGAAAAACGGCGTGAGCAGTGCGTCCTTTTTGAACTCACGCACACTTTTCAGCAGTCGTTTTATCATTATTTCTGTCCCTCCCTGCACATATTGCATTGGTACTGCTCCAGATTGGAGCGGATTTTTTCACAGACCGCAAACCAGCCCTTCAGCTCGTCCTCGGTGATGCCCTGCCGCAGAAGCTGTTCCATCTGCTTCATGCGCTCAGTAATGTATTCATCCATTGCACGCGCCTGCTCAGTCAGCACCAAACGTTTCAGGCGGCCGTCATGCTCCACCGGCTCACGGCGGATAATGCCGTGCTGCTCCATCAGCTGCAGTATGCCCGTTGCGGTCGAGCGGCGCATCTGGAACGCGTTTTCCAGATCCTTTTGGAATATATCGCCCTGTTTTTCGTGTATGATCAGGTGATGGACGATCATCGCCTGCATGCCGGTCACATTCGCTGCATTCGCAGTCTTTTCGGTCATACACGCCATCTGCCGCCGAAGCAGATTATGCAGCATGCCGATTTCTGCACCGATGCGGTCGTCCGAGTGACCGCAGCATTCATTATGGTCACAGCAATTCATTGTTAGCCTCCTTACTGTTAGCTTGCTAACATATTATACACCGTCACTCGGCAATGTCAACGGGTTTCACGAAATGTTCACATTTCGGGGAGTGGTCGCTTGCAAAGCGAACGGAACTTGCCTGCCCGGCGGGCGCGCCGTACCCACGTTGGGGGGCAAGAGGGTAGACACCAATGGTTTCTACCCTCTTAACTCCCACTTCCTTTT
>ENA-ORTY01002213-ORTY01002213.1-human-gut-metagenome-genome-assembly--contig:-NODE-2213-length-19138-cov-2.613216_pt1 | contig 19138 bp, 16 predicted proteins | sample MGYA00241917_ERZ509198 | MGnify/ENA primary metagenome ERZ509198 (study PRJEB26280, sample SAMEA2338857) | human gut metagenome | biome: human gut; feature: human-associated habitat; material: faeces...
AGCCGAACATTACCAGAGCCTTGGATGGTGTGAACCTCTCTGTTGAACAGGGGGAGTATTCCGCGAGATGAACATGCATCATCCGGCAAGATATTTACTCCATAAAATGATATCTCCCTGTTTTTTTCCTCAATATAATATTTAACATAATCTTCAAGAAAATCTATGACGTTAGACGCTTCCATATCAATTACCATCATCACATTTCTGGAGATACATATTCAGTTGAGACATCTTCATTTTCAATGGATTTATTTTTATGAAGTACATCCATAAAGTTGATCTCATGCTCAATCTTCAGGTCTTCATTTATGGAATTTTTCAGTTTTTCCTCAACCTCATTCATTCTTGCAGAGGACTCTTCCAATTCTTTCTGATGGGAAAAAGGTCGATTCAATTCATTTTTTCGAGATTCTATACTTTTTTGCAGCCTTTCTATCTCTTTTGTATTTTTTTCATATTTACCGGCAGCGTTTTCAACAAGGCTGTTCATTATGGATTCAACATTATCACTTCCATTTATTCTGTTTTTTTCAATAATGCCATATTTGTCGCTGATGCTCATATACCCTGAAATTTTTTTCTTCATGACATCATTTTCAAAGCATAATATTCCTGATAGTTCCATATCCACATGCAATCCATTTGCAGTTTCGATCCTGTGCCTTTTTGTAAATTTATTCTTGTCGTGCTTGCGTTGATTTTCAAAATCATACAGGGTCCCAAGACCTTCAAGATTATGCCTGATGTCTTTCACGCTTTCCTGCCGCGCCCCTTTCAATATATCAATGCATTTCCTGACAAGCCGCTCTTCAAATCCCTCCCTGACCAGATTTGCGGTACGCAGATCGTCGGGAAGCTTCTTTTGTATACTCGAAATCAGAGCTTCCTCTTCCCGTATTGTCTTGCGTATATTTCCCATTCTGGACAGATGGGCATCATGCAGGGTCGTGAGACGGCGCAATTCAACGGACAGTCTGTTCTTTTCCGCGACCAGCGGATTGCCGGAAAACGCCGCCAGCATATCTTCAAAGGTGGACTGGACGGAATCAAACGGGTTTTCAAATGTATTGGATTCCATATCACCACGGAGGACCTGATTAATAAACTTCTGCTTGTTGATTAATTGCTGGTAAAGGACGGAATCAAGTGTATTCCTGGTGCCGTAGGCAAGAATTTCAACCTGTTTGAACATGTTCCCCTGGCGCAGGATGCGCCCGTTCCGCTGCTCAAAATCCTTCGGAAGCTGCGGCGCGTCAAAATGGTGTAGGGTCTTCAGCCTTTCCTGAATATTTACGCCTGTCCCAAGCCGCTCAGTTGTCCCCATAATGATGCGGACTTCTCCGGAGTTCACCTTCTCGAAAAGGGTAAGTCGTGCCTGATCGGTATTATAGTCATGGATAATCGCGATTTCTTTTTCAGGGACACCAAGAGATACCAGTTTCCGCTTTATGTCTTTAAAAAGATTGAATGAGCCATCGGAAGACTGATAATAGCCGGAAAAGATTGCCTGAGCCGCCCTGCTGTCCGAATACTGTTTCCATCTTTCAAACGTATTGCGGACAACAGTATTTGTTTTACTGTCAGGAAAATCCGGAAAATCCGACGACACAAGCCGCAAATCGATAGCGGCGCGTTTTGCCAGCCCGTATATTTCCAGAGGGACACTTGGGAATTCCTTCCTGCGAGGGCTTTTTTCCCATGAGTCTCGTGCGGCTTTCAATGTCTTGATATAATCGGCAAGCTCGTGAGAGCGTTCAATAGTCACATCCCGTATCTTTCCGCCTTCAAGTTCAGGGCGTGACAGATACGGCATATCGTCAGCCAGTGCGACATCAGCGCCCATTTTCCAAAGTGTGAGCAAATCCCTTCCATTCACATATTTGTTGAACCTTTCAACCAGGTTGTAATCTCCCGTTGCCGTTTCTTCCAATCCTATTGTCGTATCAGCGAAAGTCGACGCAAAATCATCAAATTGCGCAACATTGAACTGCTGCAGCAAATCAGGTCTGATATATCTGAACAATGTCCAGAATTCTGTCAGCGTATTGGATATCGGCGTACCTGTGGCAAGGATGATATTCTTTCCACCTGTTTTTTCCTGAATAATCCTGGCTTTCATCAGCAGCTGCATGCTTCTTTGTGAGGAGTCTCTGTCAAGGCCCTTAACATTATCCATTTTTGTAATAAATGAGCCTCGTTTATATGCATGCGCTTCATCTATTAAAAGTGCATCAACCCCAAGTTCATCAAAATATATATTTGTATCCTTTTTTATATTCAGTAGTTCCTGATATCTCGCCCTGAATCTATTCAGTTTCTTTTCTATATATTTTACAGTACTGTTTCTTCTGCTTTTCGGTTCATTTTCAAGTGCCTGTTCATATTCATCGATGGTATCGGCCAGAAATTTTTTTTCGATTTGAGGCGACACGGATATGGAATTAAAAAAGCTGTGCGGAGTTATAACCGCATCCCAGTCCCCTGTCGCTATCTGTGCCAGGAGCTTTTTCCTGTTTGATGCCTTCCTTTGCGCTTCCGTTGGACACAATATCTTTGCATCCGGATACAGTTGCGCAAATGATGCGGCAAATTGCTGGATTGTCGCCCCCTGAACCACAATCCACGGTTTTCTGGCGATGCCGAGCCTCCGCATTTCCCTTGCTGCAGTTATCAGCTCCAGCGTCTTGCCGGTACCGACCTCATGCGCAAGAAGCGTGGATTCCCGCAATGCCCTTGCGACAGCGAGCTTCTGGTGGGGACGAAGCGTGAAGAAATTCGAGGCACCCGGGAAATGTTCATATTCCGGGACCGAGAATTTCCTGATCACATGCGAATTGTATTTGTCATTGGAGATATTTTCCACCTGTACCGAAAATTCCTCGTTTTCGCGTACAAATTTAATGAATTCAGCCTGGATTTCCTTTTGTTTTTCCTGGGCGGCCAAGCTCAACTGTTTATCTTCGACATATTTTACACCTTCACCGGTTTGAGTCGGCACCATGACCCGGAAGCGTTTCAGATTCAGCGCCGCATCGACAAGCTGGACAAAGTCAGCCCCTTCGACACTCCATCTGTCCCTCGCCTCCGCAGTCAGCGAAACATGGTCAATCGACCACGATGTAACGCCCTCCTGCTCCGAATCAATCCTCATGTATCTTACCTTCGGATAATTAACCCCATGTGCTGTCAGGAATTCCTCGATAATATCGGGCGGGAGCCAGGATGTGCCCAGTTTTACCGAAATCTCGTCAATCACACGCGGCTTCGGCAAGACTTCAGTCAGGGCATCAATATTTATCTGATACTCCGGATGTTCCGGCAGGCGTTCCTTTGCTGTATTGATTTTTTCTTTTATATTTCCTGATAAATATGACTCCTTTTCTTCCAGTTTTTCCGTCTCGGGATTAACAAATGCAAGACCTCGCTCTATCAACAGCGCCTTTGATTTTTCAGTTGAAATCGACAGCAAGTCTGATATGTAATCAATATCTATATTATTCCGATAGGACAGGGAAATTTTCAGCGCATCATTGATATCTTCAGCAGTTTTGGGCTCTGAATAGGGGAATATTGTTCGCCTGCTGAATATTTCAGCTTTAACTATTTCACGCTCTGTCAGCCCTTCCTCTTCGCCCCGCTCATTTCTTTTAACATTTTCAAGTGCTGCTACATTATAAAACTCGCTGTCTTCATGCAAAAACCTGTTCTTGTTCAGCTTCCTGTTCTGAATATCCGGAGTCACATTTCCGTACTTGCCGACATAGGAATCGTATGCTTCATTTAATATCTTCCGGGCACTGACGACTGGCGCGTCATCCTGTTCCGTGTGCATGATATTGATAACATTATGCAGAGCTTCCTTTATCCGGATATATGCCCTAGCCTGCTCCATTTGCCTGTCAGACCATGACGGCTTGCGAAGCCTGCCTTCTTCGACGAACCCGACGACCCCCTTGTATTCCACAAGAGCGCCATCCCTGGCCTCGCCTTCGTATGGCATGCTTTCATCTGACATGTTTTCATTATCTTCAACAATAACTCCGCGTTTTACCGCTTCCCTTTCGGGAAGTCTGCTTATTGCTTCGGACAGTTCGACACCGAGTTCCCTTTCATTCGGCAATACTGTGTATTCATAACCTCCATACATGGATCCTGATGCCGAGTTTTTTCCAAGAATCATTTCGGGATGCTGTATGAAATATTCATTTATGGATATACCGTATTCATTTGAACTGCCTGCCTCTCCATCTATTGCGATCGGCATACTGTGTCTGAACAGTTCATAGTTATAATTTTTCAGCTCCGGGCCGCCTTTCTTTTTCAGAATGATTATGTCTGATACTACTTCAGTTCCGGATTCCCTGTGCGCTGTTTTCGGCAGGCGGACAGCGCCGACAAGGTCCGCCTTTTTTTCCCAGTTTTTCCGGATGGAGGCCGCCGTTGAAGCATCCATGGTGTAATGCGACGTGAGCGCGATGATCAGTCCGCCGGGGCTCAGCGCCTCAAGGCTCCTGCTGAAAAAGTAGTTATGGATGCTTTGGTTGGAACAGCTTTTATACCTTGGATCAAAAACAGCATAATCCCCAAAGGGAAAATTGCTTATAATCAGATCAAATGCATTATCATCAATTCTTTTTGCGCCCTCGAAACCCGCAATCTGAACATCGGCATCAGGATAAAGAGCTTGAAGCAACTGCCCCGTCAAGGGTTCCAGCTCGACACACGAAATTTTTGATTTCCGCGCCAGATGCTCCGGCATGGTTCCCAGAAACACGCCCGAGCCGGCCGAAGGTTCAAGGACTCGTCCTCCGGAGAACCCCAGACGCTCGGCAATTCGCCACATGGCCCTGGCCAGTTCAGGACTTGTAAAAAAGGCATTCACTGTTGATTGGCGGGCTCCGCGCCACTCCTCCGGCGACATGAGGCCCGTTCCCCAGATCGGTGACAGCGGCTCGCCATATTTCCTGCGCCACCTCTCAAATGCGGGAATTTCATCGTCCCGCATCAGACCTTCAAGACGACGTCCCTCCACAAGCTGTTCGGCTATGTGGCAGTATTCCCAATTAAATACTTCTTCCGAGAGAGACCCCCATCCGGAAAAAAGAGCCATCTGCCTCTTTTCATCAGGGGTTGCTTCCCGCCGTTCGGTCTGGATTTTCCTGAGCAGGTTCAGCGCTATTATATTTGCCTTTGCTCTTGAAACCTGCCCGCGCACAGGCTCGAAATCATCCGGGATATGGAAATTCCTTCCATTATAGACAGGTTCCGGCTGAGCTTCGTCCTGTGGGTTATCTTCCCGAACCACCCCATTGAGAGGAGTCGCGGGCATGTTCGCGCCAGTATTTTCTACGCTTCGATTGTTACGCTTCTGTTCTCCGGCAGGCTTTCCGCCCAGCGCCAAATCATGTCCCGCTCCTCTTCCGTGAGAGGGGGCTGTTCCCATGTTTCTGGGGCGTCCGGGTCGGACACCGTAAACAGCGACGCCAGCACGTCCGCCTCCAGGCTGTGCAGGTCCGGATGCCGATTCACCAACCGCGCTGTCCGGAGATCCAGATAGCTCATCAGCGTTCCCTCCCTGTACATGCTCATCACCAGTGCGGGCGAATCGTCCATCATCTGCGTCAGCAGCATCTCCCAGCACGGAAAGTCCTGGGGATTCAGCACCGTCTTTTTCATCAATACGCTCCTTTTGTCCCGGCAAAACGGGTTCCGCCGCTCCTTCTCCGGAAGGAGAACCCTGGACAGTCCGGGGTTGAAGTGTTTCAAGAGTAACGGCGATCTCCGCCCAATCACATTTGATATCCTCAAAATCGGGCAGATTTCGCAGTTTTCCCGCAAGCCTGTAGTCCAGGGGGGCTACAAGCCCCTCGTTTGTCCGCCTGAAACCCAGCCGGAGCAGCTCATCCCTGTTTCGCGATGCCGAACTCGCTGTAAAGCAGAAAAAGTAGCCCCCACCGGTCTGCAGGCAGAGAGGCTGGATCTGATCGGAAAATCGAGTATCGCGAATCCACAGCATGTTATCACCTTATATCATTTTTTAATTATTAGCATGTTTATAATTAATTATATCATGCCGTGCTTTTCCGTGCAAGCCAGCGGGGCTTGTGCTGTTACGCTTCGGAATAACGGGGCTGCCTGTCGACGGTTCAGGATAATTTTCCGAAAACCCTATCCATTAATTGCCGTTGCGGACATCGTGACGCCCTGCTCTTCGGATGCACGCGGCAGAGCATCTCTTCCCCGGAGCATGAAAAAACCGCGCCCATACTTTTTCTGGGCATAATGGCTGATGGCCGTTTCATGGGAAGAGTGGCCGTACATGACGGCAATTTCTTCCCTGGTAAGCCCCCCGAACTTGGCATTCGCGATGGACTGATGCCGGGTCGAATAGAGGGACAGACGCCGCCGGGCCCTGGGAAACAGCTTGTTCTGCACGCGCAGCAGCAACTGCCTGCAGCCCGTGTAAATAACTTTGAAACTCGCCCCGCGTGAAATGAGCGAATCCCGCTCATGAATGAATTTTCTTGTCGCATCCAGGACATACGGCATGACATTTCGCAGCTCCAAAGTCCGATTCCCGAAACGACCACGGCCATGTGTGAATTTCGCATTCCTGCAAATCAGGGTATCCTCTGAAAGAACCGCGCTCTTCCATTCTTCCGGACGTAGCCCGAGGACGGAATTGCAGGTAATCCAGCATGCCAGTATATCGGAATATTCACTTCGGGAATTTGCCAGTTCGACGATTATGGCATAAAAAATATCTAGGGGGACATGCTTCAGCTTGTCTGAAGATGTTTTGTGTTTCCGGATATTAAGCGCCGCCATGCTTCCGGGTATGGCGTCAATGCGTTGCGCCAGTTCTCCCGGGCCATGCAGATTGAAGTAATAAACAAGACTGGCCTTGTACAGGCGGAAGGAAGTCTTTCTCAGTGTCGGCGTCTTGGCGGCAAACCATTTAAGCATGGCATACGGATCATCCGCCAATGCCCTGGAGGTTTCCCGTTCAAACGCACGGATCAACTGTTCCGCGCGGCGGATATATGAGGATTTTGTCGATTCTTCCAGGTTGGTCTGATGTGTCATCTTGCCCATCCTTTCGGCCCCTTGGGTGCGGCGGACTGTTTGGGAGCCGATGCTGTTTCGACGGACCGAGCCGGAGCCGGAAGCCAGCCCTCGCTTTGAAGCACCTTCTTCAGCGCGTTTACGGCTTCCTGACATTGAGGCTGTTCACTGCGTTCCCCCAGCGCCTCGACAAACTGATAGTGCGCCCACGGGCCGGCCGCTTCCGCCCAGCAGGCATATCCCCCCATCTGGTTGAGAGAATACCAGAGCGTCCTGTCATACGGGCGAAGCCATATATATTGCGATGACTCAAGGACACCTTTCCGCTTCGCCTGCATGAGCAGGGACATGAGCAATGTGGGAAAGTACATCCCATGCAGTTCAAACGATTTTCTTGTTTCATATCTGTTCATATAATTCCTGAAAATTTCATGCGCATTTCCCGTATTCAGTACATATTTCATATGGCCTTCTTCTGTTTTTTCCTTTTTGAAGCTCAGACTCATATGATCCAGAAGTTTTTTCGCAATATCCTTGTCGCCGGAGGCAAATGCCATAAAACTTGCGGCAAGACCTATTACATGTCCGGGCCATCCGGACCAGTTTCCGGATACCCTATTCCCCAATTGAGCGACGAAAACCTCATGCGCCCTTTTTTCGTCAAATGCCAGAAGCATCGAAGGAGCAACGTATCCCTTCATATCCGGGAGGCATGGACTGTCTTCCCTCGGCAGGCCATTTCTATTTAATACAAGCCCGACTTTCCCCTTTTTCCAAGACGCATCAATCGGTTCCTTCCTGTTGCTATCCTTTGAAAGATAGAGCAGCCTGTTTTCCACGCAGAATTGCAGCGCCTGGCGCGCCGCTCTCCATGGTCCCCTGTCGATATCCTGGGAAAGAATGTCCTCGTCAATGACAGGCGAAAGACAGGGGAGCCATTTTGCATTCTCGCGCAACAGTTTTCGCATGTTCACCGTAAACATGTATCTGTGTATTACATCCGTCCGGAATATTTTTACGATCCAGTAAACAAATACAAGGAGGATAATCCATCTTGAATATCTTCCCGCAAGATGAAGCAGGACAAGCATGGTCCTGAATGTCTGTCTTCCCATATCCGCGGGGGAAAGCCATGCGATTGCCCTTCGCGGCAGCTCGAAAAAAGGTGAAAAGGGAAAAAGCTGCGCCTTGATGATCCACCCGGTCGCTGTATTTATTTCATACCGGAAATGCTGATACAGGCTTATGAGCAAAACAATCAGGACGACGCATACGATAATGACGGCATACGCTGTTTGCTCGGCATTCTCGGAGTAGTTTTTTGCCCTCATTTGATATTCCTTGATTTTCTATTGATTATAGCATAGTCAATAATCAACAAAACGACAAGGCGGGAAAAAGTTGATGAGCCAGAAAAATGTTTCATCCTCTTTCCAGGGGCGGAACCTGGAGGAACACAGCCGCTCATGGTTGTCACACGGAGACACGGAGCTGGAACTCCTGCTGGAAAAAATCGAGCGGTCCGAGGCGTGGTGCATGTCGGCGGATACGACACCCGAACTGCGTGAGCGCCTGGAGGATCTGATCAGTTACTGCAGGCTGCCCGCATTGCCGCATGAGGAAATCGAAGCGCGTACAGCGATTTTTGTCCTGTCGCATCTTCACACATCTTTTTGCATCTATCTCCTTGATATCATATCACAGCGCAACAGAAACTTCATTTCCTCTCTTGTGGAACACTCAAAAAAACTGGATACAGAAGCGGATATAATTCTTGAACGAATCCCGTATGTTCATCAGTATGTAAAACATATTTTTTCAGAAGAAACGGCGGAATATATCGCCGGTTTTACCGAAAGACAAAACGCTGGTGACCTATGAACAAAGGACTTGTTTCATCCCTTTTGCTGGTTCTGCTGATATCCACCCCGGGGTACGGAAAGGTATGTCCGGATCCGGGCTGCGACGATCCGGTCTCCGAGGAAATCCGAAAAGTTGCGGAGCGGCTTGAAACCGAATACGGGCAGATGGCCCGGGAAACCATCTACAGAGACAAATCATGGCTTGAATCCTGCCTTGACGGGATAAATATCTTCCAGGGGGTTGGCTTTTCCCTGAATCTTCCAGGTCTGGACGACCTCATGAACAAGGTCTGCCAGGCCGCCAGCGACGCGGTCAACAAACGTCTGGACGAGCTGAAGGGCAAATACACTTATACGGCGCTCGGCGGAATGCTCGGGATTGAGGGCTCATATACCCAGGGCGTATCTTCAACCGTAAATGTAAAGGATATTTCCGGTACTGTTGTCGACAGGCTCGGAAACAGGATTGATTCCGTCCTGAAGTGAACATACTCCACTTGTCATGCACAGGCTCAGGATCATGCTCCATGAAGAACAGATGATTTTACAGGAAATTCATAATAATTTCCCTCAACTCAGACAATGCCCGTTATATGATAATGATACTCGCTCCACTCTATGGGTAAACAAAAAATTCTGTCTGAATTGCGAGTTGAGGCTAGACTGTGAACACATACCGGAAAAATGCATCCATAACGCGCAAACATGAATCTGCAGGCACATCCTGTACCGTCTCCGCAATCCGCTGAAGAATATTTGTGCCTGCCCGGAGATACGGATTAAATTTTCCAGAGTCAGCCATTGCAAATTCCTTTTCCGATTTTCAGGCAATCCCTCTCCAACCGGGACATTCAGGTTGGGACAGCGGAACTCCCGCCGCATTATCCCAACCTGATTTTAAATTATTACGCCAAAAGTTCAAGCAGTCTGCAAAGAACTTCCATACCCTGGGTTACAGTTGTGGCCTGTGCCAGGCAGGCGGATGCCAGTCGTTCACCTTTTGTGGAGTTCACCTCGCGCCCCGAGGGACGACTTGCATAGTGCTTTTCGGATGCCTTCTGCACAAGCTCATATGCGAGAGATGTCAGACGGGCTGTTTCCATTCGCATTAACCGGATATCATGCCTGATATCATCTCCGGAAGAAAATTTCGGTTCCGGAGAGTCCGGCTCGGGTAGAATGACCGGAAGATTCATGATTATCAGCCTCTTGTGCGCGCGTTCCTCCGGGACAGGCGATTCCCGGCCGACCTTCAGGTGTTCCGATGACATCACACGCAGACGAAGCCAGTCGCGGAATCCCTTTACAAAAAATTTGCAGAGCATGCGTTCGTCCATGCTGCGGATTGTGATGCTGCACTCCCGTGAATAAAGGCGGATATGCCCGGCGCAGGCATGAATGAAAAAGTTGTGCCCGCGGAATCTGACCGGATTTTCCATGTAGACCTCCATATCAAGTTTTTTTGGACTAAACCCGGCGAATAATGGCTTGACCAAGTCTTGCCTAATCCGGACGATTCCCGGATTGTTCATTGAAAATTATTAACATGTTAATAATTTTCAATGAAATATCACAATACAGCCAAGCTTCTGGGCAATCTTGTCGTAGCCGTGTCACTGCTCCTGACTCCGTCCTTCTGCCATTCTGCCGGAAATACCTGGAACGATTCTTTCAGCAGGGCAAAACGGGTGCTGGAAAAAGAAGTCTACTTTGATCACAGGATAACATTTTATTGTTCAGCGAGCTTTGACGAGAGGAAAAGGGTACGGCTTCCCGAGGGGTTCACAGTCACAAAACATGCCGGGAGAGCCGGCAGGATTGAATGGGAACATGTTGTTCCCGCCGAGAATTTCGGAAGAGCTTTCCGGGAGTGGCGCGAGGGGGATCCACAGTGCGTCAGCGGGGGTAAGCCTTTCGAAGGCCGCCGCTGCACGGAAAAGACAAACCCCGAGTTCAGGCGGATGCAGGCGGACATGTATAATCTCGTGCCTGCTATCGGCGCGGTAAACGCCATGCGGAAGAATTACGATTTCCAGCTTCTGCCCTGGGTGGAAAAACCAGCCTTTGGGCCTGTCTGCGAAATGAAAATCGAGAACGGGAAGGTCGAACCGCCAGTTTCCTCCCGGGGAGCCATCGCGAGAACCTATAAATACATGGATGAGGTCTACCCCAAATATCGCATGAGTCGGCAGCAGCGCCAGCTCATGAATACCTGGGATAACGAATATCCTGTTACGGCCTGGGAGTGCCTTAAGACAAAGAGGATTGAAAAGCTCCAAGGAAATGAAAATATGGCCATCAAAGCACCTTGTCTTGCCGCAGGGCTCTGGTGACGTATAAACTATGCTGTCGAGTTTAGCGAATACCGGGAAAAAGCAATACATCTTCTCGCTGAAACAGGATTTTTCAAGGGCATTGTCCATAAAGGTAACAGGCGGATAAAGATGATATAATAACACAGTATAAAAGGATAATAGAATAAATATCCTGTTACCCTTTTATGCTCACAATCCACTCGCGGCGTGCTGGACAGCGGGACTGGCAGGAGCTATGAAATATCATGCAGGATCACATATATGCAGCCATCGACCTCAAATCTTTCTATGCCTCGGTCGAATGTATTGAGCGAGGCCTTGACCCGTTGACTACAAATCTCGTCGTAGCGGACGAAAGCCGTACAGAAAAAACAATCTGTCTTGCGGTAACATCTTGTCTCAAGGCTTATGGAATCAAGGGACGGCCACGTCTATTTGAAGTCATCCAGAAAGTGAGGGAGGTTAATTCCCTGCGCCGGCGCTGTGCCCCGAACCATGTCCTTTTCGGCGAGTCCACCGATGACGCAAAACTCAGAACCACGCCGAACCTGGCCCTTGCCTATATTACCGCCGTGCCAAGAATGGCGCTTTATATTGATTACAGTACCCGCATTTACAACGTCTACCTGAAATATATCTCTCCAGAAGATATTCACGCCTATTCTATTGATGAGGTATTCATCGACGTGACGAGCTACCTTGGCATATATGGACAATCCCCCCGAGAGCTTGTCATGACCATGATACAGGATATTCTGAAAACAACAGGGATTACGGCTACTGCGGGCATTGGAACCAATATATACCTTTCCAAGGTGGCGATGGACATTGGTGCAAAAAAAATTCCCCCTGATGAAAACGGTGTCCGCATTGCCGAGCTGGATGAACATGCCTACCGCCGCATGCTGTGGGCGCATCGACCTTTGACGGACTTTTGGAGGATCGGCAAAGGTTACGCCAAAAAACTGGAGACGTATGGGCTCATGACAATGGGAGACATCGCCAGATGCTCATTACATAATGAATCCCTGCTATACCGCCTTTTCGGCGTGAATGCTGAATTGCTCATAGATCATGCCTGGGGCTGGGAACCCTGTACCATTGCCGACATCAAGGCATATAAGCCAAAATCAAACAGTATCGGCTCTGGGCAGGTTCTGCAATGCCCGTATGAATTTGAAAAAGCCAGACTAGTTGCGAAGGAAATGGCGGATCTGCTGTCTCTCGATTTAGTAGAAAAAAAGCTCGTCAGTAATCAACTGGTACTTACTGTCGGATACGACAGTTTAAACATGGAAGACAGTGAAATACGCAATTCCTATCAGGGAGAGATAGTTATAAATCATTATGGAAAAAAAATCCCGAAACACGCACATGGGACTGTAAATCTTAATGAATATACTGCATCATCAAAATTATTTATAGCAGCGATACTTGATCTTTTTGATCGCATTGTGAACAAACATCTTCTTGTTCATCGACTCAATCTGGTAGCTAATAATATAATTTCTGAATCAAAAACTAAATCATTTACAAAAAAAGAACAGCTTTCTTTGTTGATTGACTATTCCGCACCCCCCAAAAAAGAAAAGAAAAGCCTTGAATCGCAGCAGGAGAAAAATAGGCAGGAAGTCATAGTGGCTATTCGAAACAGATATGGTAAAAATGCAATTTTGAAGGGCATGAATCTTGTGGAAGGGGCAACCACCCCAACGCGCAACATTCTTATCGGAGGCCACAAAGCATGAGTGGAAAATATGATGATATCATCAATCTGCCACACCATGTATCCTCCACCCGCCCTCACATGCCCATAAGCGACAGAGCCGCTCAGTTTTCACCCTTTGCAGCTCTTACTGGCTATGGCGCGGCGATTAAAGAAACCGCGCGAATAACGCAAAAAAAACAATGCATTGATGAACAATTCAGGGAAGAAATTATCTCCCGCCTGCAAATGCTTTTAGAAACTCTTTCCGCAAGGCATGAAGTTTCCATTACTTATTTTGTCCCAGATAAAAAGAAAGAAGGCGGGGAATATTTCACGATAACGGGATGTTTGGAGAAATTTAATGAATTTGAGCAAGTCATCATTATGACCGGCGGCATGAAAATTTCAGTTCCAGACATTATCGCTGTCAAAGGCGCTGTATTTGAAGAAATTGTCTGAATAAATCCATGGAACCTGCAAGACACTGGAACCGAGGCAGGAGCGACGCGTTTCAGCGCCCCGCACGGTTGCCAGGTGGAAGTTTAACTCGCCCCCGGTGCACCGCAGATGGGCCGAAGTCAGCTGTTTAATTGGCCGTACACGGCATGAATAATAGGATAACACATAACATTCTAACAGAATAAGAGTATAAATAGCAAAATTGACCAATTACCCTAATAGGGTAATTGGGAGGCATGGAAAAACGCACACCCCATTGTCCTCTCTCAAAAATCAAAGAGCTCATAGCGGATCAAAAAGTTAGCTATACAAAGTCTGCCCTGCTCGTCGCTGACGCTCTTGTTTTTGATCGACAAGGAATAAGAACAGAAATTTTAAAATTAGAGCGTTCTGAATTTTATAAAAGCATGATGACTTATCATGATGCAAAGATTTGGCAAGATGTCTACCATCACAAAACATCAATCGAGATGCTCTATGTCAAGTAACAGTAGAGAATAACGTTCTAATTGTTTCTTTCAAGGAGCTATAGATATGAAATGCCTCATCTGTGGATGGTCTAGCATGATCCAAGGACATGACAAAAAAATTGACTATCAATATAAGGGACACCATACACAACTATTGGTACGCGGTGATTGGTGTCCAGACTGTGAAGAGATTGTTCTCAATGATGAAGAGAGTGCAATTATGGAAAAAAAGACGTCTGATTTCAAACGACAAGTGAATAGTCAGACAGGTAATCCCGGCTTTATCTTAGCTGTCCGAAAAAAACTTGGTCTAAATCAAAAGCAAGCCGGTGAAATTTTTGGCGGTGGAGCAAATGCTTTTTCTCGGTATGAGCTTGGTCAAACCACCCCTCCGCAAACTTTGATTCAGCTTTTTAGACTGTTAGATAATGATCCTTCGCGCTTCAAAGAGCTATAAGGAGAAATCAGAAAAATTTAAATCACAGGATAGCATAAACATCATTTGTCATTACACGACTGGAAGGAGAGACGTGAGATGCAGGCTAAAGACAAAGAATTACTTAAAAGTATTCACAAAGGTGTTCATAAGGCTAATCGAGACTATTCCAGCTGGTCAGGAGGAGAATGGATTCGAGATGCAGGAATTGAGGGATTCATGGTATCTCGAATAGCTGAAAGCATTATGGCGAGTAGTGAAAAACCAGGTTTTCTTACAATGGAAACTCCATTTTATACACTACGTGAAGATTTAAATATTCGTCCCCGAGGAAAACGACCAAAAACATTTAAAGATACTAATCGAATAGATATTGCTCTTTATAATAAACGTGGACATGTCAGTCACATTATTGAAGTAAAGCGCAATTGGTGTATGAAATGCCTTGATGACATTGATCGTCTTTGTCAATTCTGTAAAAAGACAGAAATAAGAAAAATTACATCAGTCTTTGTTATTTCTATTGCAATTTATGCAAAAATTACTAATAGTAAGTATATACTGTATAACGTATTTGATAAATATGAAGATATATTCACATCATATATCAACAAAAAAAGACTTACCATATGAATTTTCTCGCGGAACTGAATTTTGTAATAGATTATATTATGGTGATTCTGAAGACAAAACATGGATATTTTCTTCATTTTGTATTCTCATTAAACCATCTACTAATTCAAACTAAAAATAAATACTAGCAATACTATCAAAGAACTGTATACCAAAAAAATAAAAACTACTCACGTCCAAGCGGGACACGTCTCGATTTTGCTTTCAATCCTTTTGCCGACATCGAGATGCAGTTCCTCGGCGCTTGACTAGTCCGGATATTGCATGAGCACGCTCGGAAATGGGGTATCCGAGCGTGCTCATGCAATATCCGGACTAGCTGTTCATCAAGGCAAGAGTTTTATGTAACCTGCTAAAATAAATTTTTTCAGAATCAGAGCAGTTTTACTTTAAACATGCTCATAAAGTCGAGTAAAACGAGACTTCACCGCGACGCCCCCATATTCCGGGGCCGCCAAAAGTCACTTACGGTAAACCCCGGCTTTTAACGTGAAACCTGTGTACCAGAATAAGGAGTCTACTCATGTACTTATAAAGTTAAATAACTCTAGAGATCAAAATTTATACCTATTCGGATGAGCATTTCGGAAAAATCAGTCCCATTAATTAATGTTACCCCAGTTTTTGCTGCGAGTTCTTTCGCTTCTAAGGCAAATTCCTCCGCAGAAGAGATCTCCCAATACACAGTAGAATATCCATCAGGAGCTTCACTATCGCTGGATTTATAGTCAATAATTTGTTGTACGGCATAAGCAGGAGTTGTCCCCTTATGATGTTTGACTTGGACGAGAACCCAAAGCTTCAGCTGATCAAATCTGGCTTGAACATCGCAATCCCCACTTTCTTTGGCATTTTTAGACGGTATTGTGACTTCTGAGGCTCCAATTCTCTTAAGATAGTATAATACCAATTCTTCCATTTTATTTTCATTCAAAATATCTTGCATGACATGGATAACTCTGGGAATTGCCAGTTCCATAACCGAATTTATCATAGATAATGGCTGCTGAAAGTTAGCTCTTTGCAAACTACCAAGCACATTGTCTTGGATATCATTAATTGAAGCAGTCGTGCACCGAATTTTCATTCGGGATGTCAGAGTGGCATCTGCATATTCAGACCGCAAAATCTCGTCCGTAAGCAAATGGATATGAATTATAAAGCCAAGCACTGCAACATCTTTCACATCATTTTCACGTAACCAGCCGTCGTCATCCCGCACAATGGGGACTCCTCTAGACGAAAGTATATTATCCAGAGAATCTTTTAATTAGGAATTTCTATTGCTGAATCAAGAGCTTCGCAAATTGTGAAAGTTCTTCCTGTAAGAGGTACAACAATGTAGTCACCTTTCTGAATGCTCAAAAAATGAGCCAAGGGATTAATTTTCTGCGTCGATAACGGGTTTGCATCCGGATAGGTGTCCGTCCATTTTTTCTTTAAAAAATGTACAGAATTTCCATTATTGTGGAAGGACTCAATAATTTTTAGTTCTGGATACGCAAAGTCCAACCAGCCCATTGTGAGCCAACCTCTTTTGAGAAGTGGATATGAGATAGAGGAATAATGAGTAATACGATGTAGCCACATGTTCATAGCTGTATCCTCTTTTTAGGCTTTTGTAGGGCTCTGAGGCCAGAAGATTTTTACAACCTGACATCCCATCGGCAGCGTCTTGGAAGGCAACACTCTCGATGGGTTCCCGGTTCACTGCTTGATATGCGATAGTCAGATACGCCGTGGCGTACTTGCTCCTCGCCGAAAGAAAATAAAAAACGCTTAGGAAGTTCTGTTCACCAACTCCACAGACACGGCACGTTCCTATCCTCACGGGGTACGCGATTAATAGCGCTTATTTCCCCACTTAATTTCTGAGGGTGTCACATATACCGCCGCTTGACAACGAGGGCCAGCCCCCCGAAAGAACTGAAGAAGGCAGCGCCGCTTCCCCCTGGATGACGTGGGTCATATTTGTACAAGCAAGGTTTGACGCGCTGGTCAGCGAGGAAGTTGCCTGGCGCTCTGCCGCGAAAGCGCTTCCGGCCGCGCCAGCGGAACAACAGGCTCAGCCCCCTTCTCCATCGCCGGTAGCGAAGCTAAGCTTCAACAATTTTGGTAGAATTCCGCCCAACTGATAACAGATGCCCATGATCTGGCAAATGCGGTGCCAAAGCCTCGTTCCACGATAGGATAACAGCATAACGTTCTAACAGGATAAGAGAACTTAAGGATTGCTCTGGATATGGGCGAACTTGTGGCCAGAATTGCTCGTCAGCTTCTGGCCCGTGATATTGTTGCCAATATTGATGAAATGTATATTGGCACCTTTCACTCAATTTGCCTGCGCTTTCTTGAAGATTACCGGGAGTTTACCCGTTTGAAGAAAAATTTTACTATCATGGATCAATTTGACCAGACCTATTTTTTCTTTCAGCGGTTACGGACCTTTGAGGAAATCGCGCCTATTTCCCTGTTGACCGGCAAAGAGCTCATGTCGCGCTGGAACAAGGCCTCCGCACTTTGTGGCTGGGTCAACAAGCTCTCCGAAGAACTTGTTGACCCGGATGCTCTTTGCAAGGATGACGATGAAGCCATCAAGGCACCTGGGCACTGGTACAAACTCTATCTCCGCCTGCTCGAGGAAGAAAACCTGCTTGATTTCTCTGTCATCCAATCGGAAGCCCTACGTCTACTTGAGCAGAATCCGGACGTGGTGCTTGCTCCGTTGCAGGCCAAACTTCGCTATCTTATGGTAGACGAGTATCAGGACACCAATACCGTTCAGGAGCGTCTGCTTTTTACCCTGCTCAATGGGGATAAAAATATCTGTGTCGTTGGCGATGACGACCAAGGGCTGTACCGCTTCCGTGGGGCGACCATCAGAAATATTCTGGAATTTCCCGACCGTTTCCAGCCGGAAGAGTGTGCCGTTTACTCGCTTAACGTCAATTATCGCTCCGACCCCGGCATCATTGATTTTTATAATATCTGGATGGACGGTAGCCTTGACGGCTTTTCATGGCAAGGGGAAGACAAGACTTCCTTTCGTTACCCCAAAACCATTGTGCCGCCGGACGGTAAAACATGTTTCGCACAGCCTGTGGTTCGGGTGTCAGGCAAAGCCGGAGAGAATGACTGGCATGAAGAGGTGCTGGCCTTTCTGCTCCACATGCGCGCCCACAAGCTGGAGGACTGGAATCAAGTTGCTTTTCTCTTCCGTTCTGTAAGAGGCCCCAAGGTCAAGGCTCTTGCCCGTTTTCTGGAAGAACACGATATCCCGGTCTATGCTCCCCGCTCCGATCTCTATTTCGAGCGCGAAGAGGTGCGCCTTCTGATCGGACTGCTACTCTTTCTCTTCCCCGTATTTAAGGAAATACGCGCGGAGTGGGCGGCCCGCTTCGGCACTCTGGATATATGGGAACTGTACGACGACTGCCTGCGCCTGGTGGTGCATCACCTACGCCAGCCGGAAAACAGGGAACTGCTCGAATGGTGCCGACACCGCGTCCATGAAATTCAATCCATGTCGTTGACCAACCGCCCCCTGGATTTCGGGTTTTCCGTGCTCTTTTATCAGTTACTCCAGTTTCCGCTGTTGGCGCGTTGGATGGAGGTCAAAGACAGCAAGCGTGATGAGCGCCCGGCCCGCAACATAGCTATTTTTTCCCAGCTATTGGTCAAGTTTGAATATCTGCATCATATTCAGGTACTCCACCCGGACTATCTGAAGAAGAACGTCAGCGACTTGTTCCATCACTTTCTCCGTTACCTTGTGGACGGCGGCATGGCCGAGTTTGAAGATGCCGAAGACAGCACGCCTTCCGGCGCTGTTGCCTTCATGACCATCCATCAGGCCAAGGGGCTTGAATTTCCTGTGACGGTGGTCGGTTCCCTGAACGCCGTGCCCCGGAAGCAATATACCGAACTTGACGGCATTCTTCAGGACAGATTTTTCGGGCGTAAGCCATTTGAGCCGCTGGACGCCATAAAAGCCTTCGACTTCAAACGGCTCTACTATACCGCCTTTTCGCGGGCCAAGAATCTGCTTGCCCTAGTTGTACAGTCCCATGTTATGAGGGTATGGAAATACCTCATTACCTAAAGGAGAAACTATGGGACAAATACTACACGGTTGCGCCCGCACGACTCAGGCAGTCCGTCGGGCAATCCAAAATACAAGAGAGCAT
>ENA-ORTY01002229-ORTY01002229.1-human-gut-metagenome-genome-assembly--contig:-NODE-2229-length-19048-cov-3.290212_pt1 | contig 19048 bp, 20 predicted proteins | sample MGYA00241917_ERZ509198 | MGnify/ENA primary metagenome ERZ509198 (study PRJEB26280, sample SAMEA2338857) | human gut metagenome | biome: human gut; feature: human-associated habitat; material: faeces...
AATTTTAAGAGAATTACAAAAAAACTTCTTATTTTTTCGGTATACAGCAAAAAAAAAGTATGCTATGATATCTACGGCTGCATAGAGAGAGTAGAACAGGAACGTTTATGCAGAAAAATTTGACAATAAAGGAACTGCCGGATACAGAGAGACCGTATGAAAAATGTCTGCTGTATGGTGCCGGTTCCTTATCAGACGCAGAATTGATCAGTGTGATCATTCGCACGGGAAGCAGGGGAGAACGATGTGTCGATTTGGCTCATCGTATTTTGAATGCAGGTCCGGACGGACTGCTGAACCTGATTCGATTGGATACAGAACAGTTAACCGGTATCCGTGGAATCGGACCGGTGAAAGCGGTTCAGTTGAAGTGTATCGGAGAACTGGCAAGGCGGATTGCAGTCACACAACGCAAAAAGCAGATATCCCTGCAGTCTCCGGAAAGTATCGCATCCTATTTTATGGAAAAAATGCGGCACGAACGAAAAGAACAGCTGATGCTGGCAATGTTTGACAGTAAGGGAATGCTGCTTGGAGAGCGATTACTTTCTGTCGGAACCAGCAACGCAGCATTGATTTCTGCAAAGGATATTTATCGCGCGGCACTACAGGAACAGGCGGTATACATCGTAATCCTGCATAATCATCCCAGTGGGAATCCGGAGCCGAGCAGGGAAGATATCCTGATTACCAGAAAGATACGAGAGTGTGGAGAATTACTGGATATTTTACTTATGGATCATATCATTATTGGCGATAATGAGTATTTCAGCTTCTGTGAGCAGGATATTTTATATGAGAAAGGGAGAGAATAATGGCAAATATATATGGAATTGATCTTGGTACCTGCAATATCAAAATTTTCAGCAAACACAGCAACAAGATCATCAAAGAAAAAAATACCATTGCGGTTATTAACAAGAATCAGTTATATGCATATGGCGATGAAGCATATGCTATGTATGAAAAAGCACCGGAGAATATCAATGTATCATTCCCGGTTACCGGCGGAGTGATCGCAGATTATAATAACATGCAGACTATGGTGCAGGAGCTTCTGGAGAAAAATGTCAAGGGACATGTCAAAGGATCCGAATTTATTATTGCGGTTCCGACAGATATTACAGAAGTTGAGAAAAAAGCATTTTATGACCTGTTTTTTAAAAGCAAAATGAAACCGAAGTCTGTATTATTGTGTGATAAACCGATTGCGGATGCAGTTGGACTTGGTTTGGATGTAAATGAACCTACCGGTATCATGATCGTAGATATCGGGGCAGATACCACAGAGATTTCGGTACTTTCCCTTGGCGGTCTGGTACTGAGTGATCTTCTTCACTTCGGAGGAAACCGTCTGGATGAATCTATTATCACATATATCAAGAAAAACTTTAATCTTGTGATCGGTCAGAAAACTGCCATGCAGTTAAAAGAGCATATCGGCAGTGCGCTTCCGGGAGAAGAGGGAAGTTACACTATTGTCGGACTTGATGTGGTAAGCGGACTTCCAATCGAAATGGAGATTACCGCAGAAACAGTATATGAGGCGATGAAAGACAACCTGAACTCCATCTGCAATGCCATCAAAATGATTCTCGAGAAGACTCCGCCGGAACTTGCAAAGGATATTATCCATTCCGGTATCTATCTGACCGGTGGTGGCTCCAATATCAAAGACATGGACAGATTATTTACAGATATCACCAATATCAAAGTAAATACCTGTGAAGAACCGGATGAGACGGTGGTACGTGGTTTAAGCCTTGTAGTGACCAATGATAAATTCAAACGGCTGTCTTACAGCATGCGTACAAAAATTTTTAAATAGCAGAGGCATGGTATGAGGAAAAAGAAACAAAGCAAATTTCCAGCAAAATATGTACTGCTGATCATGACGATTCTCTGTGCTGTCATCATCGGCTGCAGTCTGAAAACTTCCGGTTCCGGACCGGTTTCTGCTGCTGCCGGGGCAGTGCTTGCACCGATGCAAAAGGGAGTCAACCAGCTTGGGAGCGGACTGACAAACCTGCGGGAGCATCTGCGGACAAAGAAAAGTCTGGAAAAAGAAAATGAAGAACTTCGGACACAGCTGGCAGATGCACAGCAAAATCTGAATCAGGTACAGTTGAATCAGGAAGAACTGGACAATCTGAAATCTCTGTATGATATGGATCAGAATTATGCCGATTATGATAAAATTGCCGCAAATGTCATTGGAAAGGATGCAGGAAACTGGTTTTCTGTATTTCTCATCGACCGGGGAAGCAATGATGGTATTACGGTAGGAATGAATGTGCTGGCAGATGGTGGTCTTGCAGGTATTGTTATTCAGGTAGGTCCGAATTATGCAAAAGTACGTTCCATTATTGATGATAACAGCAATGTCAGTGCCAGAAACTTATCCACATCGGATCTGTGTGTGGTAAGCGGAAGTCTGAAAACAATGAATGAATCTAGTCTGATTGATTTTGATGATCTTCGTGATAAAGAAGATCAGGCAAAGGTTGGGGATCAGATTGTAACATCTAATATCAGCGATATGTTTCTGGAAGGAATCCCCATTGGATATATTACAGATATAAAAACGGATTCCAACAATCTGACAAAATCAGGACATATTGCGACAATTGTGGATTTTGAACACCTGGATGATGTGTTTGTTATTTTGCAGACAAAAGACATCTCAACTGATACAACAAATGAACAGGGAGGGGAGTAGACTATGAGGAGGAAAATTGTTCTGGCAATTACGATCATTGTCTGCTTCCTTTTGCAATGTACAGTATTTAAAGCATTGGCCATCGCTTCAATTTCGCCCAATCTTCTGATCGTTGTAGTGGCCTCATTTGGTTTTATGCGCGGAAAGAAAGAAGGGCTGTTTGTGGGATTTTTCGCCGGTCTTCTTCTGGATGTGATGTTTGGAAGTGTCATAGGCTTTTATGCACTGATCTATATGTATATTGGATACATGAACGGTTTTTTTAAACGGATTTTTTTCCCTGATGAGGTAAAATTGCCGCTGGCGCTGATTGCTGTCAGTGATTTTTTCTGTAATTTACTGATTTATTTCTCCCTGTTCTGGTTCCGGGGCAGATTTTCCTTTGGTTATTATCTGTTTCATACGATATTGCCGGAACTGGTATATACAATGATCGTGTCCGTTTTATTATATTTCATTTTACTGAAAGTCAATGAAAAACTAGAGGCGATTGAACGAAGGAGTGCAGCAAAATTTGGTTGATAAATTAAAAGAATGGATTGTAAAAATTGTTACATCGCGGTTATTTGTGGTTTGGGTTGTCATACTTTGCCTTTTCACATTTGTTCTGCAGCACCTGTTTACCCTGCAGATCATCAAGGGATCTGACTATCTGGATAACTATATGATGAAAATTGAAAAAACCATTGATATCGAAGGTACGCGTGGAAATATTTACGACAGGAATGGCGTACTTCTTGCACATAATGAGCTTTCCTATACAGTGACACTGGAAGACAACGGAACCTATGCCAATAATAAGGAGCGTGCAAAACTTCTGAATGCAGAAATCAGCACCCTTATAGATATGATCGAAAAAAATGGGGACAGTATCGTAAATGATCTGGATTTGTATATGGATCCGGACGGAGAACTGTCATTTTTATCTGAGGGAACAGAACTGGCCGGATTTCGCAGGGATATTTACGGCAGAAAGAAAGTGGCTGATCTGAAATATAATGCAAAACTGGGGTATGACGAATCTGCAGCGACACCGGAACAGATGTATGAGTATCTGCTTAATAAATTTGCGATAGATACTGAGACATATGATCGATATCGTGCTTATCAGATTGTGGTGATCCGTTATGCTCTTTATCTAAGTTCTTATCAGAAATATATTGCCATCGGTATCGCAGAGGATGTGTCAGATCAGACAGTTGCCATGATCCGGGAACATGCATCAGAGCTTCAGGGTGTGGAAGTCAGAGAGGATACAAAGCGTGTGTATGATTATCCGGAATATTTTTCCCATATTCTTGGTTATACCGGAAAAATCTCTGATTCGGAATATGATTCCCTGCATGAACAGGATAAGTCCTACAACCGTAGTGATGTGGTTGGTAAAGCAGGGATTGAACAGGTGATGGAACTTCAGCTTCAGGGAAAAAAAGGATCTGAGACAGTATATGTAAATAATGTCGGTAAGGTACTGGATGAGAAAGATTATCAGGAGCCTTCTGCCGGAAATGATGTGTATCTGTCTCTGGATGCGACGCTTCAAATGGCGATATACGATCTGCTGGAACAGGAACTGGCAGGGATTCTGAATTCTAAGATCATAAATGCAAAGACAAGTGAGAGTTCAGAACTGTATATTCCAATTTATAAAGTTTACAATGCATTGATTGAAAACAGTGTCATAAGTACATCCGCTATGGCAAATGCGCCAGATGGTACAGAACAGGCAACTGTATATCGGACATTTTCAGACAGAAAAGAAGCCGTGCTGTCAGAAATCAGTGGTATTTTGCAGTCAGATACCGCATATAATGATCTTTCGGAAGAAATGCAGGAAATGGTTACTTATGTGGTGAAAATGCTGCAGGACAAGTCGGTGTTTGTCACATCGTCCATTGACACGTCAGATACGATATATCAAAACTGGAAAGATGGCAAGATTTCTGTGCAGGAATATTTGCGGCATGCCATTGATGCTTCCTGGATCAATATTACAGCATTTGATCTGAACGAGAAGTATGCAGATACAAGTGAAGTTTATGCGCAGCTGATGTCCTATGTGACAGAACAGCTGAAAAACAACACTGCTTTCGACAAGATCGTTTATAAATATCTCATTTATAATGATAAGATAACCGGAAGTCAGTTGTGTCTGATCTTATATGAACAGGGAGTTCTGGCAGCGGATGATAGTGCTGCAGCAAGTCTGAAAAATGGCTCAACCAGTGCATTTACTTTCTTGAAAAATAAGATTCAGAATATGGAGATCACGCCTGCACAGCTTGCACTGGATCCATGTACCGGGTCCTGCATCATTATGAATCCAAACACCGGAGAACTGCTGGCAAGTGTCAGCTATCCGGGGTATGACAGCAACCGGCTGGCAAACAATATGGATTCTGCTTATTATAATTCCTTGCTGCAGGATGGTTCTCTGCCATTGTATAATAATGCAACACAGCAGACGACAGCACCGGGTTCTACTTTTAAAATGGTAACAGCATCGGCTGGTCTGTCAGAAGGCGCCATTGATCCGGGAACGGTGATCACAGACACGGGTATTTTTGAACGTCTGGGATTAAAATTGAAATGCTGGGTATATCCGAGAAACCATGGCAGCATTACTGTGTCACAGGCAATCCGCGATTCATGTAACTATTTCTTCGCTGAGACAGCGTATCGTCTAAGTTTGTCCGGTGATACGTATCAGGAAGAAAAAGGTCTGAATGCAATTGCAAAATATGCCACAGAGTTTGGACTTGCAGATAAAACAAATATTGAGATTCCGGAAGGAACACCGAAAATTGCGGATGAATTTCCAATTGATGCATCCATCGGTCAGAGTAATCACAGTTATACCACTGCACAGCTGGCGCGTTATGTATCTGCCATTGCAAACAACGGAACCGTCTATGATCTGACGTTGCTGAATAAAGTGACAGATTCTAATGGCAATATCGTACAGTCCTATGAACCGCAGGTTCACAATCAGATTACAGATCTGTCACCATCTACCTGGCAGAATCTTCACAGTGGTATGGAAATGGCAATAGGAGAACATGATCAATTTAACGATCTGCAGGTATCTCTGGCTGGCAAGACAGGTACGGCGCAGGAAAATGAAAAACGTCCGAACCATGCGTTGTTTGTTGGCTATGCACCGACAGATTCTCCGCAGATTGCGATTGCAACACGAATTGCATACGGATATGGATCAAGCAATGCCTGCGTATTTGTAGACCAGGTGTTGAAATACTACTTTAAGCAGAATACAGAAGAAGAACTGCTGAACGGTCAGGCAACAAATGTCGGCAGTTCATCCAATAGCTTTGGTGATTAGCAAAGCAGAATACATTACAAAAGATAGCAGATGAAAAAATGACAGGAGGTATCTTTTGTATGTGTGAGATTATTGTTGTGACATCCGGAAAAGGCGGTGTCGGCAAGACAACGACTACAGCCAATCTTGGCGTAGGTCTGAGTCTGCTTGGAAAGAAAGTGTTAATGATTGATACAGACATCGGACTTCGAAATCTGGATGTAGTGATGGGACTGGAACACAGGATTTTTTATAATCTGGTGGATGTTGTGGAAGGAAACTGCCGGATCCGGCAGGCAATCATCCGTGACCGGCAGTTTACGGGCCTGTATCTGATCCCTGCCTCCCAGACCCGGGACAAGAGTGCTGTGAAACCAGCACAGATGTTGAAATTATTACAGGAATTGCGGGAGGATTATGATTATATTCTGTTGGACTGTCCGGCAGGGATTGAACAGGGATTCCAGACGGCGGTTGCCGGAGCTGATCGGGCATTGGTAGTAACGACACCTGAAATTTCGGCCATCCGGGATGCAGACCGGGTCATCGGGCTTCTGGTTTCTGCAGAGATTCCGGATATCAACCTGATTGTAAATCGAATTCGGCCGGATATGATCCGTCAGGGACAGATGCTGAATCTGAAAGATATATCAGACATTTTATGCGTGGATATCATCGGTGCTGTATGTGATGATGAACAGGTAGTGATTTCCACAAATAACGGAAATCCACTGGCCGGCACAGCGACTGTGGCAGGACAGGCATACGCGAGAATCTGCCGCAGGCTGCTGGGAGAAGAAATTATGTTGCCCAGATTTGAACATCGGCACAGACATCAGCGAAAACAGCGAAATGGCTGGAAGAAAAAATACATAACAGGATAAAAAATCGGAGGATTTTTATGTTTAAGCAATACAAATTAAAAAACTACAGATTTCGGCTGGTTGCATATGTAGTGATACTGTGCATTATCGGCGTTATGGTAGTCGGAAGTGCAAAACCTTCCGTTCAAAATAAACAGATTGTCGGTCTGATCGGCGGACTTATTGCGATGGTGATCATATCGCTGATTGATTATAATACAATATTAAAATTTCGCAGACCGATTTATTTGCTGGCTGTTGTATTGCTTGCCGTGATATTTATTCCGGGAGTTGGAGACAATACCGGAGGCGCAACCCGTTGGATTCAAGTGACAAGCAGTTTTAAGTTTCAGCCTTCCGAATTTTGTAAGATTCTGCTGATTGTTTTTTTTGCAGGTTTTTTTATGAAATATCAGGATCAGCTGAATACATGGAAGACCCTCGCCTTCAGCCTGATTCTTGCAGGCATTCCGCTGTTACTGATTGTAAAGGAACCGGATCTGTCTACGACGATCGCAACGACAATGATTTTTATTACCCTCTTGTTTGTTGCAGGATTAAGTTATAAAATAGTAGCAGGCGTATTGGCACTGGGAGTTCCGACAAGTATCATCGGAATCATTCTGATCCTGAAACATGCATTACCGTTAAATGAATATCAGTACAAACGAATTTATTCTTGGCTGCAGCCATCCAAATATGCGGATGACGCATATCAGCAACAGAATTCGATCATGGCTATCGGATCCGGACAGTTGTGGGGAAAAGGGCTGAATAACAGTTCAATCGCTTCCATGAAAAACGGAAACTTCATTTCAGAGCCTCAGACAGATTTTATTTTTGCTGTTGTTGGGGAAGAACTGGGATTTATCGGATGCGTGATTGTAATTGTATTATTGCTTTTGATTGTTTTTGAGTGTATACTAATTGCAAAAAATGCTAAGGATCTGGGGGGCAGGCTGATTTGCTGCGGTATGGCGGCATTGATCGGATTTCAGAGTTTTATCAATATCTGTGTAACGACCGGTCTGATGCCAAACACAGGATTGCCTTTGCCATTTGTCAGCTACGGTCTGACATCGCTTATGAGTTTGTTTATTGGTCTGGGACTGGTACTTAATGTGGGTCTGCAGGCTAGAAAATATCACGGATTGGGGGACATAGAATAATGAACATCGGACTTATCGCACATGACTCAAAGAAAAAATTAATGCAGAACTTCTGTATTGCGTACAGAGGGATTCTCGGACGGAATTCGCTGTATGCCACCGGTACTACGGGACGGCTGGTAGAGGAAGCTACCAATCTGTCCGTGCATAAATATCTGACCGGACAGCTGGGAGGATCCCAGCAGCTTGGGGCTGACATTGAGAACAACTATATTGACCTGGTTATTTTTCTGCGTGATCCGCAGAATTTAAAATCACATGAACCGGATGTGGACAGTATTGTTCGTTTGTGTGATACACATAATATTCCGCTGGCGACCAATCTGGCTACGGCAGAATTATTAATTCATTCATTAGATAGAGGAGATCTTGACTGGCGTGAAATGTACAAATAAATATAAAATCCTGTTGCCGGTGCTCATACTGGCGTTATTATTGCTGACAGGCTGTACGCAGCGGTCTGATGTTGCGGAGGCATATCAGTTGTATGAGACCTCCGACAATTATGCACTGACGGGAAGCAGCGCGTCGGCAGCACCGGAACTTCTGGCTGAGAATCTGTGCGTCGGCGGTACGGAGAATTCTGCCACAGATGGCATTGATGCAGCATTCGCACAGAGTGCGGGTGTATTTTCTGTGGAAGATGAGGTAGTGACTTATGCACAGAATATTTATCAGCGAATGTATCCGGCAAGCACTACAAAGATTCTGACCGCATACATTGCCTTGAAATACGGAAATCTGGATGATGTGATCACGGTTTCGAATGAGGCGATCACTTCACTGATGAGCGGTTCTTCCATCTGTGGTCTGAAACCCGGCGATAGCCTGACACTGGATCAGGCATTGTATGGACTGATGCTCTGCAGTGGAAATGATGCGGCAAATGCCATCGCAGAGCATATATCAGGCAGTGTAGAAAAATTTGCTGAACTTATGAATCAGGAAGCAGCTGCGCTGGGTGCATCCCAGTCTCATTTTGTAAATGCGCATGGACTTCCGGATGAAAACCACTATACGACGGCATATGATCTGTATCTGATCTTTAATGCAGCTGTTCAGAATGATCATTTTGTCAAATTGATTTCCACGAAAAAATATGATGCATCTTATATGGATGCATCCGGTGCACCGGTCAATGTGACCTGGTTTAATACCAATGGCTATCTGAAAGGTACTTTCAGCATGCCGGAAAATGTTACTGTGATCGGAGGCAAGACCGGAACTACGGAAGCAGCTGGAAGCTGTCTGGTTTTATACAGCAAAAACAGCAGCGGAAAGCCATATATTTCAGTGGTTCTCAAGGGCAATTCGAAAAGAGAACTTTATACGCTTATGACAGAACTGCTCACAAATTTTTCAAAGGAATGAGATGGAATTTTTAGAAATAACGGTTGTATTTTAATGGGGGATATACTATAATGAATTCATAAACAGCCGGTTCTTTTTCAGAATTATGAATCTGTACATAGAAAGAATCAGGCAGAGGTAGGAGGATAAAATTATGGTTGAAATTATTGCCGGTAAAAAGGGAAAAGGAAAAACAAAATATTTATTGGATAAGGTTAATACATCTGTAGAGAGCGCTTCCGGTAATATTGTATATCTGGATAAAAGTCAGAAACATATGCATGAGTTATCAAATAAGGTACGTTTGATTAATGTAGGAGACTATCCAATCAGCAACTGTGATGAATTCCTTGGATTTATTTGTGGTATTGTTTCACAGGATTATGATCTGCAGGAAATGTATCTTGACAGTTTCCTTACAATTGCAAACCTTGCAGATGATCAGTTGGTGCATGCAATTGAGAAACTCGATATCATCAGTGAGAAATTCAATGTTAAATTTGTTTTAAGTGTTTCTAAAGATGAGGCAGATTTGCCTGAATGCGCAAAAGCCAGACTGATTGTTTCTTTATAGAAATAGCATCGAATATCAGGTGTCTTAATGGGGGAAAACATTAAGACACCTTTTTCATTTGAGTGGAAATTACGATAAACTTCATGCATCTTTCATGGAGCGGATACGGCCAAAGACACTGATCAGGTAGATACCGCTGATTCCTACCAGTGCATAGATTACACGGGAGAACCAACTCATAGTTCCAAATAGAAATGCAACGAGATCGAAGCGGAAAAATCCGATGAGTCCCCAGTTGATGGCTCCAATAATAACGAGTGCAAGAAGAATGTTATCCAGAATTTTTGTATTCATATGCTTCCTCCTTTTCAACAAATAGTATTACCATTTCAGGAAGTTTTTATTCACATTTGGAAATTTTCCCTATGGCGGGAAAATGAAATATGCTCCAGCCTTTTTCCGAGGCAGGTAGAAAATAAAAGATGAAACATAGAAAGGAAGACCGAAATGAAGAGTAAGAGGCGTAAACGAAAAATTGTACCATACCGCAGACGCTTTCATCTGAATATCGGCATTATCATATTTGCGTTTGTATTTATATATTTTGTTATTTATCTGATTTCATATCTGACCCAGAACAATATCGCTGTATATGAAGTACAGTATGGTCAGATTGCAAAAAATAAATCCTACACCGGGCTTGTCTTGCGCCCGGAACAAGTGTTTTATGCAAGTGATGCAGGTTCTGTCAATTATTATAAAAAAGAAGGAGATAAGGCAGGCTATAACGATCTGATCTGTTCCGTGGACAAGGCAGGTAATATTTCAGAAGAAATATCACAGGCAGGAATGGATACAGCGAATCTGTCAGACGAAGAACTGTTGAATATTCAGAATACCATTACGACCTATGTGTCCGGTTATTCCGGTTCACAGTTTTATAATGTATATTCATTCAAAGAGGGCGTGAATGCACAGATTCAGGAAAATCTTTATGTAAATGCACTGGATAGTCTGACAGACAAAACGACAGAGGCAGTGTCGCAAAATACATTTTCTTTTGTGCGGACGACGGTGGATGGTATTCTGGCTTTGTATACAGATGGATATGAGGATGTATCGGCAGATAATTTTAAGGCAGAGATGTATAATCCGGCATCTTATGTAAAAACGAATCTCAAGGGAAATGCACAGGTTACTTCGGGTCAGGCATTGTACAAAATTGCAACCAGTGAGGACTGGACACTGATGGTGCCAATTACGGAAAAAGAGGCAAAAGAGTATCAGAAAAAAATCAGTGAAGGTAGTGATTCCTTTGTGCTGCATGTAAAATTCCGCAAAGACAATACGGAGACAAATGCGACTACTTATGTCAGAAATATAGACGGAACGTATTTCCTGCAGTTGAATCTGAACAATTCGATGATTCGGTTCTTATCAGATCGTTATATCGAAGTTGAATTGGGAGCAGATGAAAGCAAGGGTCTGAAATTGCCGAATACTGCGATTGCTGAAAAAGAATTCCTTGTTATCCCGAAAGAGTATGTCGGAAAAGGCGATAATTCTTCCAGCAGTGGTGTAATAAAAATCACTAAAGATAAACATGGAAAAGAAAAGGCAGAATTTATTGCAACCGATCTGTATTATGATGATGAAGCAAATAACACTTATTATATATCGGAAGACTCCCTGTCAGTCGGAGATACCATACAGCTGCCAAATAGTACACAGCAGTATACAATTAAGGATAAAGACACAAGAAAAGGGGTCTATAATGTTGACAAAGGTTATGCGGTGTTCCGACTGATCGATGTGCTGGCAGAAAATGAAGAATATACCATTGTTAAAACCGGAACAAAATATGGTATTTCATTGTATGATCATATTGCGATGGATGGTTCCGGCGTAAATGAAGGCGAATTTTTAAATTAGAATCAGGAGGATAAAAAAGTGGTCACTGAGAGTTTAAAAGAAGTTGAAAAAAAAGTTGAAGAGGCATGTAAGCGTGCAGGCAGGGAGCGGTCTGAAGTTACATTGATCGCAGTCAGCAAGACAAAACCGGTGGAGATGCTGCAGGAAGTATATGATACCGGTGTACGTGATTTTGGTGAGAATAAAGTACAGGAAATGATGGACAAATATGAAGTGATGCCAAAGGACATTCACTGGCATATGTTGGGGCACCTGCAGCGAAATAAAGTAAAATATCTGATGGGAAAAGTTGCACTTATTCATTCTGTGGATTCCCTGCGCCTGGCACAGGAAATCAGTGCACAGTCCGTAAAACATGAGGTTACGACAGACATTCTCATTGAGGTAAACATCGCTGGAGAGGCTTCTAAATTCGGAACTACGCGAGAAGAAGCCATTGCGCTGGTAGAGGCGGCTGCAAAGCTTCCGAATATTCATATCTGCGGTCTGATGACTATTGCACCCTATGTGGAAAATCCGGAAGATAATCGTAAATATTTTCAGCAAATCCGTCAATTATCTGTTGACATCAAACGGAAAAACATTGATAATGTAGATATGCATGTTCTGTCTATGGGAATGAGCGGTGACTACGAAGTTGCAATTGAAGAGGGTGCTACCATGGTCAGAATCGGAACAGGTATTTTTGGTGCCCGAAATTATAATATTTAAACTATATGAATTGAGAATGGAGATTTTATCACAATGGCTATGATGGATAAATTTTTGAATATGATGCGTCTGAATTCTGAGGAAGAGGACGATTTCTACGATGATGATTATTATGATGAAGAGGATGATTATTACGAAGAGCCAAAACGGAAATCCTTTCGTCGGGAAAAAGAGGAAGATACAACAGCCAGATTTGCAACAACGAAGGAGTCAAAATCTGCTGTAAAGTCTAATTCAAAAGTAACACCGATGCGTCAGGTGAAAAAAAATCAGGGAGGAAATGCTGCTATGGAAGTATGTGTGATCAAACCTACATCTGTGGAAGATGCCCGTGAAATTACAGAGACACTGTTAAATAATCGCACTGTCGTGCTGAATCTTGAAGGACTGGATCTTGAAATCGGTCAGAGAATCATTGATTTCACTTCCGGTTCCTGTTTTGCAATAGATGGAAATCTTCAGAAAATTTCAAATTTTATTTTTATTGTAACACCTGCTGCTGTAGATATTTCCGGCGATTTCCAGAGTATTATGGATGCATTTGATGTGTCCTCTTTACAGAATGATATCTAAAAAAGCAGACAGGTTAGAGAATCTCAGGAGACCAGTTTCTGAAAAGAGACTGGTTTTTCTTTGAATAACAGGAAGGGGAATGTTATGTCCAATAAAAAATCTGACATGGGAAAGCCAAAAAGTGTCCTTATGGGAGTGATAGGTTTTATCATTCTTGTACTTGCTGATCAGTGGACAAAAAAAATGGCGGTGCTGCGTCTGAAAGATCAGGATCCGATCGTACTGATAAAAAATGTATTTGAACTTTATTATCTGGAAAACCGTGGTGCAGCCTTTGGCATTTTTCAAGGAAAGCGTGTGATATTTCTTATTATTACAATCATCATATTGGTGTTTTTGTCCTATTGTTTCTGGCGCATTCCATATACACGGAAGTATGCCACACTGCGTGGCGTTCTTGTATTGATTGCGGCCGGAGCCGTAGGAAATTTTATTGACCGTATGTGTAATGGATATGTGGTAGATTTCTTTTATTTTAAAGTAATTAATTTCCCAATCTTTAATGTGGCAGACATCTATGTCACCTGTTCTGCAATATTCCTGGCTGTTCTGCTGATCTTCAGTTATAAGGAAGAAGATCTCAATCAGTTGCTGAAGAGTTTGAAAGGGAAGTAATTTATGGAAAATAATGTACATACGCAGGAATTTATAGTGGAAGCAGAGCAGGCGGGAGAACGTCTGGACCGCTATCTGACTCTGATCTATGCGAATCAGTCCAGAAGCTTCTTTCAAAAGCTGATTAAAGGTGGGAATGTCAGTGTCAACGGAAAAGCAGTTACAAAAGCCGGATATGTCTTAGATGTATCTGATGTAGTTACTGCTTCCATTCCGGAAGCGCAGTCTGTTGCAATCGAAGCGGAAGATATCCCGCTGAATATTCTGTATGAAGATGCAGATGTGCTGATTGTTGACAAGCCAAAAGGAATGGTGGTGCATCCATCAGCAGGACATTACAGTGGAACGCTGGTAAATGCCATTATGTACCACTGTGCAGACAGTCTGTCCGGAATCAATGGGGAAATCCGGCCGGGAATTGTGCACCGCATCGACATGGATACTACAGGTGCGTTGATCGTATGCAAAAATGATACCGCTCACACGGATATCGCTGAGCAGATTAAAGAGCACACAGTGACCCGCCGATATCGCGGCATTGTCTGTGGTGTTGTAAAAGAAGATGAAGGTATCATTGAGGGTGCCATAGGTCGGCATCCGACACAGCGTAAGAAGATGGCAATCAATGAGAAAAATGGAAAACCGGCCATTACACATTATAAGGTACTTCAAAGATTTGCAAAATACACTTATATGGAGTTTCAGCTGGAGACCGGACGGACTCATCAGATCCGTGTGCATATGGCAAGTATCGGGCATCCGCTTCTGGGTGATGAATTGTATGGAAATCCGAAAAACCTGGCAATGAAAGGGTTGCAGGGACAGACTTTGCATGCCATGGTCATTGGATTTGTACATCCGTCTACGCATGAATATATGGAATTTGAAGCTCCACTGCCGGAATATTTTCAAAATTTATTGCTGAAGCTTTCCAAACAGTCCTAGCTTCGCTTGTGATATGGTCATCCGTAGTGTGACAGAAATGTTGAGGAAATTTCGGACTTTCCTCGTTTTTATCACAACAGGGATCAGATTGTGCGTGTAAATTCCGGGTGATAAAGTAAAGTTTTCAGACAAAAATCGGATTATCGTTGAGATTTATATAAAAATGTAGTATACTATATGTACTAAGTGAAGGAAAGGGGGATTTCCTATGAGAAATCTTGTAGTTGCAATCGGACGCGAATTTGGAAGCGGGGGAAAAGAAATCGGTCAGAAACTGGCTGATCGATTAAATATAAAATGTTATGATAGTGAGTTACTTTCAATTGCAGCAAAAAATAGTGGATTCTGTGAAGAAATCTTACAGAAAAATGATGAGAAACCGACAAACAGCTTTTTATATTCTCTGGTAATGGATACATATTCCATGAGTGGTTATACATCTGCTCCATTTGTAGATATGCCATTGAATCACAAAGTATTCCTGGCTCAGTTTGAAGCAATTAAGAAGCTTGCATCGGAAGAGCCCTGTGTTATTGTTGGAAGATGTGCAGATTATGCATTAGCAGGAGATCCGGATTGTGTCAGCGTATTTATCCATGCAGATATGGATTTCCGTCTGAAGAGGATCAAAGCAGATTCTGATAAAGAGTTTAAGGATGACAACAAGGTCATTGATTTTATCAACAAGACTGATAAGAAGCGTGCAAATTATTATAATTATTACTCCAGCAAGAAGTGGGGAGATGCACGCAGCTATGATTTTTGTTTAGACAGTTCTGTTCTCGGCATTGATAAGACGGTAGATATGATCATCGAGTATCTGAAAATCCGTTATCCGGAAGACAAAAACATTAAGTAAGTATCGTATAAAAAAATGCCTTCAGACATCATTTCTTGGATGTCTGAAGGCATTTTTTATTTGTGCTGATTTCTCCATTCTCTGGGAGAAACACCGTAGATATTTTTGAAGGCACGGGAAAAATGCAGCTGATTTTCATATCCAATGGCAGAACCGATATCTGCAATCGATAGTGAGGTTAGTTTCAAAAGTTCAGCTGCTTTTACCATACGGTAATTCATAAGAAATTCCTGTGGAGACTGTCCGGTATTTTTTTTGAAAATTTTTCCCAGATAGCTGCGGTTAATTCCGCAGACGGATGCAACATCTTCAATCGTAATGTTGTTTTGAAAATTCTGCTCAATATAATTGATCGCTTCTTTGATATAATAATCACTCATTTTATTATTGGATAGCAACTGTGTGGAATGTGCTGACTGAATCAAATAGTCCAGAAACAAGTACAGATGCCCAATGAGATGAAACGGCGATTCTTTTGGATGATGACTGATATACATCAGTTCATCTGCCAGCTTATCCCGCAGTTCTTTATTATGGGGATGATAGACGGGTTTGTTTTTGGAAAAATCCGTCATGCTCAATGCTTCTGTGATCCGTAAACCGTCAAATTCAACCCACAGGTATTCCCATGGTACATTCGAATCTGCAATGTAGGTTGTAACCTGGCCCGGAAAAATCATAAATCCCTGACCACTGCGAATCTGATAGTTCTGTGTAATGCCTTTTGTATCATCCGCCAGCAGAGTTCCTGTTCCTGAGAGGATATAATGAAACAGATAGTGATTGCGTGCCGCTGGTCCAAAAGAATGTCCCGGATTACATTTTTCATAACCATACTGATACAGGCACAGGTCAATAAAGTTTTCATTTGGAAAAATATGAAATAAAAGATCAGCCATGAAAGGCTCCTTTCTATGAGTGTTATCGTACATATATTCAAGAATGCCCTCAGCATTCTTGTTGCTCATTACCTATCGAGGTGTGAGTCATTTCACATCTGATATACCATTATGCGACATACATATTGATTATAGCACAATAAAACGCATAATGATATAAAAAATGGAAAATACAGCTATTTTAGGTCGCATTTTGATATGTTACAATCATTTTAACAGAAATAAATACGAAAGGAAGCAGAAATATGGTGAAAAAGAAACTGGTTTATGGACTGGCGGCGCTTCTTCTGACAGGATGCGGTCTGACTGGATTGATGGGATGCGGAAACAAAGCGACAGCGGAAGGCAGGACAGAGATTGAAATTGTCTCTTACAAAAAAGAAGCAGTAGATACGTTTAATAAAATTGCAGCGAGATTTAATGAAACACATGACGATATTCATCTTACCATTGATTCTCCAAACGAAGCAATGACGATTTTGAAAACCCGTTTTATACGGGAAGATTATCCGGATATAATCGTTATTGGTGGTGATATGGATTACTCCAATTTCCTGGATGCAGGTCTTTTTGCAGATATTTCAGATCTGGATGTTCTCAGTGAAACAAAATCAGCTTATCTGGACATGGATAAACAGTTGGAATTTATCCCACAAGATGGAACGTATGGATTGCCATATGCAGCAAACGCAGCAGGTATCCTTTATAACAAAGACATGTTTGAACAGCATGGATGGGAAACGCCTGAAACCTGGAATGAATTTACAGCACTGTGTGAACAGATTCAGAGCGAGGGTGTACAGCCGTTATATTTTGGATTTAAAGACACATGGACCTGTCTTGCACCGTGGAATGCTCTGGCTGTTAGTCTGGCGGACCCGCAGCTTTGCAGTCAGGTAAATAATGGAACAACAACTTTTACAAAGGCCTATGATGAAACAGCTGAAAAGATGAAAGCGTTACTTGCTTATGGGGAGCCAAACCCGATGGCTTATAGCTATAACGATGCATGTACTGCTTTTGCACGTGGTCAGTCTGCCATGTATACCATTGGAAGTTATGCGATTTCGCAGATTAAATCTGTCAATCCTGATATGAACATTGGTACATTTACATTCCCGGCAAATGAGAAAGAAGCGGATAATGTATTAAATTCCGGCATTGATGTACAATTTTGCGTTATGAAATCCTGTGAAAATAAGGAAGCTGCTTATGAGGTACTGCGCTTTCTGTATAGGGATGACACCATTCGCACCTATTTGAGCGAGCAAGGCGGCATTGCATGTAAACAGGGTGATTTTCCACTTTCTTCTGAATTGGAAGGGGTGAGTTCTTATGTTGCATCCAACCGCATGGCTGACTTTCAGGATCACCACTATCCAAGCGAGATGAGTGTGGATGCCATGATTCAGACATATCTGTTAGATGACAGTGCAGACGCAAAGGAAACTTTTCTGAACAAATTTGACAAAGACTGGAAACGATATAATCGGGATCTGATCTGGAAAATACAGCAATATAATGAAAAAGATGGAACATCGGAGGATACGAAATGAAATCAAAAATGACAAATCGGAATAAAACATTCTGGATCATCGCAATTCTGGTGATTGCATTGTTTTTTACATTCAATACCCTTCCGATGATCAAAGGTGTGATTTACAGTTTTACCAATTATAAAGGCTATGGTTCTTATGACGTGGTTGGATGGCGCAACTATGTGGATCTGTTTACCGATGCGAGAGTCGGAAAAAGTTACCTGTTTACTTTTAAATATGCTGTCGCCGGAACAATTCTCGTTAATGTATTAAGTTTGCTTCTGGCACTTGGATTAAACAGCAATATCAAAGGTAAGAGCGCGCTGCGAGGTATTTATTTTGTACCAAATATTCTGGGTGGACTGGTGATTGGCTATATTTTTAGCTTTATATTTACGTATATTCTTCCTGTTATTGGAAACGTCTGCCATATTTCTATTCTGGAAAACAGTATTCTTGCCAGTGAAAAATATGCCTGGATTGCGGTACTGATCGTTGGTGTATGGCAGGCAGTGGCTATGAATACAATCATTTATATTTCTGGATTACAGACTGTTCCGGAGGATGTATACGAGGCCAGTATGCTGGATGGTGCAAACAAATGGACAGAATTCTGGAAAATAACATTTCCACTGATCATGCCGTTTGTATCCATCAATCTGGTGCTCAGCACAAAGAACTTCCTGATGGTATTTGATCAGATTGTATCCTTGACCCAGGGTGGTCCTGCACAGAGTACGGAATCAATTTCTTATCTGATCTACAAAAACGGTATGTCCGGCGGGCAGTTCGGATTTCAGAGCGCAAATGCAGTATTGTTTTTCATTGTGATTGTGGCAATCTCTGTTTTTCAGCTGCGTTTTACCAATAAAAAGGAGGAACAGTTGTAATGGAAAAAGGGCGTAAAACAAATAAAATTTTAACAATACTTCTGATCATCGGAACTGTAACAGTATTTTTTCCGTTATATATGGCAGTGATTATTGCCTTCAAAAACCCAAATGAGATGACAAATGATGTGGCAGGGGCACTTTCTCTGCCG
>ENA-ORTY01002231-ORTY01002231.1-human-gut-metagenome-genome-assembly--contig:-NODE-2231-length-19042-cov-37.365145_pt1 | contig 19042 bp, 17 predicted proteins | sample MGYA00241917_ERZ509198 | MGnify/ENA primary metagenome ERZ509198 (study PRJEB26280, sample SAMEA2338857) | human gut metagenome | biome: human gut; feature: human-associated habitat; material: faeces...
ACGAACATTCTTAGGGAAATTTCCGTTAATAAGCGACGTCTGCTCAACAGACAACACGGATCCTGCTCTTTCACCAAGATTCACCATTTCTTTGGCTTCTTCCAAGCTATATCCGGTTACATCCATCGCGCACCCAATTTCGAACTCGCCAATAACCTCTTCCTGAAGATCATACAGCGGCACCGTATATGTCTCCAGCCGATCCTGCATATAGGACACTGCCTCACTCGGATTCTTGATCTCCGGCTTTTTTACATCTTCATATTTTACATAGCCTGCCTGACCATCAGTGCCAACCGCCGAAATTAGATCTGGCTCATGCCCAACGATTTCAGAAAGAAGCGCAGATCCATACGTCTTGCCTTTATCGCTTACGGGATAGTTTCCATCATCGAGTTGATACGCAAGGGCTCTGGCCGCTCCGACGATTTCTGTCTTATTCAGCGTATCCGAAACGAAATGATCTCCGTTATAAAGATCAACTTCTCCCCAACTATATGCTCCAGACGGAGAAGACTTGGCGGTGCTTATGGATGCCACCTGGAAATAGTAGCTTGAAGTATTATACATCATACCAGTGTCCTTCAAAAGGGTTCCAGAAGCACTGTAAAGACGCCCATTTGCTCCCATGTTTCCAGCAGCTACATTCCCGCCGTTCATGGTCTCAACCCAAGTAGCTGCCCGATACCGGCTACCACCATCAGCATACAAGGCAGAATACGCCGTATATGAGCAGTTTCCAGTCCCGTAATATCTCGAGATGGAGGAATCATATTCAACAGCGTTTGCTGTTACAGCAAGTGCCATGCACATCACGGTGGCTAACATCAAACTTAAAACCCGCTTTTTCATGTTTTTACTCCTTTCAGGTCTCTTGAAATAGTACGTGTTACCAGTTAATTTTGCCGCTCCCTTGCCTCCCCTTAATATCTCACATCTCCAGTCACCTTAACCGATTTGCTCGAATTGTTCCTAATCGCCAGCGTATAATCCCCGTTTTCCGGAATCTCAATCGTCTTGTCAATGCTGCCTGTTGTCACATTGATATAGTGAAACTTCTCATTTGAGTCAACTAATCCGAAGTCCAAGCTGGCATTTTCCGGAGAATAGTTCGCGCGAATCCGTACCGTTTCACCAGCCGACATTGTGAAACTTGTATCCGCTACCACCGTGCCATTTGCCTTTATAGTCCAGTCTAAGTTTCCTGTTGCCCGTGTGATGGCCGTTCCCGTCGTTTCATATTCCTTTGAAACGACATTTGATTCGTCAACAGCGCCGGTGCCGGTACACAGGCATCCAATCATCACCGCTCCGGTCAGTACCATACACAAAAGTCTGCGCATTTCTTTCACCTCCCTTCGCCAAAGCTCTCCATCGGCACAGATTCGGCTCCAGCAAAATCAAAGTCGTCGCATTCCATTTCGCTAAAAGTCATGGCACCCATTTTTTCTTGGGCCGTTCTCCTGTGTGCCAATACCGCTGTGGTGAGCAAAATCGCCAAGAGCACGATCACCAGGACTATGGCCTTGTATCTTCTGGCCTTTCCCTGTCCCTTGTCCTCTTCTTTTGCCTGCTCCTCTGCCGGAAGTTTCTCTTGCGCCGCCGCAGGCTCCGCCTCTGCCGTGTCATCCAGCAGCGTTTCCAGCGGGATATTAAATAACCGGCTCAGGCTCTGCAGGTTCTCTGTCGATGGCCTCGACGTTCCTGCTTCCCATCCAGATATGGCCTGCCTGGACACAAACAGCCTTTCGGCCAGTTCTAACTGTGTTAGTCCCTGCTTCTTCCTTAATTCTTTTAGCTTTTGAGACAGTTCCACTCTTTTACCTCCAAATTAAACAAATGCCCATCAAATGTAAACCGCACACGGTTTACATTTAGGCAAGTATTGCTTGCCTTCCGCATTTTTTCACACAGATTCTATCAAAGATACTCCACAAGTCCTTTACGCAAAGCATCATTAATAGACTCAGTCAGATTCTTTCCTTCCTCCAGCGCCATCCTACGTAGTGCTTTATCAATACCTCGATCCAGATAGTAGGCCCGCTGCACCCGGTCACTATTTTTCTTTGTATTTTTCTCTTCAGCAACAGCAGCATTCTCGCTTTGGCGTCCTGCTCCGATGATAGACTTAAACGCAGCCTCCCGGTCAAACTTTGCTTTCTCTGCCATTATTCATTTACCCCTTTCAAAAATTCGTCAATAAACGCTTTATAGTCCTCTGCCACCGTAGACTTGTTGGCATAGTCAAAAATGTCCTGGCTGTTCGCCTGGGCCTCCTCCACCACTACAGCAGATCGAATGTATGTCTTGTAGATCGGCGCAGAAATGTATTCGCCAAGCTGTTCCGCCAGCTCCTTCATCTGCCGGCTGATATTCGCCCGCGGATTAAATCTCGTAAACAAAATTCCTCTCACTTTTACAGCCGGATTGCAATACTTCTGAACGCTGGTAACGGTCTCGTTGAGCTGGGAGATCCCGGCGGTCGCAAAAATTCCTGCCGTTGTTGGAATCAGAATATCAGTGGCACAGGTAAAGGCGTTCACCGTCAGCACGCCCAGGGAAGGAGGTGTGTCAATCACAATAAAATCATAGTCACTGGCCACCGGTGCCACGGCTTCCTTCAGCCGGTGTTCCTTGCCGGTCTGGGAGAGTTCCTGCTCTGCGCCAGCCAGCATAATATTAGCCGGTACAACGTCATAGCCGCCCTTCGTGTGCTGAATGGCATCCTGGATGCTGGCCGCCCGCTTCATAACCTCGTAAATCGTCTGGACATTATAGTTCTCTGCTCCGCAGGCCGTAGAAAAATTTCCCTGCGGATCGAGGTCAATCCCCAGAACCCTGTACCCCTTCGCTGCCAGTCCTGCAGCCAATGCCTGGGACGTGGTTGTTTTGCCGACACCGCCCTTTTGATTTGCTACTGCAATAATCATGTACTCACGCTCCTATTTTTATAGTTTCATATTTTTGTAGATAACTATATTTATAGTTTACTATATTTGTAGATATATAGCAATATAGAAAAGCGGAAGAACATGATGTTCTTCCGCTTTTTTCATTACTGCCAAGACATTTGAATTTTTCTGCGATTGTCCGCACAGTCCCTCAAATAGAGATTGATAAGGGTCTGATACGGGATTCCATCTACTGCCGCCATAGACTTAAAATAATCCAACGTGCTCCCTTCAACATCAATAGTAACCTTTACCTTGCTCGTGTACGGATTTTTACTTGGATTCAGTTCTCTGATATTATACTCGTCCCTCATAGCTAATCTTCATAGTTTAGTCCTGTCTTTCACGTGCCCACAGGCCCACCGGAGACACATCAGGATGCCCAGGCATATACCATCCCTCATCATTGTACTCGAAGGATACAGCCCGCCATGTGCCTCCATCGAGCCGATCTGGGAGCAACACATCCATACCCTGGCCACAATGAATATCCCAGCCATCCCAGGTCAGGCGATCACGCTCCGGCTCGTAGCCGATCTGCAAGACTTTTCGAGACATAGTTCTCCCTCCAATCAGTCCTCATAGTGTCCCCGGCAGGACAAAACGACGATGCTGTCATTTTCAACGGTATAAACAAGTCGGTTCGTATCATCAATACGTTTACTCATGCCTTTGATCTTCCGCAGTAACTCCGCTTTTCCTATGCCCTGCACTGCCCCATCACGCTGCAGCTCCTGGAGCAGCTTATTGATCCGCTTCAACGTTTTCTTATCCTCTGACTGCCAGTACAGGTAATCTGCCCAGGCGTCAGGCGAAAAGGTAATGCTATGTGCCATCGCCCGCCATCGCCTCCAGCTCCTCCATCGTTTTCACAATCCCAAAGCCGGCGCGCACCTGCTCCAGACCTCTTTCCAGCTTTCCAAGATAGGCAGCATTCCGCTCTGCCTTCTCCAGCTCATTAAACCGTTCCTCGCTGATGATCACCACATTTTTTTCGGCTTTTCTGGTTACAATTACCGTTTCTCCCCTGTCCGTCACCCTATCACAAAAATCCTTCAGGCGACCACGGGCAGTCGTAAAGTTAATAGCAATCATAAAAGACACCTCCAGTCTATATTATGTACCGTTTCTTGTCCTTTTTATTGTACCTTATTTATCAATTCAATTCAAGTCTTTTCTTTCTCTTGTGATGTAAATATCATCCCACCACTTGCGTATCGTCTTAGGATCAAGTCCGGTATCTCTATGGCAATCTGCTTTCCGTCCTTCTGGATGCTGTTGCCGCCATTCGTACACTTTCTTCTCTGCAGTCCCGCTTCCTTTTGGTCTCCCTTCCTTTACAGATTCTCCCAACTGTTTCTTCAATGTTTTCATAGTATTCATGACATGAACATGATCTCTTTGTTTTCTCCAATTTCTCTTATTAACCGGCATAGACATTCCAGAAATTTTTGCAATATCATCTCTGGGAAAGGTCACATAATCTTCATTGAACATTTCCAGAGCGCACACAATATCATCTTTCGTAAAACGATTGATGTCCTCCACACTCATATCATCGTATCGCTGGAGTAGTCCAAAAGCATCCTCCCGAAGTTCGTCCTCGTCTATATCACATTTCTTCGCATAGATTGCCAGCGTCATAATGCCATAAAAACGATGTCCTACTTTAATCTCGTCAGCAATCCGTCTTAGCCACCAATCATAAAGGTCTCGCTTTACCGTCCAGCGTCCTCTACGCTCCTTCTTCACAATCCTGCGCTCATACCAGTCTGGATACTTCTCTTTGGCCTCAGCCAAAGATAACCGGCTCTTTTTCATAAGCGCCTGCAGGTGCTGCCGTTCACCATTGCTGGCAGGAATATAGTCCAGCAGCTTCTCCAGCTCTACCGCACCACCAAAACGATACGCCACCACAGGATAGTCCCGTCCTAACTTGGAACCGGAACCAACTACACGAAATCCCTGCAAAACGCCCTGCATTTGCGGCTCCTTAATAGACGAGGTGAACCTGTTCCATATCTGCCGGGTAAGAGAGTATTTCAGTTCTTTCAAAATCTTCTGATTGTGCGGATACATAGGGACCGGCTCCGTCAGCACATAATACAGATGCAAACCTGTTCCGCTGTTTACTATAAAGGTTGCCTTTGGAATAATATCCTTATTCATCTGGTGCAGCGTGTCTCGGAGCTGCGGCATATAAACACCGTCCAGATCGAAAACCAAAGCATAGAGATAGCGGGCATTCTTACCACTCCGCTGCCTGCCAAAATACGAAATAGGAGACATGATCGTAAAATCTGTGTTCTGGATCTCACCCAATTCCTCCAGCTCATCGGTAATCAAATGCCTTCTTGTCTTACCGTCTCCCTCAATCTCCAGCGCAACACCATTTTCCTGGCTATCCTGTTTCTTCGGTACTGTCAGTGCAATAGCGTTGCCTTTGGCATCTTCATAATGACCTTTTCGTTCAAAAGAACCTTTCGGGAAGATCTCCCGATAAAACTCATACGGCTCCACCGGCTCTAAAAACTGATCCAAATGGGCGTTCTTCTCTCGGTAAAGCGCCCGCTGCCGTTCCAGAGCGGTCTGCTGATCCGTCATTCAGTCTCCCTCGCTTTCTTTCTCAACCGCTCCCGTTCATCCGCAATCAGCTTTACATACCTCTGGCTAAAAACTTTCCGATCTGCCCTAAAATCAGCCTTTTCCTCTTCGGTCATTTCTCTGGTGTTTTCTTCAAGATAGTAAATCGTCTGCGGCACATCATAGTAATTATCCCAAATATACTGCGGCTTCAACGGATCAACCGGAATCCGCCCCCGCAGCCCCCATTGATTAACCGTTTTACTGTTTTCCGGTTTTATTCCCCGTTTCCTCGGTTGTTTCATATAAGCACCTCCAAAAGAAAAAAGAAGCAAAAAAGAAAATCCGCTGCGGCGGGGAACGCCTACGGGCGGACAGGGGGAAAAGGGGAGCCAAAGAGCGCCGCCAAAGGCGGCTCAAGGAGAAAGTCACCTCCCCTTTTCCCCCTCGCTCCGGGGCATGGAAATATGGAAAACCCAATGGGTTTACCACATTCCCACACCCCTCCGCACACCCCCTTTTTCCCTCCGACTTTCTCCCTTTTTGATAGAAAATTTTGTTTTTATTTTTAGGTACGAAACCCTTAAAGGGGGGCATATATTATCAATGAGTTAATTCCCTATTTTTGATTATAAGTATAGCCTGTCCGAGAAAAAAATTCAAGCCCTTCAGACAGGCTATTTTTACAAATAATATTCTACTCACCGCTTGCATAAACTACGATAGGCGTGGTATAATAGCCATAGCCTAAGAGATTAGCAAAATTCCAGCATAGCGAAAGCCGGGAAGGGTGCCACCTTCCCGGCTTTCTTTCATGCTTAGTTGCCCTTGTTTCGGTCATCAAGCCATTTACAAATGTAAGTGCCAATTACACTTGCTCCGATGCCGATTAAGAGATTGCAAAATGACTCCAGCATAGCATTCACCTCCTTCCCATTACTGGGCCGGAGTTGGGCAACATTGGCATTTTAGCACACTCTGTCGAATTTGAAAAGCCGCTGTTTGATACAGCGGCTTTTCTCATGGCCTCATATCTTTCGGAACCTGTGGTATCGGCTTCTGATGCACCAATATGATGTCCCAAAAGCCGGTCTTCTCCCCTCGCCGTGCCTGATAGTTTGCACGCAGCTGATACCGAACAAGAACATTTTCATTTTCCATTATTTCATTATATTCAAATGGGTCACAGAACTTCGGATCTGGCTTCTCACAAATTCCAATTCTGCTTAACGCCCACTCTTTTCCATCTTCATGCTGCATTAGATCTTCATGAATCTGATATCTGGCCTGTTCTTCAGTGAAATCTACAGAGTAGGGACTCTGCAGCACCGTCTCCCATAATGTGATTGTGTAATAGCCCCGACTGTTCTTTCTCTGCAATTTCTTTTCCTGCATATTCATCACAACATATCCGGTATGCTCTTTTTTCGGTTTTAGTCCTCGATCCGCATTAGCTCTTTCCCGAGAGATCCGCAGCAGGTTTTCATTTAGGTGCCGTTGATATGCTGCATCCTTCTGGGCCTGCGCCAATGCTCCCTGCATTTCTGCGATTTCCTTGACCGCCTGATCTCTCACTTGCCTGATTTGGTATGCAGCATTCTTTTTTTCTTCGTTCATTTGACGGTCAGCATTCTGACGTTCAATGCCGACCGTTCGGATTGCCTCGTCCCTCTCCCGGACAATCTTTTTATACTCGTTCAGCGTCAGAATCACGTGGGTACAATCTGGGTCCGAGCTGCCGCCAGGAACATCTTTATAACCCACTATCGTTTTCTTTACAAACTCACCCATGGCAGCGCACCTCCTTACAGGCCCCGAATGTAGTTATCCGCTACAACGCTAATACGGTTATGCCCCAGCGCCTTGCTGCAGATCAGCATAGCAGCCTTGTCCAGCTTCTTCCCCGCTTCATCTTTTCGGCAAGTATAAACCTCGCTTTGATAACGCCGCCCGGTGCCACGGTTTACCCGGTCATAGGGAATCTCTTCGATTGCCCTGGCATGAGCCTTGTAGATCGCCGTGGCATACTCCGCACGATAACCGTGGATGTCGGCGCAGTTATGAACGTGCTGCCACACCTTTTCCTCTGACGGTGTATCAGTTATCCGTTCAATGATCTGCCCTGCATTTTTGCCTATAATCGGGCTTAAACGCTCTCGTCCGCCCTTTCCGTTGCGGACATGGATAAACCACTCCTCCGGGAACAAACGTGCGTCCTGGAGCATTTCAAGGCGCTTTGTGACACTCGGTGCTCGCTGCTCCTCCGGGATTTTCTGCAGTTCGGAGATCTCCGCCTCAATTTGCGCCCTGGGCACCAGATCCTTCCCACGCAGCTCCTGCAGCTCCTTTCGCCGCAGGCCGGTTCCCCGGCAAAACTTTATCAGTTCATCATTGTTCGTCTTGGAGAAATGCTTGTCCCGCACCCGGTCCCCCCGGCTCCGTTTAATCTCCTCACGGTTTCGCTTGGGCGGCTTAAAGTAATTCTCGTCATCCGGGGAAATCCCGTATAGCTTTCCCAGCGCTTTCGCTTCAAGCTGCACCGTCCACGCTGAAAGCCCCTGATCCACTCTGGTCTGCAGCCACTCATTGGCATACTTCTTTGCACTCTTCAGCGTGGTACACTCTGGATGCTTCTCCTTGATGTACTTGATAAAATATTTGGTATGTTTCCAGTAGCTCTTATAGGTGTTGAACGCAAATATTTTATCTTTCTCTGTGCCATTGGCTACCGCTTCTTTTTTGCTCTCGCCAAAGGCCTGCATCCCGGTAAGCCGGTCATAGGCTTGCTGGTGCAGATCCTTGAAGTACGCTTTATTTCTACGTCCCATTCCGACTTCCTTTCGTGCATCTATTTTTATATAAATCTATATTTCTATAAAACTACATAACTATTTTCTTAGTTTTATAGACTTCTATATTTTTCGTTCAAGCTAAGCCGCCTCATGCCAGCTCCATTCGGAGACTCGACAATCGGCAAAATACACTTTTTAACGTCTTATGTATGACGGGTTTGGGATTGCTCCCTACACTTTTTTGATCTGCTTATGTGTGCAGCTCTGATTTATTGAGATCTACGGCAGTTCAGATTCTGTCGGCTTCTTTGTAGAGGAAGCAGCTCTCCGGAAGATCTACAGTATTCCGGCTACTATCAGAAAGTGGATAGGAACAGATACGTTTTACTTACCGACACTTTCAAAAGGATTACTCATGCCGGGTCCATGATGCGCTTTCCAGTTCACAAAGGTTACTACGGCAAGCCCACGCATCACACAGGTGTATCGTACCTGAAGTGGCTTCTGATTAGCAAATTGCTAAACCCCCGACCGGCAGATCTGCCAGCCAAGACGCTCTGGGCCTAATTACTATTTACCCTCGCCCAGACGAGCTTCGTTCTTCACTTCTGCTGCCAATCACACACCACTCGCAGCCGCCATCCATACCCCCTTTCTTTCAAGGCTTCGATCCAGCGTCTACCGCAGCCTTTCCTATCCAAGAACATCTTACCATACGTTGCGGAGGTTGTCAACATAACAACAAAATTAACCGTATAACGGTTTACCCATTCATATATAAACGGGTAAACCATTATAACACAACTGAAAAATCTCTCCTCAAATTTATACTTTTGAACCATTCTCAACACAAGATGAATGTCGGACCAGAAAATGTGCCGGTCCGACATTCATTTTGTGTTTGTCCAGAATTGTTGCTCGCTACAAATATATGGCGCTCATACCTACAATCTCCGACGGCAATTTGCGACCACTTTGCACCTTAAATAGCCGCCCCTTTAATTTTCTCCACGCCCACTATTTAGTAGTTTATAAAATGAAAAACTAACCACCTCAACAATAACATGCAATAATATAGACATCATCGTAAAAAGGATAATAATAATTCCTTTCCATGTAAATTCCAGGAAAATGCTGATGCTAATAAAATCGAAGATCATTAACGCAACTATAGATCGACTCATAATCCACTTTGTTGTCTTTGAGTAATTTTTATGCTCCAGTTTATCAATAATGTCATTTCTAATTTTTCTTCCATTAGATGTCTCTATCAAAACTCCTGAAACAATCCAAATTAACAAAAACAATAGTAATTTTGCCTTTTCATCCATTTCTCAGCCCCACCACTGATAGTAAGATTCTGAGCAACCGTATTCTGTATAGTCGGCATCTTTATAGTAATCAACAACAACTCTCCGATAAAACTGCCCTAACGTATTATGCTTATAGTATTTTTCACGAAAATACATCGTTGTGTAATCTGCATAAACTGAATCTTTAACGACATCAATGATCAAGGTCGCTGCTGCGAGTGCAACCGTTGCAGGTGGGTATAGTACAGCAATAATAAGGCTTAGTGCTCTTTCTGTATAACTTCCTATTCTTTTTTCAAGTTCAATGTTTCTTTCTTTTGTCGAAGACAGTTTCGTATATTCGCTTGCCGTTCCCATCGGGCACGTATCAGTTGAAACCCATCCAGTCCTCGGCATAACTGTTTCAGAATTATTAATATCAATAGTATCCGAAATAGTAGCTTCTTTAACTCCGTTAAGATAAATTACATTTCCAATCCGCTCTGCAACATCTGTTCCGCTCAAAGCTCTTATGTAAATGTTATCGTCATCTATAGTGCATTCATCAATCGTTATAGCATAATCAATCGTAGATATAACTTTATCTGGGTTATTACTAAGTTGGGTATTGGTTGCAAACACAGGTACTACAAGAGAAAACGTGGAAATAATTGCTAAAAAGAAACTCAAAATTCTTTTTTTCATTTTATTTTCTCCTTTTCACATGCTTGTTAGTATCTTACAAAGCCAATTATTGTAACCGGCTCAGGAAACGGCATTTATACTCGTTTTTTCTACGATCATATGCCCCCTTTAACTTCAACAGTTTTTTAATACCTCACAAATCCGGAAACTGTTACGGTCTTCCCAGAATTGTTCCTAATTCCAAGTCGATAAGTACCAGACTCGGAAATTTTGAACGTCTGGTCGATGCTCCCGTCCTTTACATTGACGTAATGGAAAACCCCTGCCGAATCAATCAGGCCAAAGTCCATACTTGCGTCCTCCGGAGAATATATTCCTCTGATACGCACTGTTTCTCCAGCCTCCATTGAAAAGGAATCCTTGGCATTTGCATTTGCATTCCCATGGGCACTTACAGTAACCTCGAAAGTTTTTGTCGCACGCATGGTGCCTTGCGTAATTTCAATAAAATTGTTATCCCATTGAGTCTCTACAGCCACAGCACCAATATTAAGGCAGCAAATTGAAACTACACAAGCCAATATGAGAGAAAGTTTCTTTTTCAACTGCATCCTGCTCACCTCCCTTCTGTCACAAATTATCAACTAATTTCGTTAAACTCAATTTCTGCATGTGACTCGTTCCATTGGTCACTTTCCGCATCCACTACATCTATATATTTTTCATTACTGCGTGTCAGAAAATAACAAAGTATACCAATAGCTAAAATACCTACAAGAGCAGCGGCTATAATAGCAACTGTTTTTTTATTTTTATGTTGGATCTTATTAGGAGCAGGTTCATTGCCTGGATCACTTTTTCTTTCAGAGTTTTCTTTCAGCAGATAATCAATAGGAACTTCATACAAAGAGCTCAAGCATCTAAGATTATCTGTAGATGGCAGAGCCGTTCCAGATTCCCAGCGTGAAATAGCTTGCCTGGAAACATCCAGTTTTTCCGCAACAGCTAATTGTGTTAGCCCTTTCTCTTTACGCAAAGTGACAAGTTTTTCTTTTAATTCCATATTTTTCATCCCAATTTTATTTCAACAGGATTTATAATGTAAACCGCTTGCGGTTTACATTAAGGCAATCTATGATTGCCTTTTCGATTTTTCTCATGTTTTTACAGATATTTTGTCAATCCCGCTCGTAAAGCGTCATTGACCGATTCCGTCAGATTCTTTCCTTCCTCCAGCGCCATCCTGCGCAGCGCCTTATCAATATCTCGATCCAGATAGTAGGCCCGCTGCACCCGGTCATTATTTTTCTTTGCATTTTTTTCTTCAGCAACAACAGCAGTCTCGCTCTGGCGTCCTGCTCCGATGATAGACTTAAACGCAGCCTCCCGGTCAAACTTTGCTTTCTCTGCCATTATTCATTTACCCCTTTCAAAAATTCGTCAATAAACGCTTTATAGTCCTCTGCCACCGTAGACTTGTTGGCATAGTCAAAAATGTCCTGGCTGTTCGCCTGGGCCTCCTCCACCACTACAGCAGATCGAATGTATGTCTTGTAGATCGGCGCAGAAATGTATTCGCCAAGCTGTTCCGCCAGCTCCTTCATCTGCCGGCTGATATTCGCCCGCGGATTAAATCTCGTAAACAAAATTCCTCTCACTTTTACAGCCGGATTGCAATACTTCTGAACGCTGGTAACGGTCTCGTTGAGCTGGGAGATCCCGGCGGTCGCAAAAATTCCTGCCGTTGTTGGAATCAGAATATCAGTGGCACAGGTAAAGGCGTTCACCGTCAGCACGCCCAGGGAAGGAGGTGTGTCAATCACAATAAAATCATAGTCACTGGCCACCGGTGCCACGGCTTCCTTCAGCCGGTGTTCCTTGCCGGTCTGGGAGAGTTCCTGCTCTGCGCCAGCCAGCATAATATTAGCCGGTACAACGTCATAGCCGCCCTTCGTGTGCTGAATGGCATCCTGGATGCTGGCCGCCCGCTTCATAACCTCGTAAATCGTCTGGACATTATAGTTCTCTGCTCCGCAGGCCGTAGAAAAATTTCCCTGCGGATCGAGGTCAATCCCCAGAACCCTGTACCCCTTCGCTGCCAGTCCTGCAGCCAATGCCTGGGACGTGGTTGTTTTGCCGACACCGCCCTTTTGATTTGCTACTGCAATAATCATGTACTCACGCTCCTATTTTTATAGTTTCATATTTTTGTAGATAACTATATTTATAGTTTACTATATTTGTAGATATATAGCAATATAGAAAAGCGGAAGAACATGATGTTCTTCCGCTTTTTTCATTACTGCCAAGACATTTGAATTTTTCTGCGATTGTCCGCACAGTCCCTCAAATAGAGATTGATAAGGGTCTGATACGGGATTCCATCTACTGCCGCCATAGACTTAAAATAATCCAACGTGCTCCCTTCAACATCAATAGTAACCTTTACCTTGCTCGTGTACGGATTTTTACTTGGATTCAGTTCTCTGATATTATACTCGTCCCTCATAGCTAATCTTCATAGTTTAGTCCTGTCTTTCACGTGCCCACAGGCCCACCGGAGACACATCAGGATGCCCAGGCATATACCATCCCTCATCATTGTACTCGAAGGATACAGCCCGCCATGTGCCTCCATCGAGCCGATCTGGGAGCAACACATCCATACCCTGGCCACAATGAATATCCCAGCCATCCCAGGTCAGGCGATCACGCTCCGGCTCGTAGCCGATCTGCAAGACTTTTCGAGACATAGTTCTCCCTCCAATCAGTCCTCATAGTGTCCCCGGCAGGACAAAACGACGATGCTGTCATTTTCAACGGTATAAACAAGTCGGTTCGTATCATCAATACGTTTACTCATGCCTTTGATCTTCCGCAGTAACTCCGCTTTTCCTATGCCCTGCACTGCCCCATCACGCTGCAGCTCCTGGAGCAGCTTATTGATCCGCTTCAACGTTTTCTTATCCTCTGACTGCCAGTACAGGTAATCTGCCCAGGCGTCAGGCGAAAAGGTAATGCTATGTGCCATCGCCCGCCATCGCCTCCAGCTCCTCCATCGTTTTCACAATCCCAAAGCCGGCGCGCACCTGCTCCAGACCTCTTTCCAGCTTTCCAAGATAGGCAGCATTCCGCTCTGCCTTCTCCAGCTCATTAAACCGTTCCTCGCTGATGATCACCACATTTTTTTCGGCTTTTCTGGTTACAATTACCGTTTCTCCCCTGTCCGTCACCCTATCACAAAAATCCTTCAGGCGACCACGGGCAGTCGTAAAGTTAATAGCAATCATAAAAGACACCTCCAGTCTATATTATGTACCGTTTCTTGTCCTTTTTATTGTACCTTATTTATCAATTCAATTCAAGTCTTTTCTTTCTCTTGTGATGTAAATATCATCCCACCACTTGCGTATCGTCTTAGGATCAAGTCCGGTATCTCTATGGCAATCTGCTTTCCGTCCTTCTGGATGCTGTTGCCGCCATTCGTACACTTTCTTCTCTGCAGTCCCGCTTCCTTTTGGTCTCCCTTCCTTTACAGATTCTCCCAACTGTTTCTTCAATGTTTTCATAGTATTCATGACATGAACATGATCTCTTTGTTTTCTCCAATTTCTCTTATTAACCGGCATAGACATTCCAGAAATTTTTGCAATATCATCTCTGGGAAAGGTCACATAATCTTCATTGAACATTTCCAGAGCGCACACAATATCATCTTTCGTAAAACGATTGATGTCCTCCACACTCATATCATCGTATCGCTGGAGTAGTCCAAAAGCATCCTCCCGAAGTTCGTCCTCGTCTATATCACATTTCTTCGCATAGATTGCCAGCGTCATAATGCCATAAAAACGATGTCCTACTTTAATCTCGTCAGCAATCCGTCTTAGCCACCAATCATAAAGGTCTCGCTTTACCGTCCAGCGTCCTCTACGCTCCTTCTTCACAATCCTGCGCTCATACCAGTCTGGATACTTCTCTTTGGCCTCAGCCAAAGATAACCGGCTCTTTTTCATAAGCGCCTGCAGGTGCTGCCGTTCACCATTGCTGGCAGGAATATAGTCCAGCAGCTTCTCCAGCTCTACCGCACCACCAAAACGATACGCCACCACAGGATAGTCCCGTCCTAACTTGGAACCGGAACCAACTACACGAAATCCCTGCAAAACGCCCTGCATTTGCGGCTCCTTAATAGACGAGGTGAACCTGTTCCATATCTGCCGGGTAAGAGAGTATTTCAGTTCTTTCAAAATCTTCTGATTGTGCGGATACATAGGGACCGGCTCCGTCAGCACATAATACAGATGCAAACCTGTTCCGCTGTTTACTATAAAGGTTGCCTTTGGAATAATATCCTTATTCATCTGGTGCAGCGTGTCTCGGAGCTGCGGCATATAAACACCGTCCAGATCGAAAACCAAAGCATAGAGATAGCGGGCATTCTTACCACTCCGCTGCCTGCCAAAATACGAAATAGGAGACATGATCGTAAAATCTGTGTTCTGGATCTCACCCAATTCCTCCAGCTCATCGGTAATCAAATGCCTTCTTGTCTTACCGTCTCCCTCAATCTCCAGCGCAACACCATTTTCCTGGCTATCCTGTTTCTTCGGTACTGTCAGTGCAATAGCGTTGCCTTTGGCATCTTCATAATGACCTTTTCGTTCAAAAGAACCTTTCGGGAAGATCTCCCGATAAAACTCATACGGCTCCACCGGCTCTAAAAACTGATCCAAATGGGCGTTCTTCTCTCGGTAAAGCGCCCGCTGCCGTTCCAGAGCGGTCTGCTGATCCGTCATTCAGTCTCCCTCGCTTTCTTTCTCAACCGCTCCCGTTCATCCGCAATCAGCTTTACATACCTCTGGCTAAAAACTTTCCGATCTGCCCTAAAATCAGCCTTTTCCTCTTCGGTCATTTCTCTGGTGTTTTCTTCAAGATAGTAAATCGTCTGCGGCACATCATAGTAATTATCCCAAATATACTGCGGCTTCAACGGATCAACCGGAATCCGCCCCCGCAGCCCCCATTGATTAACCGTTTTACTGTTTTCCGGTTTTATTCCCCGTTTCCTCGGTTGTTTCATATAAGCACCTCCAAAAGAAAAAAGAAGCAAAAAAGAAAATCCGCTGCGGCGGGGAACGCCTACGGGCGGACAGGGGGAAAAGGGGAGCCAAAGAGCGCCGCCAAAGGCGGCTCAAGGAGAAAGTCACCTCCCCTTTTCCCCCTCGCTCCGGGGCATGGAAATATGGAAAACCCAATGGGTTTACCACATTCCCACACCCCTCCGCACACCCCCTTTTTCCCTCCGACTTTCTCCCTTTTTGATAGAAAATTTTGTTTTTATTTTTAGGTACGAAACCCTTAAAGGGGGGCATATATTATCAATGAGTTAATTCCCTATTTTTGATTATAAGTATAGCCTGTCCGAGAAAAAAATTCAAGCCCTTCAGACAGGCTATTTTTACAAATAATATTCTACTCACCGCTTGCATAAACTACGATAGGCGTGGTATAATAGCCATAGCCTAAGAGATTAGCAAAATTCCAGCATAGCGAAAGCCGGGAAGGGTGCCACCTTCCCGGCTTTCTTTCATGCTTAGTTGCCCTTGTTTCGGTCATCAAGCCATTTACAAATGTAAGTGCCAATTACACTTGCTCCGATGCCGATTAAGAGATTGCAAAATGACTCCAGCATAGCATTCACCTCCTTCCCATTACTGGGCCGGAGTTGGGCAACATTGGCATTTTAGCACACTCTGTCGAATTTGAAAAGCCGCTGTTTGATACAGCGGCTTTTCTCATGGCCTCATATCTTTCGGAACCTGTGGTATCGGCTTCTGATGCACCAATATGATGTCCCAAAAGCCGGTCTTCTCCCCTCGCCGTGCCTGATAGTTTGCACGCAGCTGATACCGAACAAGAACATTTTCATTTTCCATTATTTCATTATATTCAAATGGGTCACAGAACTTCGGATCTGGCTTCTCACAAATTCCAATTCTGCTTAACGCCCACTCTTTTCCATCTTCATGCTGCATTAGATCTTCATGAATCTGATATCTGGCCTGTTCTTCAGTGAAATCTACAGAGTAGGGACTCTGCAGCACCGTCTCCCATAATGTGATTGTGTAATAGCCCCGACTGTTCTTTCTCTGCAATTTCTTTTCCTGCATATTCATCACAACATATCCGGTATGCTCTTTTTTCGGTTTTAGTCCTCGATCCGCATTAGCTCTTTCCCGAGAGATCCGCAGCAGGTTTTCATTTAGGTGCCGTTGATATGCTGCATCCTTCTGGGCCTGCGCCAATGCTCCCTGCATTTCTGCGATTTCCTTGACCGCCTGATCTCTCACTTGCCTGATTTGGTATGCAGCATTCTTTTTTTCTTCGTTCATTTGACGGTCAGCATTCTGACGTTCAATGCCGACCGTTCGGATTGCCTCGTCCCTCTCCCGGACAATCTTTTTATACTCGTTCAGCGTCAGAATCACGTGGGTACAATCTGGGTCCGAGCTGCCGCCAGGAACATCTTTATAACCCACTATCGTTTTCTTTACAAACTCACCCATGGCAGCGCACCTCCTTACAGGCCCCGAATGTAGTTATCCGCTACAACGCTAATACGGTTATGCCCCAGCGCCTTGCTGCAGATCAGCATAGCAGCCTTGTCCAGCTTCTTCCCCGCTTCATCTTTTCGGCAAGTATAAACCTCGCTTTGATAACGCCGCCCGGTGCCACGGTTTACCCGGTCATAGGGAATCTCTTCGATTGCCCTGGCATGAGCCTTGTAGATCGCCGTGGCATACTCCGCACGATAACCGTGGATGTCGGCGCAGTTATGAACGTGCTGCCACACCTTTTCCTCTGACGGTGTATCAGTTATCCGTTCAATGATCTGCCCTGCATTTTTGCCTATAATCGGGCTTAAACGCTCTCGTCCGCCCTTTCCGTTGCGGACATGGATAAACCACTCCTCCGGGAACAAACGTGCGTCCTGGAGCATTTCAAGGCGCTTTGTGACACTCGGTGCTCGCTGCTCCTCCGGGATTTTCTGCAGTTCGGAGATCTCCGCCTCAATTTGCGCCCTGGGCACCAGATCCTTCCCACGCAGCTCCTGCAGCTCCTTTCGCCGCAGGCCGGTTCCCCGGCAAAACTTTATCAGTTCATCATTGTTCGTCTTGGAGAAATGCTTGTCCCGCACCCGGTCCCCCCGGCTCCGTTTAATCTCCTCACGGTTTCGCTTGGGCGGCTTAAAGTAATTCTCGTCATCCGGGGAAATCCCGTATAGCTTTCCCAGCGCTTTCGCTTCAAGCTGCACCGTCCACGCTGAAAGCCCCTGATCCACTCTGGTCTGCAGCCACTCATTGGCATACTTCTTTGCACTCTTCAGCGTGGTACACTCTGGATGCTTCTCCTTGATGTACTTGATAAAATATTTGGTATGTTTCCAGTAGCTCTTATAGGTGTTGAACGCAAATATTTTATCTTTCTCTGTGCCATTGGCTACCGCTTCTTTTTTGCTCTCGCCAAAGGCCTGCATCCCGGTAAGCCGGTCATAGGCTTGCTGGTGCAGATCCTTGAAGTACGCTTTATTTCTACGTCCCATTCCGACTTCCTTTCGTGCATCTATTTTTATATAAATCTATATTTCTATAAAACTACATAACTATTTTCTTAGTTTTATAGACTTCTATATTTTTCGTTCAAGCTAAGCCGCCTCATGCCAGCTCCATTCGGAGACTCGACAATCGGCAAAATACACTTTTTAACGTCTTATGTATGACGGGTTTGGGATTGCTCCCTACACTTTTTTGATCTGCTTATGTGTGCAGCTCTGATTTATTGAGATCTACGGCAGTTCAGATTCTGTCGGCTTCTTTGTAGAGGAAGCAGCTCTCCGGAAGATCTACAGTATTCCGGCTACTATCAGAAAGTGGATAGGAACAGATACGTTTTACTTACCGACACTTTCAAAAGGATTACTCATGCCGGGTCCATGATGCGCTTTCCAGTTCACAAAGGTTACTACGGCAAGCCCACGCATCACACAGGTGTATCGTACCTGAAGTGGCTTCTGATTAGCAAATTGCTAAACCCCCGACCGGCAGATCTGCCAGCCAAGACGCTCTGGGCCTAATTACTATTTACCCTCGCCCAGACGAGCTTCGTTCTTCACTTCTGCTGCCAATCACACACCACTCGCAGCCGCCATCCATACCCCCTTTCTTTCAAGGCTTCGATCCAGCGTCTACCGCAGCCTTTCCTATCCAAGAACATCTTACCATACGTTGCGGAGGTTGTCAACATAACAACAAAATTAACCGTATAACGGTTTACCCGTTCATGCTCCTAAAGGGCACAAACGGGTAAACCGTTAGTGAAAAAAGAAGCCGAGATAACTATATAGCTATCTCGGCTTCTCCTTCTCTACGAATATTGATCCTTAGATTAACCTTTCATCGCTTCCATTTCTGCAATCGTCAAATTATTACGCTCTCTAAGGAAAGAACCAATCTCATTTCCCTGAAAATCATATAAGGGGATGTAATAGGAATCGGGCTGAGTTTTCTGCCATTCAAGAGCGTCCTGCGGTGTTTCAAATTTTGGGTGACTCAAATCACTGGTTCGGACATATCCCTCCTGGTCATTCGTCCCAATCGCAGCCTGTAAATCCGGCATTTCCCCTACTACCTCTGCCATCAAAGCAGTTCCATAAGTTTCGCCACGAACATTCTTAGGGAAATTTCCGTTAATAAGCGACGTCTGCTCAACAGACAAC
>ENA-ORTY01002234-ORTY01002234.1-human-gut-metagenome-genome-assembly--contig:-NODE-2234-length-19008-cov-5.042210_pt1 | contig 19008 bp, 16 predicted proteins | sample MGYA00241917_ERZ509198 | MGnify/ENA primary metagenome ERZ509198 (study PRJEB26280, sample SAMEA2338857) | human gut metagenome | biome: human gut; feature: human-associated habitat; material: faeces...
CAGCAGGCCGGCAGCCGTGCCGCGGAGCGCGTGGCGCAGTTTCATAGGGCATCCTCCTCAAATTCTCATGAAAAAGCGGCGCAGACGGGGCGCGCCGCCGAACGGTACCAAAGGTTACAATTTGTAACTATTGTAATGATACCATAATTCGACGGCAGATGCAAGGTTTTTTCACCCGCTTTTGGCCAAACAATGTCGGCCCGAAATTGTGCAGAATGCACGAAGTGCGCAAAAAATCCGTTTGCCGGCCGTGGAGCGGTGTGGTATGATAAGGCAAACACGGAAGGAGCGGAGGAAATGCCATGTTCCGGAATGAAACAAACTATGTGCTCACAAACGGCGTGCTGCTCGACGGCACGGAGAAAATGACGCCGCAGACGGGCAGAGATATTTATATTGAGGGCGGGCGCATCGGCGCGGTCGCCGATGCCGCGGCGCGCCGCGAGGGCTATGAGGTCGTGGACCTCGGCGGACAGTATGTGCTGCCGGGGCTTATCAATCTGCACGTTCATCTGCCCGCCTCCGGCAAGCCGAAGAAAAAGGCGAGCGACCCGAAGAAGCTCGTGAAGCTCATCACCGCCAACGCGCTCACGCGCCGCATCGGCGTGAAGCTGTGCGAGGGCTACGCGAAGACGGAGCTTCTCAGCGGCGTGACGACCATCCGCACGGTCGGCGGCGTGGCGGACTTTGACACGATCATCCGCGACCTGGCCGCGCAGGGAAAGATCCTCAGCCCGCGCGTGGTGGCGTCCAATATGGCGGTCTCCGTGCCGGGCGGGCACATGGCCGGCTCCCTTGCCTACGAAGCAAAGACGCCGGAGGAGGCCGCGGCTTATGTGGAGCGGATCGCGGCGGAGAAGCCGGACCTCATCAAGCTCATTATCACTTGACGCCGAGGTCGTCGGCGAGCCGGGCGTGCTGCGGATGCAGCCCGCGCTGGTGAAGGCGGCCTGCGATAAGGCGCACGCGCTTGGCATGAAGGTCGCCGCGCACGTCGAAAGTCCCGAGGGCGTGCGTGTGGCGCTGGAAAACGGCGTGGACTCCATCGAGCACGGCGCGCAGCCGGACGCGGCGATCACCGCGCTCTACAAGGAAAAGGGCGCGTTCCAGGTCGCGACGCTCTCGCCCGCGCTGCCCTACGCGCTTTTTGACCGCAGCGTCTCCCACGCGACCTACGAGCAGCAGGAGAACGGCAAGGTCGTCTTTGACGGCATCATCGCCATGGCGCGGGAAAATCTGGCAAACGGCATTCCGGTCGGCCTCGGTACGGACACCGGCTGCCCCTATATCACGCACTACGATATGTGGCGCGAGCTGTGCTACTTCGTGAAATACTGCGGCGTGACGCCGGCCTTCGCGCTCCACACCGCGACGCTGCTCAACGCGCGGCTTGCCGGCATCGACGGCGAGACTGGCTCCATCGAGGCGGGCAAGGCGGCTGACCTGATCGTCTGCGCGAAGGATCCGCTCGCGGATCTCTCGGCCCTGCGCACGCTCTCCATGGTCATCAAGGGCGGCTATCGCGTCGAGCATCCCGCGCCGAAGAAGCTGCCAGAGGTCGAGCGCGAGCTGGATAAGTTCCTGTGACCCATACCTATTATAATGTAGAAGGAAAAGCACGGGGAGCCCCGTGCTTTTCCCTTATGGCGTTTTATGTTACAGCTCCACGAGCTCGTATTCCCGCGTGCCGAAGCCCAGCGCCGCCGCGGATTCGACCGTGCGGACACCGTTGAGGCTCTCAATGCGCTCTACGAGGTGGTCGCGGCCCGGATCGTCGGAGGCGTAGACCAAATCGAGACAGGCCTGATCGACCGCGATGGGGTCGAGCGAGGCGAGGATGCCGATGTCCGCCATGCACGGGTCCTCAGCCACGGCGCAGCAGTCGCAGTCCACGGACATATTCTTCATAACGTTGATGAAAACGGTCTTGTCCTTAAAATATTCCGCCACGGACGAGGCGGCGTCCGCCATCGCGTCGAGGAAGCTGTCGTGGTCGGCGGTCCCGATCTTTTCGGGCTCGCCGGCGCCGTGGATGTAGGCCTTGCCGTAGGAGGACGCGCAGCCGATGGAGAGCTGCTTGAGCGCGCCGCCGAAGCCGCCCATCGGATGCCCCTTGAAGTGGGAGAGGACGAGCATGGAATCGTAGTTGGCAATGTCCTTGCCGACAAAGTTCTTCTGAATACTCCTGCCGTTCGGAACGGCAAGCTCCAGATCGGGGCCCTCGGCATCGAGAATGTCCACGTCGAAGTTCGTGCTCCAGCCGTGCTTGATCATCGTGCGGCGGTGCTTCTCGGTGGTGTTGCGCTCGCCCTCGTAGGCGGTGTTGCACTCGACCACCGTGCCATGCACGGCCTCGATCATCGGCCGCCAGAAGTCGGGGCCCAAAAAGTTCTGGTTGCCCTGCTCACCGGAATGCAGCTTCACGGCGACCTTGCCCGGCAGCTCGCGGCCCACGGCACGGTAAAGCGCTACGACCTTCTCGGGCGTGATCTCACGGGAGAAATATACCTTAGCTTTCATCGCGTTTCCTCCTTGCACGGAAAATATCACCTGAATTATAACCCATCGCATGAAATAATGCAACTCTTTGGGGGATGGGACCTGCCTGCGGAGGGATCATGTCACGGATGTGTCAAAAAACGGCGAAAAATGCTGTGCAGATATCCTAAAATTCCAAAAAAGTGATGTTTGCGATTGACTATGCTATCGTAATAGCGTAGAATAAAACCTGTTAATTTGGTGGGATATAGCAGATAACAAGAAGAAAATGGCAAAATATTGACGTATAGAGGAATGAATATTCATACAAAAGCGTTTTGCGTGTGATCCGCTGCTCTCGCGAAAAGGGCTGCGCGCGCTTAACGGAGTCCTTACGGCGGAAAACATCTCCTGAACACCCCGGATACAGGGGGAGCACGGGCGCGAAAACGCGGCAGAATATGAAGTTTTTACGGTGAAATTTGAATTTTGCTGAAAAAACAAAAGGAGAAAGTGACTAATAGCACAAAAAGAAAGAAGCATTTCTGTGCGGAATGACAATGACCAGAAAATTTCATCGAAAAAACAGGAAAATATGCTTGTGAAAGACTTGACAAGACGAGGATGAATGAATTATAATCCGTCCATAAAAAATGAATAAGCTGTGAACGTACCAAACATACCGCACGAGGGTGCGGCGTACGCGAAAAAGACCATGTGGTCTTTTCTCTGTTCCGAGCCGGAACAGAGAATTTAACTTTTTTGTCGTATTCGGCGCAAGCCGGGTATATAAATTTTTGAAAGGAAGATATCAGCATGAAAAAAGTATTGTCTCTGATCCTCGCACTGGCAATGGTTTTCGCTCTGGCCGCCTGCGGCGAGAAGCAGCCCTCCAACGACGGTAACACCGATGGCGACAAGCCCGCCCGCGGCAACGTCATTATGACCTTCGGCACCGCCGACACCGGCGGCTCCATGTACCCCGCCGGCGCTGCGGTCTCCCAGGTTTGGACGAACAACGTCCAGGGTGTGAAGTGCAATACCCAGACCTCCACCGGCTCCTTCCAGAACTGCCAGGACGTCTCCACCGGTGAGGTCGACGTCGCGGTCGCCACCTCCGACGTCGTTCTCAACGCCTACAACGGCACCGGCAAGTTCGCCGACATCGGCAAGCTGGACAACTTGCGCGTCATCGGCGCGGTCTACACCTCCGTGCTCAGCGGCGTGGCGCTCAAGAGCTCCGGCTTGACCTACATCCATGACCTGCTCGGCAAGCGCGTTGCCGTCGGTCCTGCGGCCTCCGCGACCGAGAACGCCACCCTCGCCGCCTTTGATGCCATGGGCATTGATTCCAGCAACACCAGCCTTGAGAATCTCGGCCTCGGCGACGGCGCCGACTCCGTCGGCGACGGCATCCTCGACGCGGCCTTTGGCTTCGCTGGCCTGCCCATCGGCGGTCAGCTGAACCTCGCTGCCACCAAGGAGATCCAGGTCCTCGACATGACCCAGGAGGAGATCGACAAGGTCCTCGCGGGCAACGCTGCCTACATCCAGACCAAGATCCCCGCCGGCACCTACACCGGTCAGGACAATGATGCCAACACCTTCGGCGTCAAGTGCCTCATCATCGTCACCGCCGATATGGACGCGGATCTCGTCTACGATCTGTGCAAGGCCATGAACGAGCACACTGAGGAGATGGCTGCCGGTAACGCCCTGCTCAAGGACATGACCGATCCCAGCTTCCTCTGCACCCAGATGCCCATTCCTCTGCACGACGGCGCCCAGAAGTACTACAGCGAGCAGGGCCTCATCTAATCGAGGAATTCTGAAAACTTGATCAAAAGGACGATCTGACCGTCCCTGCGAAAAGCATTTTTTGGCCGGAGTTGGGACATCCCAACTCCGGCTCCCCCTTTTCATTAAGGTTTCGTTAAGACCCCCCACTTAACAGAAAGGATGCGTTTATGTCCGATAAGAAAGAAATCAAAGAGATTGACGTCGCCTCGCTTGACAGCGAACTGGCAGCAGCGAGAACTCTCGAAGAGGGTAAGGGCGACAAGTTCATTATGATGGCCTCCGTCGTCGCCTTCCTGATGACCTCCTTCCATATTTACACCGGCTTTTTCGGCCTGTTCGACTACTCCGTGCAGCGCGGCGTGCATCTGGGCTTCGCCCTCACGCTGATCCTGCTTACCCAGCCCCTTTACAAGCACGTTTTCAAGGATAAATTCGCCGGCAGCAAGGCCTTCCGCGCCGCCTGCCGCACGTTTGATATGCTCCTCGTCGTCCTCACATGGGTCTCCGTCTGGATGGCGCAGGACGAGGTCCATCACCTCACCGAGCGTCTGAGCAAGACGACCTGGATGGCGACCTTCGCGGGCGCCTGCCTCGTCATCATCGTCCTCGAGTGCGCCCGCCGCACCCTCGGCTATATCATGCCGGTTCTCGCGCTCATCTTTATCGCCTATGCGCTCGCCGGTCCGAATCTGCCCATGGCCATCGCGCACCGCGGCTATTCCCTCGAGCGTATCTGCAAGTTCCTCGCTACCGACCTGGACGGTCTGTTCGGCACGACCATGAGCGTTTCCGCCACGGTCATCTTCATGTTCGTTATGTTCGGCGCGTTCCTTGAGGCCTCGGGCTGCTCCGACTTCATCAACGACATCGCCATTTCCCTCACCGGTAAGATCAAGTCCGGCCCCGCGCTCAGCGCGGTCGTCGCCTCCGGCCTGATGGGCTCCATCAACGGCTCCGCCGTCGCCAACGTCGTCGGCACCGGCACGTTCACCATTCCTCTGATGAAGTCCCGCGGCTACAAGCCCCAGTTCGCCGGCGGCGTTGAGGCCGTTGCCTCCACCGGCGGTCAGATCCTGCCCCCTGTCATGGGCTCCGGCGCGTTCCTGATGGTCGCGTTCACCGAGCAGAAGTACATCGCCATCGTCATCGCGGCGGTCATTCCCGCGCTGCTCTATTACTGGGGCTGCGCCGTCGCCGTTATGTCCCAGACGGAGATCGCGCACGTCACGCTCATGGACCCCAAGGATATTCCCAAGAGCCGCGAGGTCATGAAGGACGGCTGGATCTATCTGCTCATCATCGCGGTCCTGCTCTACTGCCTGCTCGTCGCGCAGTATTCTCCGCTCTACTCCGCCCTGTGGGCGACCTGCGCGGTGCCCGTGGTCATGCTCTTCGATAAGAAGAAGCGCTTCACCCTCAAGACCATCCCCAGCGCCATGGTCAAGTCCGGCTTCAGCGCCATGTCCATCGTCATCGGCTGCGCCTGCGCCGGTATCGTCGTCGGCATGGTCTCCATCACCGGCATCGGCGTCATCTTCGGCGACATGATGATCCAGGCGGCGCACGGCCTGCTGTTCCCGTCCCTGCTCTTCACCGCCATCACCTGCATCGTCCTCGGTATGGGCCTGCCCACCACCGCGGCCTATGTTATCGCGGCGTCCATCCTCGCTCCGTCCCTCATCAAGCTCGGCCTTGCCCCGCTGACGGCGCACCTGTTCGTGTTCTACTTCGCGTGCCTGTCCGCCATCACCCCGCCGGTCGCCCTCGCGGCCTATGCCGGCGCCGGCATCGCCAAGACCAACCCGATGACCACGGCGGTCGAGGCCTGCAAGCTCGGCTTCGCCGGCTTCATGGTGCCCTTCGCGTTCTGCTACAACCCGGCAATGATGATGCAGGGCAGCGTCGGCGAGATCATCTCCGTCGCCATCAGCGCGATCATCGGCGTTGCCATCATGTCCGCCGGCTTCCAGGGCTGGCTGCTGTGGAAGCTCAACTGGCTTGAACGCATCGTGTTCATCGCCGGCGGCCTGCTGATGTTCATCCCCGGCACGCTGACGGATATCGCCGGCCTTGTGATCGCGGTCGCTCTGCTTCTCATCAACGTGAAGAAGTGGGAGAAGGGCCCCAAGTTCATCATGGACAAGCACAAGGCCAAGCAGGAGCAGAAGTAAGCTCCGCTGAACCGGATACGGAATATGAGGGCCCCGAAAAGGGACCCTCATATTTTTTCATTGACCGCGCCCCCGGCGCGCGGTATACTGTAGCGTAAGAATCCAAGCGAGGAGAGAAGAATCATGGAAGCTCAGGAGATCCGTTACCGCGTCAATAAAAAGGTGTTTCGGCAGGCGTCGCTCTACGCCATGTTCCTGCGAAACCGCAATACCTTCCGCGTGGGCATCGCCGTCGTGCTGGCGGTGGCATTTTACACTGTGCTTGCCGTGCAGGGCACCTTTCCCCTGAGCTACCTTCCGATCTACATCGCGGCGGCCTATCTTGTCTGGATGCTTTTGCTGCTCGGACGCGAGGAGCAGCGCGTGCTGCGCTACCTCAAGAGCGACGAGTCGCTGCTGGGGACGGAGTACGTTCTGCGCTTTGACGCGGGCAAGCTTTCGGTCGAGGTCCCCGAGAAGAAGCTCCGCAACACGGTCGCGCTCGCGAAGCTCGCCTCGGCCATCGAAATTTCGAGCGTGTTCATGCTCTGCCTTACGGCCGATCAGCTCTACCTTGTGCCGACCGCGGCCATGACGGACGAGCAGCGCACGGCGCTGCGCGGCCTTCTGAGCAGCCGCCTCGGCGAGCGCTTTTATTCCAGTATTCTGGCGCGCGAGAAAAAGAAATGAACAAGGCCCGCCTCCGACATCGCTTCAGAGGCGGGCTTTGCCGTGCTATACCGGACGGCCGTGCTCCACGCGGCAGTCGCACTCGCTGCGCCACGACTGCGATTGCAGGAAGCGGCGCGCGGCATCGACGAAGGCGCGGGCGGCGGGCAGAAGGTGCCGCTTTTTCTTGTAGACCACGCTCAGCGGGTGGACAAGGTCGGGGGAGTCGAGGTCGAAGAAGAGCAGCTCGCCGCGGTTCGGCGCGTTGTGGACGGCGGTCTCATTGACGAAGCAGAAGCCGTAGTTTTCCGCCGTCAGATTCAGCGCTGTGGTGGCGTTGGTGGTGTAGAGCGCGTTTTCGACGGTGATATGCTTCCGTTCGAGAAAGTTGTTGACGCGCATGGCGAGCAGGATCTCGGGGTAGAGCAGGACAAAGCGCTCGCGCTCGAGAACGGAGAGCTCCGGCTCCTGTCCCGCGCGGCAGGCCTCCGCAAGCGCCTGCGCGGCGCGGTTGCCGCGGTTGCCGACCAGGAGGATCTTTTCGTAGAGAATGGTCTCGGTGGTCAGGTAGTCGGGCGTATTGAGATTGGTGTTCATGATGGCGAAGTCCACCGTGTTGTCCGCCACCAGCCGGAACATCTCGCTCGTCGGGCGTTCGAGCAGCTCAAGATGGGCCTCTGGGTGCTCTTGCGAAAAGGCGGGCAGGATGCTCGGCAGGAGCGTGCTGGCGCGCCAGTTGCTCATGGCGACGCGGAGCGTCTGGCGGCGGCTGGCGTTCAAACGTGTGAAATCCTGCAAAAGCTGCTCGTAGAGCTGCGAGCTGTCCTCAAGATAGTTGGCGTAGACCTTGCCGGCGGCGGTCAGCGCCAGCGGCGACTTGGTGCGGTCGAGCAGGCGGACGCCGAATTCCTTTTCCAAATGGATGACGTATTGGCTCAAGTAGGGCTGCGAGATGTGCAGCCGCTCCGCGGCCTTGGAAATGCTTTTCTCGGACGCAATGGCAAGAAAATATTCCGGATTCCGGTCCTGTACCATCCAGATCACCTCGTTTTCCTCTTCGATTATAGCAAAAAATACGGCGTCGTCAAGCATGGTATAGTAAAAATGCTATAGGGATAGTCACATTTAAGTCTTTGACCTTTTCGCGGCGATGCACTATGATAGAGTCAAACAGGGAAATCAAAAAACCATCGGAAAAGAGGGAGATTATGCCAAGGTTTGAAGCATCTGCGCTGCGGGGCTACTGCGTGTCGGTCCTGACGGCCTCCGGTGTGGAGAGGAGCTGCGCGGAAGCGGTGGCTGACGCGCTGATCGACGCGGAGCTGACAGGCGTGTCCACCCACGGTGTGAGCCGTCTGGCCGTTTATATGCAGCGCATGGACGCGGGCGTGATGTCGCGTGAAAACAACATCCGCATCGTGCGGGAATCGACCTCCACGCTGGTCGTGGACGCCGGCAACTCGCTGGGCGCGGCGGCGGCAAAATTTGCGATGGAGCGGTGCATCGCCAAGGCAAAAGAGACGGGCTGCTGCTTTGCAAGCGTGCACAGCTCCAACCACTTCGGCACCGCCGCCTATTACACAAGGCTTGCTGCCGCGCAGGATATGATCGGATTTGCCTGCACCAATCTCAAGGGCAAGATCGCGCCCTTCGGCAGCGCTGAGCCCTACATGGGCACAAATCCCATCTCCGTGGCGGCTCCGTCCGACGACCTTCCGGTCGTGCTGGATATGGCGCCGAGCGTTGTGGCGCTGGGCAAGCTGATCCTGGCGCAGAAGCTGGGAAAGTCTATTCCCGAGGGCTGGGCACTGGATAAGGACGGCAGACCCACCACGGACCCCGCGGCCGGTCGTGCCGGCTCGCTCGTGCCGATCGGCGGCGCGAAAGGCAGCGGCCTCGCCATCATGGTCGATGTGCTTTGCGGCATTCTCAGCGGCGGCCCCTACGGTCCGCATCTGCATGACCTCTATGTGATGGACGAGCCGCAGGGCGTCAGCCATTTTCTCGGCGCCATCGACATTGCGCATTTCATCGAACCGGCAGCGTTCAAGTCGGCTCTTTCCGCCATGTCACGGGAGATCAAGGCGCTGAAAAAGGCCGATGGTGTGGAGGAAATTTTCCTGCCCGGCGAACGCTCCGGCCGCAAGGCGGAAGAAAATGCTGCAAACGGTATTGAGGTGCCGCAGCCGGTCTACGAAGAGCTGCTGGAGCTCGGCAAGCCCTACGGCCTGAGCCTGTAAAGGAGGAAGCATCATGGCAAAAATTCTCATCACCGAATCGGTCCACCCCATCGGACCCGAGCTGCTGACCGCGGCGGGCCACACCGTCGTCTACGCCGACCGCGACATGGATGTCATCCGCCGCGAGATCGTGGACGCGGACGCCGTGCTCGTGCGCATTATCGAGCTGCCCGGTTCGCTGCTCGCGACGGCGAAGAACCTCAAGATCGTCTCCAAGCACGGCGTGGGCTACGATAATATCGACCTCGACTACTGCAAGAGCCACGGCATCGCCGTGACCATCACCCCGAACGCGAACAGTCTTTCCGTCGCCGAGCACGCCTTCACGCTGATGCTCACGCTGGCGAAGAACATCATTCCCGTTTCCAACGAGTACCGCACGGTCGGCTTTGCTGCGAAGAACCACGCCCCCGGCATTGAAATGACCGGCAAGACGCTGGGCCTTGTCGGCATGGGCCGCATCGGAAAGCATATCCTGCATATGTGCAGGGACGGTCTGGATATGCACGTCATCGTCTACGACCCCTACATCAGCGAGATCCCCGAGGGCGTCGAGAAGGTGGACGATCTTTCCGAGCTGCTGCGCCGCGCCGACGTCGTGACGCTCCATTGTCTGCTCACCGACGAGACGCGCAAGCTCATCGACCGCGAGCGCCTCGCGCTGATGAAGCCCACCGCCCTGCTTATCAACTGCGCCCGCGGCCCCATCGTGGACGAAGCCGCGCTCATCGAGGCGCTGGAGAACGGCAGACTTGCCGGCGCCGGTCTTGACGTCACCGACCCCGAGCCGGTCGCGCCGGACAGCCCGCTCTTTAAGCTGCCGAACGTCATTGTCACGCCGCACTACGCGCCCACAACGGTCGAATCCGCCACGCGCGTTTCCAAGATCGTAGCCGAAAACATCAACGCGGTGCTTGCCGGTCAAGAGCCGGTAGGCCGCATCGTCTGAACAAGATTAAGAGGAGGAAAGCAACCATGAGACTCGCAACGATCAAGCTGCACGGCGCGGAGATCGCCGGCATCGTCACCGGGAAGGGCATCCTGCCCGTCGCCGCGCTCAACGCCTACAAGGGCACGGGCTGGAAGGAGGACATGATGAGCCTCATTCAGGCCAATCACATCCCCGGCCTGACGAAGTGGTACAACGAGGGCGGTAAGGAGGAGCTGGAGAGCATCCCCGGTCTCGTGCCGACCGAGGAGGTCGTCTACGCCCCGCTCTACCGCAATCCCAAGCGCATCTTCGGCATCGGCCTCAATTACGCCGACCACGCCAAGGACATCGGCAACGCCGCGCCCACGGGCTTCCCCGGCAGCTTCTTCAAGATGGCCGATACCCTCATCGGCCCGAATGACGACATCCTGCTGCCCAAGCTCAAGGAGGCGCAGAAGACCACCGCGGAGGCTGAGCTCGGCATCATCATGGGCCGCGACTGCCGCGACGTTCCCGAGGAGGAGTGGGAGAGTGCCATCGTCGGCTACACCACGATCCTCGACATGACCGAGGAATCCATCCTCAAGGGCAACGACTTCGTGCCCGGCAATCCCCGCTACCTGACCATCGTCAAGAACTTCCCGACGTTCTTCTCCTTCGGTCCCCAGCTCGTCACGCCCGACGAGGTGCCCGACGTCCTCAAGCTCGAGGTCCAGAGCGTCCATAACGGCGAGATCCACGCGAAGAACACGGTCGATCACATGACGCACGTTCCGTCCCGCCTCGTTTCCCTGCACTCGAGCATCCAGGGCTGGTACGCCGGCGACGTGCTCTCCACCGGCACCCCGCGCGCGTTCCACATTCAGGACGGCGACATTGCCGAGTGCCGCATCGTCGGCCCCGACGGCTTCGAGATGGAGCCGCTGAAGAACCCCGTTGTGGATCTCAAGCTGCACTGAGAAAGATCAAAAATTTTAAGATATCAGGAGGAAATTATCATGGATCTGGGTTTGAAGGATAAGGTCGTCGTTTGTATGTCCAGCGCGTCCGGCTTCGGCAAGGGCATCGCGACAGAGTTCGCCCACGAGGGCGCGAAGGTAGTCGTCTGCACCAGCGAGGCGTTCAAGGCGGAGCTCAATCAGGCGGTCGTCGACATCGAGAAGGAGACCGGCAACCGTCCCTACCCCTATATGTACGACGTGCTCAACAATGAGAGCATCGCCGCGATGATCAACAAGGTCGCAGAGGACCTCGGCGGCATCTACGGCCTTGTCAATCATTGCCCCGGCCCGAAGGCCGGCACCTTCGAGGCGCTGACCGAGGCCGACTGGGCGGACGGCTATCAGAAGTGCCTGTACAGCTACACCACCGCCATCTGTGCGGCGCTTCCGTACATGAAGAAGGGCGGCAGCGGACGCATCGTGAACTCCACCTCGTCCTCCATTAAGCAGGAGCTCGATAACCTCATTCTCTCCAATACCTTCCGCATGGGTGTGGTCGGCATGAGCAAGACGATGGCGCGCGAGTTCGGTCCGTACAACATCATGGTCAACACGATGGGCCCCGGCCGCATCTACACCGACCGCATCAAGTACCTCAACACCATCCGCGCCGAGAAGGCGGGCATCACGCTCGAGGAGTACAACACCCGCGACGCCGCGAGCTTCCCGCAGAAGCGCTACCAGACGGCGGACGAGTACGCCCGCTCCGTGGTGTTCATCTGCTCGCCCGCGAACAGCGCGATCTCCGGTCAGGTCATCTGCGTCGACGGCGCCATGACCACCGCGTACTAAGGCTGCATGGGCTGGAAGGGAAACCGCACCCCCTCGAACCCGCAGGAGGGCTACTACGTCGGCCTGATGAACGCCTGCGGCTACCGCACAAAGGACCTGGAAAAGCCTGTCATCGGCATCGTCAATTCCTTTACGGACGTCAACCCCGGGCACCGTGCCTTCAAGGAGCTGGTGGGCTACGTCAAGGAGGGTGTGTGGGCGGCCGGCGGTACGCCGGCGGAGTTCAATGTTCCCGCCCCCTGCGACGGCATGGCGCAGGGCGAGGGGATGCACTTCATCCTGCCATCGCGCGACCTGATCGCCGGCAGCATTCAGGCGATGGCGAGCGCCCACGGCTTCGACGGTCTGGTGTTCCTGTGCTCCTGCGACAAGATCGTGCCCGGTATGCTCATGGCCGCCGCGGCGCTCAATAAGCCCTGTATGTTCCTCACGGCGGGCAGTATGCTGCCCTACGAGGCGGACGAGGGCACCTACGTCACGCCCGACCTCAAGGAATCCATCGGTCAGCGCAACATCGACGCCATCAGCGAGGAGACCTTCACCCGCTTCCGTGAGAACATCTGCTTCTCCTGCGGCACCTGCTCGATGTACGGCACCGCCAACACCATGGGCGTATTTGCCGAGGTCATTGGCCTTTGCCCCATCGACAGCACGACCATGCTCTTCTGCTCGTCCGCCAAGTACAAGCAGGCGCGCGACGTCGGCGAGCGCATCGTCACGCTCACGAAGGAGGGCGTGCGCTTTTCCGATATCGTCACCGAGGCGAGCCTCAAGAACGGCTTGCGCCACGTCGCCGCGACCGGCGGCTCGACGAACGCCCAGCTCCACATCTGTGCGCTCGCGCGCGTGATGGGCATTCCGATGGACCTCGCGGCCTTTGACGCGATCCAGCGCGACGTGCCCTGCATCGCGAAGTTCAAGCCGTCCTCAAAATTCAATATGTACGACTATTATAAGGCTGGCGGCGTGGGCGCGACGATGAAGGCCATCGAGCGCTATCTCGACCCCGACGCGCGTCTGGCGACGGGCGGCACGGTGGGCGAGTTCCTCGCCCGCTTCCGCCGCAGGGTCGATCCCGAGATCATCCACACAGCCGACGAGCCGCTCTACCCCGACGGCTGCTTCGCCGTGCTGCACGGCAACCTTGCCCCCGGCGGCTGCATCGTGAAAAAGAGCGGTGTGGTGCCCGAGATGTTCCACCACCGCGGCCCCGCGGTCTGCTTTGACTCCGAGGACGCGCTGCGCGCGGCCATGACGGAGAAGTCCGTCAAGCCCGGCGATGTGCTGGTCATCCGCTACGAAGGCCCCAAGGGCGGGCCGGGGATGCGCGAGATGTCCATTCCCGCGGCGATAAAATAATTAAAACTGCAACTAGTACAACACATCTATTTCTTAATATATTAGCTTTTAATCTTCCTTCTTTAAATTTTTTATATGAACTACTTAAAAATGTTAAAACACATAGTCCATTTACTGGTACAAATGTAAATGTTATAAAATCTCTTCCTGCATCTGCTGCATTTTTGTCCATCCCTATGCTACTTAACCAATAAACTACTGAAACTAGCATATACATTATAGCTACACCTACTGCTATAAATATAATTTTTTCTTTGTTTTTTATGTCTTTGCCTAATAATTTATAAATTGCAAATATGTTTATAACATTAATTAATAAAATAAATAGTATAATAAAAATATTCATTTTCTATCTCCTTGAAAATTTCTTTTCTATATCATTTTTACTCATTTTTATGGCAGTTGGCCTTCCATGTGGACATGTAAATGGATTTGGTAATACAAGCAATTGTGACATTAGCTTGTCTACTTCTTCCTTAGTTAAAGCCATATTTGCTTTAACAGCTGCTTTACATGCAACTGTTGCTATAAATTTTTCTTCTTTTTCTTGTTTAGCAGTTCTTGCAACAGTATTTATTTCATCCAAAGTCTCTAAAAATAATTCTTTTGTATCCAAATCTAAGCACATGTCTGGTACACCAGTTAATTTTATTGTATTTTCTCCAAATTCTTCTAATGTAAATCCAGCTTTTATAAACATTTCCATATTTTCTTTTGCAATATCCATTTCTTTATGTGTTAAAGTTATAATATCTGGTAAAAGCATTAGTTGTGAATCTTTTTCTTTATCATTATAATAGTTTGCCTTAACTCTTTCATACATAATCCTTTCATGTGCAGCATGCTGATCTATAATGTACATATCATCTTTCATTTGGATTATTATATATGTTGAAAATGCAATACCTATAAATTTATATAATGGAGTTTCATTTTTTTCTAATTCTTTAAAAACAGAAACATTTTCTACTTTTGATATTTGCTTAAAATCGCTAGCTACTTTTCCTAAACTAGAATTATATTCTTCTTGCTCTTCTTTTAATTTTTCTGCTTGAGCTTCTTCTATTTTTCTTCCAAATGTACGCTCATACATTTCATCAAAAGAAAGTTTTTTCTCTAATTCTGTTTTAGGCTCTTCTTTTGCCATAATTTCTGGAAGCTTATCCAATTTCTTTATATTTTCTATAAACTTTTGATTTACTTCATTTGTATCTATAGTCTTTGTTTCCATATTATCTAATTCTTTAATATTATTTACAATTGTAGTGTTTTCGTTAGAAGCTGTATTATTTTCTTTTTGTGTATTTTCTTCTACTTTTGCAATTTGTCTATTTTCAATATTATCTAAAATCTCTTCATTTTCTATATTTAAATCTTTTTTATTTTCTTTTACAATATTTTCGTTATTTTTTAAATTTTGTCTTTCTGCATATATTTGAGCTAAAAAATTATTATTTAATTCTACTCCATTGTTTGTTTTATTATTTAATAAAGTTTCTTCTCTTAATTCATCTGTTCTGTCTGGATTTCCTACTAAATCACCTTTCAATAATGCCTCTTTTATTGCATGATATATAGCTTTGAATACCTTATTGTCTTCCTCAAATCTAACCTCTAACTTAGCTGGGTGTACGTTTACATCTACCTTTTCTGGATTCATATCTAAATTTAATATTACAAATCCATATTTTCCTATTGTTATCATACCTTTAAAAGCTTGTTCTGCTGCACTTGTTAAGGTTTTATCTTTTACATATCTTTTATTAACAAAAAACATTTGGTTTGCCCTATTAGAACGAGAAATAATTGGTTTTCCCACTACTCCAGTTACTTTTATATCATCATATTGATAATCTACTTCTAAAATATTTTCTGCTATATCTTTTCCGAAAATACTATAAATTACTGATTTTCTATCTCCATTACCAGGAGTTTGTATAACAGTTTTTCCTGTATTAATTAATTTTATTGCTATTTGAGGATTAGCCAAAGCAACTCTTGTTATTGCATCTTCTATATAACCCGCTTCTGTAAAATCCTTTTTTAGGAATTTATATCTTACAGGTGTGTTAAAAAATAAGTCTGTAATAGTTATGGTAGACCCCTTTGGGCAACCTGCCTCTATTTTATTTTTTATATTTCCGCCTTCAACACAAATTTTATACCCAATGTCGCTTTCTTCTCTTCTTGAAACAAGCTCTACTTTGCTTATTGATGCTATACTTGCTAAAGCCTCTCCTCTAAACCCCATTGTTTTAACAATTTCCAAATCTGTTGCTTGTCTTATTTTACTTGTTGCATGTCTTTCAAACGCAATTTCCATATCATCTGGTAAAAAACCTTTTCCATTGTCACTTACACGTATATAAGAAATTCCTCCATTTTTTATCTCTACATTTATTACTGTTGCTCCTGCATCTATAGAGTTTTCTACTAATTCTTTAACAACAGATGCCGGTCTTTCTATAACTTCGCCTGCTGCTATTTGATTTATTGTTAGGTCATCTAATAGTACAATATTTCCCATCTATTAACTTCATTCCTTTCTAACTTCTCTTATGTAATTTGTACAAATTATATCACTAACTTTTATTTGTTGTAAAGTAAATCTGTAACACTTTATTACATTTTAGAATAATATATATCATACAAAAGAACAAGACAATTTTAGTTCTTATAGGAGGTATTAAAATGGGATGTTTTGGTAATAACAGTGAACTTTTATGGTTCATAATCCTATTCTTGCTACTTTTCTGCTGTGGCGGAAACAGCTGCTGCAATAACAACAATAGTTGTGGTTGCTAAAAATTACATTAGCTTATAACTTTTTAAATTTTGAAAGGGGTGAATTTGGATGCAAGAAAATAGAGGATGTGGATGTGGCTTCGGTTTTGGAGATGACTGCATGTGGATAATAATATTAATAATCCTTATCTGCTGCTGTTGTGGTGGAAACAGAGGAGGATGCTGCTAGTAAAGTTTAATTAATTCTAGCATAAAAAAAGTACCTGTATAAAATTACATTTCAGTAATTATTACAGGTACTTTTTTATTATACATATCCAATTTAATGCATAAACAAATTCGCTTATAATTTATGCATTTAGTGCAATATTTTTATTTTGCTTTTCTTACTTTCATTTCTTCATTTGGATCATTTTTTCTTCTTTCTTCTTTTCTATTTCCTTTACTTAATTTTGGTTTTTCTTCTTTTCTTCTATTTGCCTTTCTTCTTTCCTCTATTATATTTCCATTACCATCTACTATCATATTAATTTCTCCTTTGCAATTTTTACTATATTTTTATATTAACGCATTTATCATATAAAATCAAGTATCTATTTTAATATTCCACTATTTAAAACTGGAACACTATATAAAAATAATATATCTTGATTTTCAAATTTTATATATTGTTCAATTAATTTTTCATTAATATATCTAAAATCTATTAATGTTATTTTTCTATAATTTTCTATTAGTAATGGAGCTATGCTACTACCAAATGAATCTCTAAATAATATTAATTCTTTTTTTGTTTTTGTATTTGGATTATCAATAGTTATTATAGATGTTGGTCCAGATAAATATAAATTATACTTGTCTGCTGATGATTGATATTTTTCTAAGTCATATACTTTTCCGCGTTTTACTAGTTTCAAAATTATATGTAGTACAATTTTCTATAGTATCATTTGTTAAGTATCTCATTGTATCTGGTTTTACTCTTACCCCTATTTGTCCATAATACACCCCATAAAATTCACCTAATTCTTTTTCTTCATATTTTATTTTAGAAGTATCTTTTAAATTCATTTCTTTTTCTATTTTTCTTACAGCTTTTCTAATATTTTCTTGTTTCCAATGTATGTCTGTTCTATAATAATCTTCACTACTTAATTCAGAAAATAAATTTATATATACCATATTATTCAAATTTGTTTTCATTATATTTTGCAATTTTTCGTAATCCATCTTTAAATTATCATCTTCTAAAAAATAATTTTTGTCTGGTACAATTGCATAATATACATTCATATTTTTTAAATACTTTTCTTTTATCTGTTCTATTCGTTTTGCAGTCTTTTCTATTAATTCTTCTTTTAATGGATATTCAATTTTATAAATGCTATCATTTTCTATAAATAGTTTATTATTATCTTTTTGTCTATATATTTCAAAATTAAATAATGATTTTATACTTCTTAATAAATCTCTACCTACAAATTGATCCATTGCATATTCTTCAAAATCTTTTGATACTGTTCCATCAAATACTTTTTTAGTTGTAATTTCTGGAAATTGTACTAGCTTTCTTCTTTCAGAAGTTGATATTATTTTATCTTTACTTAAGATATTTATAATAAATACTACAATTAATATTACTACAAAACCTATAGAAATTAATATATTCTTTCTATTTTCTTGCATTATTCACCTCTTAAAACCTGAAATATAAAAATGGGTTAAATGATCCGTCTACAATATAGCTTGTACATATAATAAAAATTAATAATAAATATATAGGCTCTAATATATTTACAATTTTTTTCAATTTCTCATTAGTTAATATATTTTTGCATATTGGTGTTGCTCCTATAATACCTAATATAATTACAATTATATAGCTTTTTAGGTAATACATGCTTTCATTTGTTATTAATGGAATACTTACAAATTTAAATAAGCCTCCTATATTTTCTAATATTGTAGATATTCCTTCTCCATTAAATATAATAAAACTAATCATTACTATAAATAATGTATATATTCTGCTAATAACCTTTGGTATTTTTTGTAGCCACTTTAACAAAAATACTTTTTCTATAATTAATAATACTCCAAAATATAACCCCCATATAACAAAATTCCATTCTGCTCCATGCCACAATCCTGTTAGCATCCATACAATTATTATATTACGAATCCATTTTAGTTTGCTTACTCTATTTCCTCCTAATGGAATATATATGTAATCTCTAAACCATGAGCTTAAAGAAATATGCCATCTTCTCCAAAAGTCTGTTATACTTGTTGCTATATACGGATAGTTAAAGTTTTCTGGAAAGTCAAATCCTAACATTTTTCCTAATCCTATTGCCATATCTGAATATCCTGAAAAATCAAAATATATTTGTATCATTAAAGCTATTGCATATAACCAATAAAATAGTACACTCTTTTCATCACTTACTAAAAAGATATTAATTAGGTTTCCCATTACATTTGCTATCATTACCTTTTTGCCTAACCCTATTATAAATCTTCTTACTCCTATAGAAAAGTTTTTCATGTTATATTCTCTATTTTCTAGTTGATTCTCTATTGTTGTATATCTAACAATTGGACCTGCAATTAATTGTGGAAATAATGATATATATGTAGCCAGTTTTATAATGTTTTTTTGTACTTTTGCTTCTCCCCTATATACATCAACTATATAACTTATTAATTGAAATGTGTAAAAAGAAATTCCTATTGGCAATATCACATGTATTAAATCTATTTTGTTTGATAACCATAAATTTATATTTTTAATTATAAAATCTGCATATTTAAAATAAATTAATAATCCTATATTTATAAAA
>ENA-ORTY01002238-ORTY01002238.1-human-gut-metagenome-genome-assembly--contig:-NODE-2238-length-18991-cov-5.822085_pt1 | contig 18991 bp, 18 predicted proteins | sample MGYA00241917_ERZ509198 | MGnify/ENA primary metagenome ERZ509198 (study PRJEB26280, sample SAMEA2338857) | human gut metagenome | biome: human gut; feature: human-associated habitat; material: faeces...
AATAAATGGATTTATTACTTCCACGGTTGCTTTCTCGTAAAATATAAGATAAATTTATAATAAAAATACACAAAGAAAAGCAAGATTGTGATATAATACGAGTAACTGGTCAGCTGGTAAAACCAGAACGGTTACAAACATTTGCTGTACACGAAAACAGGCGATGAAATAGAAATAGGATAGGATTTTGACACATAGGTTTGGTTTCATCATAAGAGTGACAATAAGAGTAATGTTGCATGATGCTGCAGAAATATGACATTCGCTTCGTGAGGAAAATGCAAACGTATTTTTACAATATGGGAAAACGTATTATATCTAAATCAAATGTATGCAGGTAAATTAAAGGAGGACAAGTATGAAAATTTTAGGTGTTTCACTTGGAACAAAAAACGGTAACAATGACACAATGTGTCGTGTGGCTCTGGAAGCAGCAAAAGAAAAAGGTGCAGAGATCGAATTTATCCACCTTCTTGACTGGGATATCCAGTACTGCTCCGGTTGTGTTGCCTGTTCCCGTGGCCTTGTAATGGGCAAAGGAATGATCTGCTCCCGTCAGGATGATTTCAAAGCTTTCTATGAGAAAGTTGTCGAGGCAGATGGAGTTCTCTTCGTAGATCCGATTTTTGAGTCCGGTGCAACCGGTTTATATCATTCCATCACAGATCGTATGGGACCGGGACATGATACAGGTATGATGAAAATGCTCGATGGAAAACTCAAAGAAGCTGGAAAAGAAGGTCTGAACCCAAGATACTTCCGTCAGAAAGCACTTTCTTTCGTAGGAATCGGTGGATCTGACTGGGCAGTTCGTTGTGAGACAGATCATGCGATGTTTGCTTTAAGTCCGGGATGGAAAGTAGTAAACAACGAGTTCTTCTCTTGGTGTAAAGACGTTATCATGCAGGATGATAAAGTTGAGCGTATGAAAGAAATCGGACGTAACCTTGCAGATGCTGCACAGCAGATCATTGATGAAGATATGCAGATCGAAGGATCCGAGAAAACTTCTCTCTGGAAAGGAAAAGAAGGCGCTTGCCCACATTGCCAGGGTAACAATTTCTACATTTATCCGGGTACAACACACTGTGTATGTGAGCTGTGTGGTCTTGAGGGAACACTGGAGATCGTTGACGGAGCATTCAAATTCAAATATGATCCGGCTACAGAGCATCATGCACATGACATTCTTTCTGGTAAATTCTTACATGGACAGGATATCTTTGAGAATGAGGGTCGTCTGATGAACCTTTACAAAGATCCTGAGTTCAAAAAACGTAAAGAGCATTATACAGCAGTATGCGAGCCGACACCAGCTCCATCCAAACAGAAATAAATTCCATAAAGTTTATAACAGGCGGGGACAAAAAATGGTTCCCGTCTGATATAAGTTATAGAAATAAGAGAAAAGAGGGTATTTAGAAATGGCAGATTTCAAATTCGAACCAATGAGAAGTCTTATCTACGTTGACTGCGTAAGCGAAGACTACAGACCAAAACTTCAGAGATGGCTTTATAAAGTACATGTTCCGGACAGCATCTCTCAGTTTGAGCCGTATGTTACCAAATATGCATTTTATCCGTCCTTCCCGATTCCACCACAGGGTGATCGTTTCGGATACGCAAGAATGCAGCTGACAGAGCATCACTGGTTAGTAAGCGACCTTGATCCTCGTCTTGAGATCAAAGCAATCGCTGAGACATTCCCGATGGACGTACTTGTATGGCAGGGACAGATCCCGGCAGCAGCTCATACAGACGCTCAGATTGATTCTGACGGAGATGCAGGAAATGCAGCCCGTAAATCCAACAATGCAGAAGGAAATCCATTTATCTTTGCATTCCTTCCGATGTGGTGGGAGAAAGACCTGAAAGGAAAAGGACGTACGATCGAGGATGGCGCAAACTATCGTTTCAATATGACCATCGGTTTCCCGGAAGGCGTAGACAAAGCAGAGGGAGAGAAATGGTTATTTGAGAAAGTAGTTCCGATCCTTCAGGCAGCTCCGGAGTGTACACGTGTACTTGCAAGTGCCGTAAAGAAAGACATCAACGGATGCGCAATGGATTGGGTACTTGAAATCTGGTTTGAGAATCAGTCCGGATGGTACAAAGTAATGGTAGATGACATGAAAGCACTTGAGAAACCGTCATGGGCTCAGCAGGATGCTTTCCCGTTCCTGAAACCATACCACAATGTTTGCAGTGCAGCAGTTGCTGATTATACACCAAGCAACAACCTTGCAAATTATCGTGGATACATCACCATGAGATAAGGAATTCCCGGGTGGATAAACCATAAGGTTGTGTTGGGCCGAAGGCTCAGAAAAGAATACCGCAGACGAAAACGTCCGCTTGTATGATTTTCTGAGCCTCCGGTCCTTTTTTTCGTTACAGATAGCAGAAGGTCATTTATCCACCCTTGTGGAAGCGCAGGTGGACTCAGACCTTTTGTACATCGTGACATAAGTGTATTCGTGTGGTATACTGAAAAATAGGGAAATGTAATATAGGATTCAGATAACAGAGGAGTACAATACATGAATGTAGGAATTATTACAGCCAGTGACAAGGGGTATCTGGGAGAGCGGGAAGATCGCAGCGGAGCCAGAATCGCAGAGATTATGGAAGCCCAGGGCTATACCGTCAGAAAGAAAGTAATCCTGCCGGATGATCAGCAGATGCTGCAGGATGAAATGATCGCCATGTGCAATGATGATATCCAGCTGATCCTGACCACAGGCGGAACCGGTTTTTCCAAACGGGATGTGACACCGGAGGCAACAAAGGCAGTGATCGAGCGGGAAGTGCCGGGAATTCCCATGGCAATCCTGCAATATTCGCTGACAATCACAGAGCGGGCGATGCTGTCGAGAGCAGCGGCGGGCATCCGTGGAGAGACATTGATCGTCAATCTGCCGGGCAGTCCGAAGGCTGTGGATGAAGCATTAAGTTATATTCTGCCGTCCTTAAAGCACGGGCTGGATATTCTGCTTGGTAACGATGCCGAGTGCGCAAGAAAGTAATGAATCAGAGCAAAGGCATGTATGAATGGTAAAAAACAGGTGACAGGAGAGACAGGATATTATGAAACTGATAAAAACAGAAGATGCGGTAGGGCATGTACTCTGCCATGATATTACTCAGATCATCCGGGGGGTGACCAAAGATGCAGTATTCCGCAAAGGACATATTGTGACCGCAGAGGACATTCCGGTGCTGCTTTCCGTAGGGAAAGAGCATCTGTATGTATGGGAAAAGGATGACACGATGTGGCATGAAAATGTAGCAGCGGAGATTCTGTATGAAATCTGTGCCGGTGAGCATATGCATCCTTCCGATATCAAAGAAGGAAAGATCGAACTCATTGCGGATACAGACGGATTGCTGAAAATCAACCGTGAAGCGCTGGTTGCAGTCAACAGTCTGGGGGAGATGATGATCGCCTCCCGGCATGGTGACTTCCCGGTGCGTGCCGGAGATAAACTGGCAGGAACGAGAATCATTCCGCTGATCATTGAAAAAGAAAAAATGGAACGTGCAAAGGAAGCAGGCGGCACGGAGCCGATTTTTACGATCAAACCATATAAAAAGAAAAAGTATGCGATTGTGACCACCGGCAGTGAAGTGTTCAAAGGACGTATCAAAGATACGTTCAGTCCGGTCATCCGGGAGAAACTGGCAGCTTTTCCATCCGAAGAAATCGGTCAGATCTATGTGGACGATGAGAAGACACATATTCTGGAAGCAATTCAAAAGCAGATCGCGGCAGGCGCAGACCTGATTATCTGTACCGGTGGCATGAGCGTGGATCCGGACGATTGTACCCCGGGTGCCATTATGGCAACCGGAGCAAGGATTGTCAGCTACGGTGCACCGGTGCTTCCGGGAGCGATGATGCTTGTTTCCTATTATACGAATGAAGCAGATGGAAGAGTAATTCCAATCCTCGGTCTGCCGGGATGCGTCATGTATGCAAAACGCACAATCTTTGATCTGGTGCTGCCAAGAGTGATGGCAGAGGATGAGATTACCGCGGAAGATATTGCAGGACTGGGTGAGGGCGGTCTGTGCCTGAACTGTGAGGTCTGTACGTTTCCGAATTGTGGATTCGGAAAATAACGCTATCGTAAACAATTTGAATGGTATTAAATGTACTCTCAGAATTTTTCATTTAAAAGATTCCGAGAGTACATCTAAAATGCAAGGAGAAAAAAATGGCAGAATTAACACATATCAATGAGCAGGGCAGAGCCAAAATGGTGGATGTCTCAGAAAAAGCAGATACCAAGCGGATCGGCGTGGCTTCCGGCCGGATCTGTATGCAGCCGGAGACTTTTGCACTGATCACAGACGGCAAAATCAAAAAAGGAGATGTGCTCGCCGTAGCACAGGTAGCAGGTGTCATGGCAGCGAAAAAGACCTGGGAGATCATTCCGATGTGTCATCCGCTGCTGTTGACCGGTGTGGATATTCATTTTGAATTGTATCCGGAAAAAGCAGAGATCGAAGCCATCGCATCTGTGCGGACTACCGGAAAGACCGGGATCGAGATGGAAGCATTGCACGCCGTATCCGCAGCATTGCTGACCATCTATGACATGTGCAAAGCAGTAGATCGCGGCATGGTGATCAAAGATATTTTACTTCTGGAAAAAGACGGCGGAAAATCCGGACATTATATCAGAGGTTGATAAAAACGAAGAAACAAAATGAAAAAATATAATCATTAACCCTCTTGACGAAACAAGAGGGTTAATTTATACTAACTACATAAAAAATGAGCGGATAACCAGAAAATCCGCTTTCTTTTAAGAATTGCGGTTAGGAAATACTAATAATAGATGAAGGAGGCTAACATGAGTATCGTAATTATCGGAGGACACGAAAGAATGGAAACACAGTACAAACAGATCTGCAAACAGTACAAATGTAAGGCAAAAGTATTTACGAAAATGAAAACAGATCTGAAAAACAAAATCGGAAGTCCGGATCTGCTGATTCTCTTTACCTCCACCGTTTCTCATAAGATGGTACATTGTGCCGTGGCAGAAGCAGAACGCAAGAATATTATAGTGGAACGTTCCCACAGCAGCAGTGCCAGCGCATTAAACGGAATATTAGAACAATATGCATAATTTCAGAGCCAAGCAGATTTATATTCAAACGTGTGAATCATGCTTGCATGAATGAACAAGTTTGAATAAAAATCTATTTGGCGAGAAGCCACATCGAGATGAAGCAAAGCGAAATCGAGATGGCTGGCTCTGAAATTAAGAAGAGCCAAGCAGATTTACATTCAAAAACATGAATCATGCTTGCATGAATGAACAGAGGAGGACAGCAAATGCCAACTGAAGCCGTATTAAACCAGCTTTCCAGCAGGAAAGTCACAGAAAGCCTCATGATGCAGATCATTCTGCATTGTGCACCGGTTTTAAAAGATATAAGTAACCTCGAATATGAATAAAAATATGATCACCGTAAGTACATATGTAGATAAGAGTAATATTATTTGTGTTTCAGATTGTGACAAAATAATAGAGTGCCTTACGAAGATAGCGAAAGACGGGAAGAAAAGAGTGATTATTTGTTGTTCAGATGCTACCGCTGAAATGATAGTAAGTCATGCAACATATTTAAACCAATGGTATAGTACGCCATCTACTAAATGTAATATTTCAGAATTGATGGAAAAAGATGTTCAATGCAATATTGCTCGTGATTGTGGATTATGCGTGCCATACGATGAAGTAGTTGGAAAAAGTGATAAGTTAAAATGGGATTTTTTTCCTTGCATTACAAAACCAATAAAAAGTGCAATTGGTGCAGGAAAACAGGACATTTGCATTGTAAACTCAAGAGATGAATTGGACGAAACATTATTGAATATAGAAGCTGAAACAATCCAATTACAAGAGTATATAGAAAAGGAGTTTGAATTTCAGTTGATAGGATGCTCATTAGATGCAGGTGATATTGTACTAATTCCGGGATATACACAGATTATTAGACAACCCAAAAACACAAACACAGGTTATTTGAAGTATTTACCTATAGAAAGTCTGAACATCAATTTGTCAAAAGTCAATGATTTCATAAAACGAATTGGTTATAGTGGGTTGTTCAGCGTAGAATTTTTACGCGGACAAGATGGTAATAATTATTTTTTAGAAATCAATATGAGAAATGATGGTAATGCATATTGCGTTCAAAGTGCAGGAGTGAATTTACCATTTATTTGGGTATATTATCAGACATTTTTTAAAATGCCAGCAACAAATCTCAAAGTCGATAAAGAAATATTCTTTATTCCTGATTTCAATGATTTGAAAGTTGCTGTTAGAACGGATGGTTTTTTTTCATGGTTGAAAGACTTTATGTTAGCAGAATCACATTCAATTTATAATAAAAAAGATATGAGGCCTTTTATATTTGAGATTGCTAGACAAATTAAGAGGATTATTAGTGGCATTAATAGATAGTAACTGACTTAGTAATCAAAGTTAACTATTGAATCATTTAGGATGTTTGATTGGGTATGTGGTGTTCAAGGCAGTGAGTAAGAGTTGGAGAGTAGAATGTAGAGAAAAATTCTAGGGCAGATCGTGCGAGGAATATTGTTTGTTTATTAAATATCTATAGACTGACAATTTAACTATAATATTGGAAGGAGCTGTGAAAATGAATGAATACCGAAAGAGACACAAAATTAAAACGTCAGTTAATGGTGACATCGTTTTTACCGCTATTCTTTTTACTTGCCATTAAGCAGGCAGATCCCAAAATTGATCTTGTACTTGTCAAGAAGTTTTTTTGCAAGTGTAATAGTATGGGATTCGAAATTATTCCAAAGGTGGTTTTTCACGATAGCTTTTGGAGAATGTTAACATTACTCATTTGCCTTTTGTGGATAATATTATCAGTTTTGTTTCTGCTTGTGTTCAAGGATTTACAGACAAATAGATTTAGTGGTGGTAAACGAATAGAAAATATCGAATATGAGGATGATGTAAGTCTTAACTTCTTTGCTTCTTTTTTAATGCCGCTCCTTATGGATGTATCTAAGTGGCAGGAGTTTTTAGTTTTCTTTGGAATGCTTAGTATGATTTTTGCGCTCATGTCCAAGAGTAATTTGTTCTATCAGAATCCTATATTGATGATGTTTGGATATAGATGTTTTACATATTCTTATCAAGGAAAAGAACAAAGATTCATAGGAATTACTAAGGGGAATAAAATTGATACGGTTCGCAAGGTAAAGCAAAAGAAGATAGCGGATGATGTTTATTGGATATATAACGAATGAAGGGATGGTGAAATTCATGCCCAAGGCACGGATTACAAGCGAAATTCAAAAAATTATAAATGGAGATTACGAGTTTCAGACATATGTTATTCTAAAGGGTGATCAGCCTATTAAAAAATTCATCTTAGATGAAGGTAATCCTATTAGAGATCATGGTGGATTCAAAAGGAAAATAGAAGAATTTATTTTAGAGACAATCAGAACAAAATATCTTGCAGATGACACAGAATATGAGTATGCTGAACAACTTGAAGCGAATCAGAAGAAAATTTATGTTATTGCTCAAGATGATAATTATGAACCTTTTAAGGTAATAGACATTCCAGATGATGATATATCAGAATTCACTGAAAATGATCGAAATGCTGCACAGGGGCTTATTTTCCGATTTATGCTGGAGAATGGAGATTCTATATGGGGTTATCAGCATTTTTGGCCAATATCAGTTCCAGATAAGAAGAAAAAGAATTTTATGATTAGATCTATTTCACCGGAAAAAGGAAATGTGTTTACCGAAATGGAAACTCCGATTTTTCAGATTACACAGAAGGTTGATATACTGATATTAAGGAGTCATGATGGCGATGAGGTAAGAACTGAATTACTTCCATACAATGTTAATTTGATGGAGCAACATTTTGGCCTCGAAATTTTCATAAGAGCGACAGCAGGTAATGTTGCTAGAGAGATTGAGGCAAAAGGAATATTTGTCAATCCTGAAATGTTGAACGACTATATTAATCGGGGTAACAAAAAATACTCTAGAAAAATGATGCGTATTAAAGATTCTAAAGTATTTGAATTGGATACAGTAACATTAAGAGAAAGACTAACACAATCACGTCGTTGGAGTGGAAAGTTTGAATTTGACGAGAATAATCAGATTTATATAGGTTATCTTAAGGATGTGGAAGAGATTATTGATTTATTTGATGAACGATATACTTATTCTGAAATTACTGGTGCGGAGTATGATACATCAGTTAAGACTTTAGCTGTTGAAGAACCAGGTGCATGACATGCAATTAGACTGTGTTCTTTGTAAAATGGGAATACAATTAGCTCATGAATTTAGAAAAGAAAAGGAAGGAAACATATAAATGTTAGAAATCAACACCTCATTAAAAAATAAAACCATTCTGGTAACCGGTGCTGCAGGTTTCATCGGTTCAAATTTAGTTCTTGAACTAATCCGCACACAGAGCCCATGTACCATTATTGGTATCGACAATGTGAATGACTATTACGATGTGTCCATCAAAGAGTATCGTCTGCAGCAGATTGAATTCGCCGTGAAAGATTCTGACTCTACTTGGACCTTTATAAAGGGCTCCATTGCGGACCGCACTTTGATCGACGACATCTTTGCTACTCACAAGCCGGCAGTAGTAGTAAACTTAGCAGCACAGGCGGGCGTTCGTTATTCCATCACGAATCCAGATGTCTATGTAGAATCAAACCTGATTGGTTTCTACAACATTCTCGAGGCCTGCCGCCATTCCTATGACAACAGTGAGACAGGAGTAGAACATCTTGTGTACGCTTCTTCTTCATCCGTGTATGGTTCTAACAAGAAGGTTCCGTATTCCACAGACGATAAGGTGGACAATCCGGTATCTCTGTATGCAGCTACAAAGAAATCCAATGAACTGATGGCTCACGCATATTCCAAACTCTACAATATTCCATCTACCGGACTTCGTTTCTTTACGGTTTACGGACCGGCCGGCAGACCAGATATGGCATACTTTGGATTCACAAACAAACTGCTTGCAGGAGACACGATTCAGATTTTCAATTATGGCAACTGCAAGCGAGATTTTACATATGTAGATGACATTGTCGAAGGCGTAAAGAGAGTCATGCAGTGTGCTCCGGAGAAGGTAAACGGAGAGGACGGTCTTCCGATTCCACCGTACCGTGTGTATAACATCGGTAACAACAGCCCGGAGAATCTGCTGGATTTCGTGGACATTCTGCAGCAGGAGCTGATCCGTGCAGGTGTACTGCCGGAGGACTATGACTTTGAAGCTCACAAGAAGCTCGTTCCGATGCAGCCTGGAGATGTTCCGGTCACTTATGCAGACACATCTGCTTTAGAGCGTGATTTCGGTTTCAAGCCGAGCACCAGCCTTCGTGAAGGTCTGAGACGATTTGCAGAGTGGTACAAAGAATTCTATCTGTAATAGAACGGATACAGCAAAGCCTCTGTCAGGAGTCACATTTCTATGATTTCCCGACAGAGGCCATTTTTTTGAGCATAAAATTGATTTGAGTGAGATTTAGTCTCTCTGGAACAGATCTCTTGTATATACTTTTTCTCTTACATCATCAAGGCAGCTATCATAACGGTTCGCGATGATGCTCTGGCTGACCTTCTTAAACTCATCAAGATCATTGATTACCTTGCTTCCAAAGAATGTAGTTCCATTTTCTAATGTCGGCTCATAGATCACAACAGTTGCTCCTTTTGCCTTAATACGTTTCATAACGCCTTGAATAGAGGACTGACGGAAGTTATCGGAGTTAGATTTCATGGTCAGACGATATACACCGACAACAACTTCTTTTTCCTTTGCAGCATCCCATGAACTGTTTGCTTCATATGCACCGGCAATTTCCAATACACGATCCGCAATGAAATCCTTACGTGTTCTGTTACTCTCTACGATAGCACTCATCATGTTCTGAGGTACATCATTATAGTTAGCCAGAAGCTGCTTTGTATCTTTTGGCAGGCAGTAACCGCCATATCCGAAGGATGGGTTATTATAATGTGTTCCAATTCGTGGATCAAGGCAGACACCATTGATGATAGCCTGAGTGTTCAGTCCCTTCATCTCTGCGTAGGTATCCAGCTCGTTGAAGTAAGAAACACGAAGAGCAAGGTAAGTGTTTGCAAATAGCTTAACGGCCTCTGCCTCTGTGAATCCCATGAACAGAGTATCAATACCTTCTTTGATTGCTCCCTGCTGAAGGAGTTCTGCAAAGGTGTGAGAGGCTTTAACCAGTCTTTCATCGGATTCATCTGTGGAAACGATGATACGGGACGGATATAGATTATCATACAGAGCCTTGGATTCACGCAGGAATTCCGGGCTGAAGATGATGTTCTTTGTATTGTACTTCTTTCTGACACTTTCTGTGTAGCCAACCGGGATCGTGGATTTGATGACCATGATGGCATCCGGGTTCGCCTTCAATACAAGCTCGATAACAGCCTCAACTGCAGAGGTGTCGAAGTAATTCTTCTTGCTGTCGTAGTTGGTCGGAGCAGCGATAACAACATAATCAGCATTCTTATAAGCAGTTTCACCGTCAAGTGTGGCGGTCAGATCCAGATCCTTTTCAGCGAGATACATCTCAATATAATCATCCTGAATCGGAGATTTCTTATTGTTGATGAGTTCGACCTTTTCCGGAACAATATCCACTGCAGTCACATGGTTGTGCTGTGCAAGAAGGGTGGCAATGGACAGACCAACGTAGCCGGTACCGGCAACAGCGATGTTCATCGGTTCATGCTGCTTTTTCTCATCGGCAGTACCGTTTACAAATAGTTCAGTCAGTTCAAAGCCTAAGACTTCTCCAAGTACCTCTAACTGCGGGATAGAAGGCATGAAGTCTAAGGATTCCATGCGGCTGATAACAGCACGATTGATGCCGGTCGCATCTGAAAGTTGTTGTTGAGTCATTTTCTTTTCTTTTCTCTTGGCAATAATGGTTTGTGCCATGAGCGACTGTGATAGTTTCTTCATAATTACTCTCCTTAAAATGTTATTAAACATAACATATACTATTGAATACAAAATTTGTTTATATTATAATATATAGCGTAAAAATGTCAAGAAAAAGGAATAAAAAAGATATTCTAAATATTTTTAATATAAAAAATAGAACATAAATGTTATAAAAAATAACATTTTTTAAAAGAAAGTGAAGAATGAAATAAAATATAAGGGGAGACAAAAGTGGATAAAATACATTGGCTACATTTATCAGATATACATTTGAATAAAAGAGATGTAGATAGTCGGCGTATGCGTAACAGGCTATTAGACTATATGAAAGAGTTAGGAACACAGATAGATTATATTTTTATTACCGGAGATCTTCGGTATGCTCCGATGGGAGAGTTTGCGGCAGATACTGTTGATTATATCAACAAACTTTTAAGTGTAACAAATCTTACCGTGGATCGGTTGTTCATTGTACCGGGGAATCATGATATTGAACGAGATGCGGAGGGACGTGCGGAGGCTATTTTAGAAAGTATCAAGGATTATTCTCCGAAGGATGGTGCTTTAGCCTCAGATAAAATGGCAGCGGTACATTGTGGACATACAGAATTTCGGAAGATGATGCATATAATTTATCATGAAAATCAAGAACAGGCAGCCAGCTATGACGATGATGAAAAGCCACATTTTGTAACAGAAACAAAGGACTTTAACGTAATATGCATAGATACAGCTCTTACTTATACAAAACAGAGAAATGATAATCTGTTTATCGGTACAGAATATATCATGGATCTGCTTGAAGAATTGAATCAAGATAAACCACCTATTATATTGACACACTATTCTTTTGATTTTTTAGAGAGAAGTGAACAGATGCAAATTGTCCAGTTGTTGAAAGATTTTCATGTTCAACTGTGGCTTGCCGGTCATGAGCATACAGTCTTAATGAGAAAACAATGGGACTACTTTTATGAATTTCAAAGTGGAAATTTGATGCACGAAGGGGAGTATACGAGGAGTACAATTATGATTGGAACGTATGACCCGGCATCATACAATGGCATTGTTGAAGTGCATGAATGGGATTCAGATAATGGCTGGTTTAAAATGCAGAATGTTGGGGTTCATAAGGAAGATTATTATGCCTATGAATTACAAAATACAAAGACAATGATTGACCAGATTGTCAGTGCATCGCACCGGAATGCAGAAAGCCCGGTTCGGATGGAAGCAGAGTTATCTGCAGTACCTGATAAGATGGAAATGGATACATTTTGCGGAGAACTGTCGGCTGCAGCGGATATTCATCAGATGCCATGTGAGATCAGCAGTGGGTATTTGTATGTGGATAATAGAATTGCACCTACTGCACAGGTAGAGGTTTTGGAATACAATATCTATGGTACAAAATATTATGAAATACGCAACGGTGGCTTTGAATTTAAGTTTCTTGAAATACAGCAGTTTGAAATTGGAAATTTATTTTTTGGCTATGAACTGAGTGTATACTCTAATGTTGCTGATAGGTTATATTGGTTTAATATGATTTCTGAGATTGTGAATGCGTCAACAATAATCATTAAGTTTGAAGCAGCAGATAAGGAAAGAATATTAAGAATGTCTATACCGGGTGCAGGAAGCAGTTTTGACAGGATACGTGAAGAAACTGCTGTATGGAAAGAACAGATGGAACGAATCGTCAAAATAGAAAATTATTATGGTGTTAAGTTTTATCTTCCGAAAAAAGCAGATGAGAGTGTCTATGTTACGATTGAGATTTTGAGTGATGCTATCGAGGGACTTCCGGCACGTAGACTTCCTGTTGTAAATATGAAGTCGCGAGGACTTTTTAAACATTTTACATTGGATGAGGAGGTTTGGTATGGAGATGGATCAGATCTCATGAGTTTGAATTTGTTTGGATACACCTTCAAACCTGTTGCGGAGTATATTATGCCGGGAGAGTTTGTTTGGAATCGAAAGGAGCATGGATGGGAGTCTGATAAGAAAAATGGTGGTGTCTCTGTGCGAGTTGAGTTTATGGTAGATACGGATATTTCAAAAGATAAAAAACTTATGGATGTGATGCCTGTTTCTGATCTTAAAGATGAACTCAATTTAGAAGAAACTCCAATTGTTACGGGTGAGTGTGCGGATATAATATCTGATTATATAAATGTAAGCCATAAGGTGCAGGAAATATATAGACAATATCAGATATATCAGGAAGCACTTGGAGAATGGATTCATTATGATTTAGATGAAGACAACCATCTTGTGAAAAAATATAGTGGAGCTGTCATAGATAAGGTTACTGTAAACAAAATGACAAAAAACATCTTGCATGAGGGAATGTTGCTAGTAAGGAAAGCCGGTGCGTTTGTACAAAAGTTAGGTTTGCAGAACGAAACAGACTTTTTAGCGGATTCTATGGGAGACAATCTTGGATTCGAATTTATGGTGCTTGCTGCAATATACATGGATCATGGACATTGGGCGGTTGAGTTTGAAAATGGAGACAGCTTTTATAATCTTTTAGAGATGTGCACGGTGTTGCGTACTGCAGATGAAGAAGATAGTGCCGATTTATTAAAAACATTCACCTTGTTGAAAAATGAAATGGAAGAACAGGGAATGGATATACGGCATATTGATCATTATAATATGCTGCGTAATTATATTTATACGGTTGCTGATATCTATAAAATATTCTTTGATGCAATACAAAAAAAGCTAGAGGCCATGGTTGTGGAAATAGATTCTTTGGTAGATAAAAACCCGGATTTTATTGCAACGGAAGGCAAATTTAAAGGCTGCATTTTTTATCAGACAGACACTGATTCGAATCGTGTAGATGTATTTGATCCAAGTGGAAATATTATGGCTGATTTTTCTATTTTTCAAAATGAAGCGATCAGAAATTATGAGAAAACTCGGCTTGGAATCCAAGGAGCGGTGGAGCATAACTAAAACAAACAATGAAAATATCAAGATAAGAGCAAAAATCAAAAAATGCTAACTTCCCAGAAACTATCATACTCAATCGGAGTTATTATATTATCAAGTGAGGAGTTCCTGCATTCGTGTCGGAGCATTTCTTGTAATTAAAAAGATCATTGATGATTATAAACTTCAAGAAAAGTGTATATATAGAAAGCAGTCTTTGCCAATAATGAAACTTTAAATTGTTTTTTTATAATAATCCGTTATACTAAAGACAATGTATGTAAGTAGGTAATCATCCGTATCTGTTTTTTTGTTTTTTATTCTGCTACAATCTCCTTAAAACTCAGGAGGTATTCTATATCACTATGAATAAAGAAGAAAAAGCAAAACTCTGGTCTGACCGTATCCAACAATACCAGACCAGTGGACAAACATGTAAACAATGGTGTGCAGAAAACGGTATCCCTTTATCTACGATGGTATACTGGATCCGCAGACTTGCAAAAGAAGAGCCGGCATCCGAATCTGAACGGGATATGGTCTTTGTCAGACTTCCATCTGAACAGGAAGCTGCCAGAAAGTTGCTCTCTGAGGAATCTTCATCGGTGCGTATTTTTATTTCAGACAGTATCCGTATTGAAATATCTGATTCCTGCAGACCGGAACTGATGGAATCCATACTGGGATTCCTGCAGCGCCATGCTTGACCTGGAAGGAGGAACAACGGTATATCTTTCCTGCGGATTATCCTCAACTTATTTTTATCCTCAGCTTTTGTTTCTGTAATATAGAATTTCAAATTTTATTGTAAAAAGCTGAGGATAAAAATAAACTGCCGACTCATAATAGAACCATAGGAGGTGGTCTATTATGACGATATATGATGAAGCAGTTACAAAAATGAACAGGCTGCTAAAAGAGAGAAAAATCTGTTGGTATAGTCGCAAAGCTCATGAACAGTGTTATGCCGAACTTAAGGAACATTTAGAGTCTGTCAATAAAGACTATTCTTATTCCGAGGCAAGGAAGTGGTTAAAGGAAGTAATCAAGTGCCAGGAATCATCTGCTGGTTTTTGGGCAAAATGGAATTATATTGATCAGTTGGAAGAATTGATACATACGGGAACTGTATTGCAGGATCATCTGAAACTGACAAAATCAAACTATCAAAAGCTTTCAGTGAATTGGAGATCAGAATTAGACAGATACCTGGAAGCCTGTGATAAAAAATACACACAAAAGACAAAAGACCTGATCAAAATACGTTGTTCCAGATTTCTTCTTTTTTTACAGTCACAAAAAATAGATTCTATTCATGAAATTTCGTACGAAATATTGTGTGATTTTTTTGAATATGAAATGCCTGTAAAACCAAAAGAAAGATATATTATTCTTAGCAATGTACGCTCATTTTTGCAGTACTATGTTTCGTTAGGCGAATGTGAACCGGTATTTCCGTTATTATTGGATGAAGCTGTATATAAATATGCTGTATTTCATGATAAAAATGAGCTGGTTTCTTTTAAGGAACTGCAGGAACCATTTGTCTGCAAATCAGGGGATATCTATGATTCTGTTGACGCTTTTGTGCTTGAGTTTGAAAACCTTGGTTATAAAAATACAGCGAAATATAATGCAGTACATGTCATCAGATGTTTATATACGTTCCTTGTAGTAAATCATCTTGATTATAATATCCGTACAGCTGAATTATGGTGTGAACGTATAAAACCTTTGATTGGCAGTTCCTACCATTCGTGGATAAGGACCATAACCCTTTTTGATCTATATATCAGAGGACAGAAATTTAATCTTCTTAAAAAATATACATTCCAAAAATCAAGGGATTCCGGATATCCACTATGGTGTTCCCGGGCAGTTGATGATTATCTTGATTGGCTCAGAAGAAGTTTTCATAGTGAAAGTACAGTCAGATCATATAAATATACGGTATACAATTTTTGTGATTTTATTCTGTCGAGGAAACTGGATTCTTTTCAAAATTTAACCCGAAATCTTATCAATGATTTTATGCGAAAGGATTTCCATAGTACTGTAAACGGAATGTCAGGAAGGAATACAGTACTGCGCCAATTTATAACACATCTTGAAGATAATAATTATCTTCAAGATAAAACATTACATACCACAGTGCCTTCCAAACTGGCTCACCCAAGAAAAATCGTCACAATACTGTCTGAAGATCAGATATCTGCAATAAATGAATATCGTAAAGAATGCATCCTTCCTATTGAATTCAGAGATGCCGCAATGGTCATGACCGGATTAAAACTAGGATTCCGAAGTTCGGATGTGATCCGCCTGAAGCTTACGGATATCGACTGGATCAGCCGAAAAATATCCATTATACAGTATAAAACTAAGACACCACTTACGCTGCCACTTGAAGTTGATGTTGGAAATACGATTTTCAGATATTTAAAATATGGAAGACCTGTATGTAACAGCCCGTACGTATTTGTAAGGCATAAAGCGCCATATGGCATGCTTTCTGGAAAGATATGTTCGAATGCCCTTAACAGGATCCTGCAGGCATGCGGATACAATTCTTCTGTAAAATTTCACACACTAAGAAAAACCTTTGCTACAAATATCCTGAAAAATAATGCAGGGATGGAACGCGTCATAGATGCCTTAGGCCACCAGGATCCAACTACAGTAAATACTGATCTCACATACGATGAAGTTCATATGAGAATGTGTGCACTTTCTCTCAGGGAGATGTCAATTCCATCAGGAGGTGTACGTGATGATTCTTGAAGATTATATTTTTACCGGCTGTTATTCCAATGATATACAAGGTCTTATCCAGCAGAAAAAACAGTCGGGATATATTTATGACAGTGCAAAATATATCCTTATACAGTTTGATCAGTTCTGTATAAAAAATGATATAAATGAACCGGCAATCACAAAAGAAATATCAGACGCATGGAAGTCTTATCATGCAGATGAGTCAAAATCACGACGTGCAAGCCGGATGGGCGTGCTGCGCCAACTGGCCCAGTATATGATGGATCAGGGAAAGGAATGTTATATTCCCTCAAAATTTTCAGCGCAGGGTTACCGGATGCCATATGTTATGAATGATAACGAAATAAGGGAATTCTTTGCAGTGGCAGATCATTATGTTCCCCAAATAAAAGGTCTTCGATTTCAGATATTAGCTGAAGAATATAAAGTGTTGTTTCGTCTGATTTATTGTTGTGGGTTACGCGTTTCCGAAGCACGCAAGTTAAGAATCAAAAATATCAATTTCGAAAAAAGAACAGCTCTGATACTTTGTTCAAAAGGAGACAAGGACAGACTGATCTATATCGCAGATGATGTATGTGAAATATGTCTGCAGATGATCCAGATATTGCATGAAAAGTATAATTTTTACTCAGAATACCTGTTTCCATCATCCAATCCGGATAAACCTTTGGAAGTGGCATCAATAAACAAAAAATTCAAGGAGTTTTGGAAGAATACATCTGGAGCCTCTGACTCCAGATATCCTACAGTGCATTCTTTGAGATACAGTTTTGTGGTTAAAAGAATGAATCTCTGGATGGAAGAAGGGAAAAATCTTACTGCCATGATGCCTTATCTGAGTAAATATCTTGGACATGAGAGTGTCGAAAATACGTATTATTACTATTATCAGATAGAGTCTGCATTTAAGATCGTGCGCCAGAAGGATTTATTATCAGACCGTATTATTCCGGAGGTGGCTTATGAAGAATAATCCGTTAAATAAAACCTTATTCTTTTCGAAGACAAATGACTTCCTGAATGTATATCTGAAAAATCAGGCAATGAAAAGTGACAACACGGTACATACATATCAGGATGGACTCACTATATTCAGAAGATATTTGTCAGAAGAGAAAAAAATTTCCATAGGAAAGTTCAGATTTGAAGAATGTACACATGATTTTCTGCTGGAATACATGGCGTACCTTAAAGATAAAGGCTGTGCTGCCGGAACCTGTAATAACAGACTTGCTGCAATCAGGGCATATTTATGGTATGTGGCAGATGGTGACATATCCATGCAGTCAATTGCTTTAGCTGCTTCAAAAGTTCCGTTTATTAAAGGGCCACAAAAAATAAAAGAAACAATAAACCCAGATGATCTTGCGGCCCTGCTTGCTGCACCATCTGATAAAACGAACATAGGAATCTGCGATAAAACAATACTGATTCTTCTATATGATTCAGCGATCAGGGTTTCTGAGTTAAGAGGATTAACCACAGAGTCTCTGAAACTTAATGAGACAATACCTTATATTCGAGTTCATGGAAAAGGTGATAAAGAAAGAATTGTGTCAATAACAGATAAAACTGCCGAACATTTAAAAAGATATCTGTGTCGATTCCATTCAGAAATGGACAGTAAGTGCCCCTTGTTTTATACAGTGATCAAGGGAAATCTATCAGCCATGTCAACGGGAAATGTAGAACGTATACTCAACAAATATGCAGAAATGATAAGACCGGAACATCCAGATCTTCCGCAAAAACTGTATCCACACATGCTCCGGAGAACAAGAGCCTGCGGACTATATCAAAGTGGTGTTGAACTTGAACTTGTATCCAGAATACTCGGACATACTTCTACTCAAACAACCCGTATATATGCATCTCCATCGATAGAAATGTTAAAAACGGCAATGGAAAATAGTAGTGTTGATATGTCTGAAGCTGCTGAATGGATGGATGACGAAGAAGAATTAGCCAGAATTTGTGGCGTAAGATAATAATTATCCTCAGCTTTGAAAATATATACTCTGTAATTGTAGTAAAAAATAAAAAGCTGAGGATAAAAATAAGCTGAGGATAAGCCACAGACGATATAGATCGCATCAACACTTGAGATGTCCGCTAACATAACGACTCCTTAAGCGTATCCATAAGCATCTTCAGAAGTAACGGTTTGATCTCATTACTCATTCGTATAAGCAATCCGTCTGCTTCGATTTCAATC
>ENA-ORTY01002240-ORTY01002240.1-human-gut-metagenome-genome-assembly--contig:-NODE-2240-length-18983-cov-4.546439_pt1 | contig 18983 bp, 17 predicted proteins | sample MGYA00241917_ERZ509198 | MGnify/ENA primary metagenome ERZ509198 (study PRJEB26280, sample SAMEA2338857) | human gut metagenome | biome: human gut; feature: human-associated habitat; material: faeces...
TGCCAACAGCAGCAGCGGCGAAACACGCAGGTAGACCGTCAAATTTGCCGTATCCGCCACGCGGGTGCCGGTGCGCAGGATGACGAGAAGGACCGCCCCCGCCAGCGCAATGTTCAGCGCCGCGTACCAGCAGGCCGCCGTCACCAGCCGCCGCCTGCTCCGCCAGCCGAACGCTGCTGCCGTGATGCCCAGCGCTGTGGCGGCCTTGTACGCGACCTGCACGGGGTACGGCTGTTCGGGCGCGAACAAAATCAGTGCCGAGAGCGCCGCCAGTGCGCTGCCCGCCAGCATCCGGGCAAACGGCGCACGCTGGCCGCTCAGTGCCCCCGCCGCCAGCAGCAGAAGGTACGCCGTCAGGAAATTCGTCAGCAGCAGCACATCGAGATACACCACCGTTTTGATACGCCCACCTCCCCTTTTTGCCGCCATACTACCACTATATGCGCCGGTCGGGGAGAAAATCCGCGGACGGTGGGATGTGCGAAAAGCTGACAAGATGAATGCCTTCCCCACGGGGGGCAAACCAAACAAAAACGCCCCGCTGCAAACCACAGCGGGGCGTGAAATGTTATTTATGCGATTTTACTTGGATGCGCAGGCGGAGCAGCTGGCGCAGGAAGCGCAATCGGGGTGCTCCTCGGCCCAGATGCGGTCAGCGGACGGAGTCCACTGGTCAGCGTAGGGGCGGCAGCGGCGGAAAACATCGTCCGTAGATTCCGGCTGCTGCATATCGGTGCTGTGGGCGCCGGAGCGCTTGACCATCTCACCCAGCAGCTCGGGGTTCTCGAGCATCGGGCAGGGGCGCAGGTGGTTGTGGTTGAAGGGCTGGCCCTTGTGGTACTCCTTGAACAGCGGCTGCTGCAGGCACTCCAGCAGGCTCTTGTCGTGGATGTTCGCGTTGGAGTAGTGGATAAAGACGCAGGGCTCAACGTCGCCCGCCGGGTTGATGTGGGCATACTGGCGGCCGCCGGCAATGCAGCCGTCGATGTACTCGCCGTCGTTCTGGAAGTCGATGCAGAAAATCGGCTTGCCGCCGGTGTAGCCGCGGATCTCTCGCACGCGGTGGATCATATACTCGCGCTGCTCGGCGTTCAGCATCAGGTCAACGTTTGCACCGTCACCGATGGGCATATAGTGGAAGTACCAGTTGAAGCGTACACCGTGGCTGATGAGCATATCCATGAACTCATCACTCGTGACGGCCTTGTAGTTGGCGCTGGTGTAGCAGATGGAGGTGCCGAACAGCAGACCGTTCTCCTTCATCAGGTCCATAGCGTGCATGACGCGATCATAGACGCCGTCGCCGCGGCGGGCATCGGTGGCATCGCCGATGCCCTCGATGGAGATGAAGAAGGCCATGTTGCCGACTTCCTTGACGCGGTCACAGAAAGCCTGGTCGATCAGCGTACCGTTGGTGAACAGGTGGAACACGGAGTTCTGGTGCTTGGCGGCCAGCTTGAACAGATCCTCCTTGCGGCAGGTCGGCTCACCGCCGGTGCACATGTACCAGTGGATGCCCAGCGCCTCGCCTTCCGTGACGATGCGGTCCATATCCTCAAAGCTCAGGTTCAGGCGGTTGCCGTACTCGGCAGCCCAGCAGCCCTTGCAGTGCAGGTTGCAGGCGGAGGTCGGGTCGAACAGCAGGATCCACGGCATGTTGCAGTCATACTTTCTGCGCAGCTCCATGACGTAGTTATAGCCCGCGAACATACCCTCATACACAAGGTTCAGGGTGTTCATCTTGAGGATGTGGGGGTCGATCTCGTTGATGGCCTTGTAGGCGTACTCCATCCACTTGCTGCCGGGGTCGGACACAAAGGCGCGAACCTTGTCCCAGTCGGCATCGGGGTAACGGTGGGCCAGCAGAGGCTGGGCCAGGTTGACGAGCTTGACGGCCTGCTCGGCCATATTTTCAGGGCCTTTGCCGCGTACGGCCTTGATGGCAGAATCAATGGCAGCGCTGAATGCAGCGCGCTGAGCGGCATGAACCACTTTATTCATCGGCATGATAGATTGCTCTCCTTTTTCTCTCCGTTTGGGACACTCATTTGGTATGGCACTATTTTATGCTTATTTTCGGCTTAGTGTACATAGACAAAAGCCGGGGAATGTTCAATTTGACAGCCCGGAAACCCCGCCGCCGCGGGCAAAACCAAACACTCCGCGCAAATTGTCATACAACGTCTGCGTGGTCTTGCCTTTTGTTCTTCTTTTGTTCTTCCCACAAAGCATTGCACTTTATGTCGAATTTGTGTTATAATGCAGGTATGTAATTTTACCACCTACCGTACAGGAGGATTGCTATGCCTCGTTCCAATCAAACCAAGCAGCTGCTGGCCCAGAGTCTGCAGGAGCTGATGGCCACGACTCCGCTGGAGAAAATTTCTGTCAACGACATTGTCGATCACGCCAATGTGGGCCGCAACACCTTCTATTACCATTTTGAGGATAAGTACGATCTGGTAAACTGGTATTTCCAGAGCGGCATCACCCGGTTTCTGGTGGAGCTCAGCGCCTATTCCAGCTGGAATGCCCTGCTGGCGGCTCTGGAGACCTATTTTCTGGAAAACAAGGTGTTCTACTGCAATGCCCTTGCCTATAACGGGCAGAACAGCCTGCAGCAATATATGTTCGATTATCTGCGCTCCATCTTTGAGCAGAACGTGCGGGAGCTGAGCCCCGATGCCAGCGCCGAGGATACCCGCAAGATCGGGCAATTCTTTGCCGGTGCGATGATGGGTATCCTGATTCCGTGGGTGCTCAGCGGCATGAAGAGCAACGCCCTGTCCAACATGTCGGAGCTGTCGATCCCGGTGTTCAACCACGAGATCATGCAGAAGCTGCTGCGCGGCGATCCGCAATAAACGCAAAAATAAACCGACCCCGTATCCGATCATAGCATCGGTACGGGGTCGGTTTTTGTCATTTTATGCGGCAGTACTTGCCTCCCTCGGCGAGGGAGGCGGCCCGAAGGGCCGGAGGGAGCGAATTTTGCCATAACCCGAAGTATTTCAAGCTGGCGTAAGGTTCTCTCCCCCACCCGCTGCGGCGGGAGCCCCCTCGCAGAGGGGGCTAAGAAATCAGCCCAACTGCAAAGGGAAGGTGCTGCCCTCCGGCAGGACGCTGCCGAAGGTCATATACTCCGAAATACGGTTGTTCAGATAGCGCACATCGCCGTCCCAGTCGAGCAGCAGCACGGGCTTGCCGGTCTCAAGGCGTCCGTTCACGATGCTGCGGCGCAGCTTCCGGGCGGTTTCGTCCGATGTGCCGGGCTTGCGGGCACACATGCAGCAAAGCGTCTCCTGCGCCATGCTCTCGAGCCAGTCGTCCTGCATGACCTCGCCCGCGGTCTCGTCATCGATGAGAACCGTCAGCACATAGAACATCTTTTGGGCTTTCAGGCGGCGGGCGGCGCGGCAGACCTCGGGGGTCAGCTCCGGCGTCTGCAGCAGCGGCATGACCACCAGATTGCGGCATGCCGCAAGCGTCTTGACGCAGTCCTCGGTCAGTGCGGACGGGTCAGCCAGCAGACCGAAGGCGCTCTGCGGATTGGCCTTAGCCAGCAGCACGACCTGCGCGGGGTCGGTGTCCGTCGCATCCAGCAGCCAGACAAAGCTGCCGTGCCCGGTGGCCTTTGGCACCAGCTCGCTCAGGCGCTCGTCGCCGCAGCGGGCCGCCGTGATCCAGGCAATGGGCTGACCTTCGAGGTCAGCCTGCTTTTTCAGCTCACTGGCACCGTAAATCAACCCGCCAAAGCCCATATTGACACCGACGGTGCAGATGCGATCCTCATCCACGGAGTCCAACAGACGGTGGATAAGGCTGTAGTAGCAGCTGTCCGTGCGCTGCAGAGCCTTCTGCGCGTAGGCAAAAAAGTCCTTCTGCTGTTGATTTTTAGCCAGTGTGGCACACATATCCACATAGTTGCGCAGCTGGCGGAAGCCGCCGCGGCGGATGTCCCCCACAGCGCGGTGTGCCAGCGTCATGGTAAAGCTGCGTGTGCTGTTGTAATCCATAGCCAAAGCGTTCACTCGCTCTCTTGTTAATTTCTTATTGAAACGATTATCGTAATACTGTTAGCATAGCAAACGCGGTGAACGATTGCCATAGACAAAACACGCGGATTGTTTTGATTTTCACTTTAATTCCACAACGGTCACGCCGCTCTCGCCCTCGCCGTAGCGGCCCAGGCGGAAGCTCTTGACGGCCTTGTGGGTGCGCAGATGCTTCTGGATGGCCGTGCGCAGCGCGCCGGTGCCGTTGCCGTGGATGATATAGAGCGTGGACTGCCCGCGCAGCATACCACTGTCCAGGAACTTGTCCACCTCGTTCAGGGCCTCGTCCACGGTGTAGCCCAGCAGGTTCAGCTCCATACTGGTCTTGCGGCTCTTGTCGAGCTGCACGCGGGTCGAGCGGCGCGGTTCGGCCGGCTTGCGCTTCTCCATCTTATCGGGCGCGCGCAGGTTCGTCAGCGGCACCTTCGTTTTCATGATGCCGGCGCGCACCTCGACCATGCCGTTGCGGTCAGGCCGTGCGGTGACAGTGGCCGTCTGGCCGAGGTCTGCGATAACGACCTCCTGCCCGATTTGTACCTCTTTCAAAGGCACAAACTCCTTTACGGGCTGCGGCTTGGCGTCGGTCTTTTTCAGCAGTGTCTCGGTGTCCCTGCGGGCAATTTCCCGGGCGCGGACAGCACGCTGGGCAGCGCTGGTCTTTTCGTCCTTCTGGATGCGGCGCAGCTCGTCGGTCAGGCTGTAGGCCTCGTTCTGCACCTGCTGCATCAGGTCATGGGCCTGGCGGCGGGCATTTTCGAGTTCTTCCTCACCCTTTTTGATCAGGTCGTCGCGTTTCTTCTCGGCACTTTCCAGTGCGTGCTCCGCCTCATACCGGGCCTGCTCGGCCTCGGCCTGGGCGTCCTTCAGCTGGACCTTCAGGTCATCCAGCTGGGACAGCACGCTGTCGAGGCGCTTATCGTCGTTCGACATGTGATTGCGTGCGGCGTCGATAATTTCCTGCGGGATGCCGAGCTTGGCGCTGATGAGGAAGGCGTTCGATTTGCCCGGCACGCCGACGCTCAATTTATAGGTGGGCATCAGCGTTTCGACATTGAACTCGCAGCTGGCGTTGACGACGCCGGGCGTTTCCAGCGCGTAGACCTTCAGCTCAGCGTAGTGGGTCGTAGCCATGAGCAGACTGCCCTGACGGCGCAGCTGCTCGAGAATGCTGACGGCCAGCGCCGCGCCCTCTGCAGGGTCGGTGCCCGCGCCCAGCTCGTCAAGCAGGGTCAACGTGGCGTGGCCCGCCAGGTCGAGAATGCCGCTGATGCGCTTCATGTGGCCGGAGAAGGTGGACAGGCTCTGCTCAATGCTCTGCTCGTCGCCGATGTCCACAAGGTACTCGTCAAAATGGCAGACGATGCTGCTCTCGTGCGCGGGGATCAGGAAGCCGTACTGGGCCATCGCGTTGAGAAGGCCCGCGGTTTTGAGCGAAACGGTCTTACCGCCGGTGTTCGGGCCGGTGATGACGAGGGTGTCGTACTCGCTGCCCAGCTCGATGTCCACAGGCACGACCTTTTTCTTGTCGATGAGCGGGTGGCGGGCCTTGTTCAGCTTGAAGTGCACCGTGTCGCTGACGGCGGGCATAAAGGCGTTCTGCTCCACAGCCAGCCGGGCCTTTGCCAGCAGCAGGTCGATTTTGAGCATCGCGTCATAGCTGTAGGTGAACTGCGGCTCCAGCGAGCCGACCTGCGTCGAGAACGAGGTCAGGATGCGGGTGATCTCCTCCTGCTCCTGCGCACGCAGCTGCATGATGCGGGCGTTGGCCTCGACGACGGCGGTAGGCTCTACAAAGACCGTTGCGCCGGTGGACGAGACGTCATGGATGACGCCGCCGACCTCACCGCGGTACTCGGCGCGGACGGGCACGACGTAGCGGCCATTGCGCAGGGAAACGACGGCATCCTGCAAAAATTTATTGGTGGTGGAGTTGCGGATGATGTTATCGAGCTTGGTGCGGATGGAATCCTCGGTCTGGCGGATTTTGCGGCGCAGATCGTGGAGGGTCACACTGGCAGTGTCGGCCATCTCCTCGGGAGAAATAATGCTCTCCGAAATCTGCTTTTCCAGCACCGGCTGCGGGGCCAGCGCAAAAAACAGGTCGTCGGTGGGCAGCATCTCATGCTCGCTCAGGCCGTACCACTGGGACAGGCCCGAGAAATTGCGCAGGGTCGCGGCAATTTCCAGCAGCTCACCCATCGAGAGGATGCCTCCCTTGCGGGCGTGGGCAACGATGCGGCGCACCTCGCGCACGCTGCCGAAGCGGGGACTGCCGTTCTTGATGAGCAGCGCGTTGATGGCGTTGGTCTGGGTCAGGTCGTAGCGCTCATCCTCAATCGTGGGGGCCGGCTCCAGCGCCTGCATCATTTCTTTCGTTTCCTGGCAGGCGCAGAGCTGTACAGCGCGGTTCAGGACCTTGTCCAGCTCCAGTGTTGTTTTATAGGCGGTATCCATAACAGGGTTTAGGTCTCCTTATTCAAGTACAGATTTGAGAAAATCCAGGCTTTTCAGCCCATGCTCCAGATGCGCCAGCGTGTACTGCTCGCTGGTGCGGGAAAGCTCCTGTAAGCTCTCGGGCGAGATTTTGAACCCGAACAGCTTTTTATCCTCGGCCAGGCAGATATGGCGCAGGGCGTACAGCGCGCCGTTGTCCAGATTCGTGATATGGTGCGCTTTTTCGGCACAGTCGGCGCAGAGCAGACGGCCCTCGACAGGGTCAAGGTAAAACTCTCCCCCGTCGTATTTACCGCAGCCCGCGCAGGCCAGCACGTCCGGCATATAGCCCGCCAGCGTCAGGGCGCGCAGCTCATAGATGGCTTTGAGCTGCGCGCAGGGATAGTGGCGCTCACTGATCATATACAGGCAGTTGAGAAGCAGGCGCAGCTGGGCGTCGGCCTCGGGCGGCGCGGGGGAAAGTTCCGCCGCGATCTCCGCCATGTAGCTGGCCAGAGCCATACCCTCAATGGACGCAGAGATGCCGTGGAACACCTTTTTGACCTGCGCAGTGTCCACAAAATAGTGGCTGCGCCCGCTGGTGAGCGTGAATTCCGAGTAGCAGAACAGCCCTGTTGCACTGAACAGGGCGCTCTTCATCCGCAGACTGCCGCGGGCCGACGCCGACACCACGCCGAGGTCAGGCGTCAGGATCGTCAGGATCCGGTCTGCCTCGCCCACCTTGACCTGCCGCAGCACAAGGCCCGTTGTTGCCACCTGCATATACGTCCTCCCGTGCTGTGTTTTGTTGATTTTTGTACGTCAGATAGTCGTAAATGCTGCCTGTCTGCGCAAAGCGCCGCCAGTCGTCCGCCGTTTTGTCCATGCCGTTCACCCCCCCCATGGCTACAGTGTAGCAGAGGGGGCGCGGGGATGTTGGCGGAATGGGGAATAAAATAAATTTGCAAATGCTGTAGGGGCCGGACATGTCCGGCCCGCGGCCTTACGGATAATGCTCTATAACGGGTAGGCTGCGGGCGGGGCATGCCCCGCCCCTACGACGTGCAGCATCGTTACGGCTTCGCAAATCCCAGCGAGTTCAGCTGCAGTTCGTTATCGCGCCAGTCCTCGCGGACCTTGACCCAGAATTGGAGGTTGACCTTGACGCCGAGCAGTTCCTCAATGTCCATGCGGGCGGCGGAGGCAATTTTTTTCAGCATCTGGCCGCCCTTGCCGATGATCATGCCCTTATGGCTCTTGCGCTCACAGTAGATGTCCACGTCAATGTCGATGAGATCCTTGTCGGGGCGCTCTTTAAACCGCTCGACAACGACGGCGATGCCGTGGGGCACCTCCTCACGCAGGAAAAGCAGCGCCTTCTCGCGCACAAGCTCTGCGACAAGCTCCTTCTCCGGCATATCGGTGAAGGCGTCATCATCGAAATAGTGCGGGCCCTCGTTGCCGTAGGGCTTGAGCATGGCAAACAGTTCATCGCAGCCCGTGCCGTCCTTAGCCGAGATCGTGACGATGTGGTCAAAGCAGCCGAACTCCTCCAGCTGCTTCTTGCGGGCTTCCAGCGCGGCAAAGTTATCCAGCAGGTCCACCTTGTTGATAACGGCAATGGCCGGGCCGCCCTTTTGCAGCGCCTTGACCATCGTCAGCTCGGCGTCGGTGAACTCCCCTGCCGGCTCAAACAGCATCATCGTCACATCGACGTCCTTCAGGCTGGCGGCGGCGGTCTGGGTCATGCGGGCGTCCAGCTTGTTGCGGGCGGCGTGGATGCCGGGGGTGTCCATCAGCACATACTGCACCGGGCCCTTGGTGATGACGCCGGTAATGCGGCTGCGGGTCGTCTGGGGCTTTTTGGTCACAATAGCGACCTTTTCGCCCACGAGGTAGTTCGTCAGGCTGGATTTGCCCACATTGGGGCGGCCGACCAGCGCCACAAATACGCTGGAGGGCATTTCAGGAATCGGTTTTGCCATTCGGTTGTTTGCCTTTCTCTGTTGAGTTGGAAGAACGGAAAATAAATTTGTAAAATACGATCAGCGTGAGCAGAAGCCACAGCGGGCGTGTCGGCCGCGCGGTAAAGGCCGCCCACAGAATGTCCAGCCGCGGCCAGAACAGGCATACCGCCACAACGACCGTGCCGATGGCCATGACAAGCACCGCACCCGCGGCCATATCCTTGGCCGCGCCTGCGCTCCACCAGTGGGTGGTGTCGGGCTTGTCCACGGCGCGCTCGATTGCGGAGTTGACAAGCTCCAGCGCCAGCACCGCCGCCACACAGAGCGCAATCAGAGCTGTTTCCACCGCAGGCAGCTGCGCCCAGTAGGCTGCCACAAAGGCATAGAGCGCCGCACACAGATGAAAGCGGAAATTGCGTTCCTCCTGCACAGCGGCGCGTATGCCGTTGTAGGCATAGACAAAGCCCCGCGCAAAGCGGGTCAGCTGCTCAAATTTCATCGCTGGTATAGGAAACCGTGCGCGGCAGGCCGAGCTGGATCAGGACAGCTTCTTCTTTTTCGCGCATGCGCACAGCCTCCAGACCGCCGGCCTCATGGTCGTAGCCCAGCAGGTGCAGCATCGAATGTACCGTCAGATACGCGACCTCACGCTGCAAAGAATGGCCGTACAGCTCGGCCTGCTCCATGGCGCGCTCCATCGAGATGACGATGTCGCCCAGCAGCTTGCAGCCGTTGTCCTCGTCAATGTCATACTCGCCGTTTTCACCGAGCGGGAAGCTCAGAACGTCGGTGGCGGAGTCCTTGTCGCGGTACTCCTTGTTCAGCTCGTGGATGCGGTTGTTATCCACGAAGGTCACGCTGATCTCCGCCGGACCGTCAAAATGCTCGAAATCCAGCACCGCGTTGCAGCTGCGGCGGATCAGGATGCGCAGCCCGGAAGGGACCTTGACCACGTTTTGATCGTTCGTAATCAACACCTTATTGGACACGTTAATCGACCTCCATTGTTTGTTTATGGTTGTGGCTGCCGGGAGCCTTCTCCTCGGCGGCCTTTTCATACGCTTTTACGATCTGCTGCACCAGGCGGTGGCGCACGACATCCTTCTCGGTCAGGCGGACCTGCGCGATGCCCTCGACGTCCCGCAGGACATGCAGGGCATCAATGAGGCCGCTGCGCACCTTATCCGGCAGGTCGATCTGGGTCACGTCGCCGGTGACCACAACCTTGCTGCCGACGCCCATGCGCGTCAGGAACATCTTCATCTGCTCGGGCGTGGTATTTTGCGCCTCGTCGAGCACCACGAAGGCATCGCTCAGCGTGCGGCCGCGCATGTAGGCAAGCGGGGCGATCTCGATCACGCCACGCTCCATAAGCTCATCGGTGCGCTCGCGATCCATCATGTCAAAAAGGGCGTCGTAGAGCGGACGCATGTAGGGGTCGATCTTTTCCTCGAGGGTACCGGGCAAAAAGCCCAGGTTCTCCCCCGCCTCGACAACCGGACGCGTCAAGATCAGACGGCCCACCTCGTGACGCTTGAGCGCGGCAACGGCGAGCGCCATGGCCAGATAGGTCTTACCGGTACCGGCAGGACCTAGACCAAACGTGATGGTATGCGAGCGGATGGCATCCACGTAACGCTTTTGGCCGAGCGTTTTGGGGCGAATGACACGGCCGCGATACGAAAGCAGCACATCATCGCGAAGCGATGTAGCCTCGTGCTCACCGTCGCGCAATACGGCCAGGCAGCGAGAGACATCGTCGGCAGACAGTGTGCGTCCGGCGGCCGCCTCGCGAAAAGCATGCTCGAAAAAGCGCGCCACGAGCTCGACCTCGTCCGGGTCGCCGCTCACGGCGATACTGTCGCCACGGGCGACCACGTGAGCGCGAACCAAGCTCTCGAGCTCACGAAGGACGCCGTCGCCGGCACCCAAAACGCGCGAGGGGTCAATACCCTCGGGAACGGTAAGTCTAATCTTCGAGGCTTCCATGAACCTCCCTGCGTGCATGGACCAAGCCGGAATCATCGACTCCGATGATAGCAACATCGAGCAGGCACGGGGCTGTAAGTCCACAGGTATCGTCAAGACGGGCATGATGGAACGAGCCGAGCGTCAGGTTGTCACCATACTCGAGCACGGCACGCTCGACCGTGCCCACGCGACGACGAGCGTCGGCAATAGCGAGCTCCTGTGCGGCGGCCCGCATACGGCGGCTGCGCTCGGCCATAACCTCGGGTGGCACCTGGTCGGGCATGTCGGCAGCAAGGGTACCGGGACGCTTGCTGTAGCGGAACACGTGCATACGCGAGAAACCCACACGGCGGCACAGCGCCAGCGACTCCTCAAACTCCTCGTCCGTCTCACCAGGAAAACCGACGATGACATCGCACGAAAGGGACGCCTGGGGCAAGTTGGCGCGAATCATACGCACCGTGTCCTCAAAGGCCTCGGCGCTATAGGGACGGCCCATGCGATGCAGGGTCGCCGTGCAGCCGGACTGCACGGGCAGGTGCAAAAACGGGGCGATACGCTGCGGGTAGCGCGCCATAACCTTAAGCAGGCGCTCGGAGATATCCATGGGCTCGACCGAGGAAATGCGCACATGCGGAATAGACGTGCGCTCCATGATGGCCTCGAGCAGCTCATCGATTTCGACGTGCTCGTCGGTCGCGCTCTTGCCATCGTAGGCACCCAGGTTCACACCGGTCAGCACCACCTCGGGCACGCCGGCCTCCTGGGCCTCGCGAACTTGCTCGAGCACGGACTCGACGGGCACGGAGCGCTCGGGGCCGCGCGCCTTCCACACAATGCAATAGGTGCAACGATGGTTGCAGCCGTCCTGGATCTTCACCCCCAGACGCGAGCGACCGAGTGCGTCGACCACCTCGCCGTCACTGCAGGCGGGAACGTCATCGGACTCAACGCCCAGCACCTCGCAGACGCGTTCGGCGACATCGATCTTGGACGGCTCGGCGATCACGCGATCCGAAAGCTCCAGCAGCTCCTCGGGATGCAAATTGACCACGCATCCGGTCACGACCACATAGGGCTCATTTGGATGGGCCAGCGCATGACGGACGGCCTTACGGGTCTTAGCCTCGGCCTCGCCCGTAACGGCACAAGTGTTAATGACGATCAGATCGGCATCCTGGGGCTCCACAATAGCAAAGCCCAAGCGCATAAGATCGGCAGTGATACGGTCAGACTCAACCCGGTTGACACGGCAGCCGAGGTTGACGACGGAAATATGGGGTGCGAGCACGCGGGCTCCTTAATCGAGGATATCGTCGAGGGCACTCTTGATACGGTCGGTCACCGACTTCTTACCAGAAGCGACGTCATCGCCCATCTCATCGGCAAAAGCACGGAGCAGCTCGCGCTGCTTATTGGAAAGATTGGTGGGAACGACCACGCGCAGTTGCACGATCAGGCGGCCACGCGAACCGCCACCGCCAATGCGCGGCATGCCGTAATTATTGACGCTCACGGTGTCGCCGTACTGGGCGCCGGCGGGAACCGTCACCTTAACGACCTCGTCGGGCATAATGCCCTCGACCTCAATCTCGCAGCCGAGCGCAGCCTGCGCAATCGAGATATCGCTCACCAGGTACAGGTCATCACCGTTGCGCTTAAAGCGCTCATGGTCGGCGACGCGCACGTTGACAATCAGGTCGCCCGAAGGCTCGCCGCGAAGGCCGGCCTCGCCAAAGCCGCTCACACGAAGCTGGCGACCGGTCGAAACGCCGGCGGGAATATCGATGTCGATCTTTTCGTGCGAAGGCGTGCGGCCTTGACCGTCGCAGGTCTCGCAGGGATGATCGATAACCGTGCCCTCGCCATGGCAGTCGGGGCAAGGCGAGGAAGACTGAACCTGGCCCAAAAACGATCGCTGAACCGTCGTGACGTAGCCCGTACCGTGGCAGCGGCCGCACTGCTTTTCCTGTGCGCCCTCTGCCCTACCGGTGCCATTGCAGTCCTCGCAAGGAGCAAGGCGGTCATAGCTGATTGTCTTTTTGCAGCCGAGCGCCGCCTCCTCGAGCGTCACCGAAAGCGAGATGGCCATATCACGTCCGCGACGACGCTCACGACGGCTGCGGGCGCCACCGCCGGCACCGCCGCCAAAGAACGACGAGAACAAGTCGTCCATGCCCATGCCACCAAAGATATCGTTGATATCGACGTAGCCGGAGCCACCGGGGCCGTCGGCAGTGCCGTAACGGTCGTAGTTAGCACGCTTCTGCTCGTCGGAAAGAACGGAATACGCCTCGTTGAGCTCTTTGAACTTAGCCTCGGCCTCGGGGTCGTCCGAAACGTCCGGGTGTACGGTACGGGCCTTCTTTAGAAACGCGCGCTTAATCGTCCGCGCGTCGGCATCCTTGTCGACGCCAAGTACCTCGTAGTAATCCCTATTTTCCGACACGACCGAATCCTTCCGACTTTCATTATTGTCACAGTGCGTCCTATACCCAAGCTGGGCCGGCCGCAAACAGAGGGTTTGATGTTATTGCATTGCGTAGGGCGAAAGCATGGCACGTTGCGAGCAGCTCGCAAACCAAACCGACACGAGCGCAAACATAAATCCGTTGGCAAAACCGTTGGCAAACTGCATCGCGCCGCGCTTCCACCACAGCAGGCTGCGGTGCAGCACGCCGTCCGAGAGCACCATGAACAGGCCCATGGCAAACGGAATAAAGCACATCACGGCAAAGGCCGAGAACACGCCCGAGATGGCCGATAGCACCAAAAACGGCGCCACGATGCCCATCAGGTAAAAACCGGTACGGGCCTTGCCTTCCAGGCGCTCGGCCTCAACATGGGCCCGACCGACCAGATCACCGCCAGAGGCGCCGTTAGTGCCGGCGTGACCCATGCCGCCAATACGGACCTCGTCGCCATCGTGCGTGCCGGCGGGAAACTCAATCGTCTGCTCGGAGGTCACACGGGTTCGCCCGCTGCCGCCGCAATCGGGACAGGGGTCGGCGACGACCTTACCGGAGCCACCGCACTCAGGGCAGACAGACTGGAACGTGCCGGCACCAAACAGAAAGGACAGGTCGACATCGATGTGGCCGCGACCGCCGCAGCTCGGACAGGTATGTGCATGCTCGGACGAAACAGAGCCCGAACCGCCGCAGTGACCACAGGTATCGAAGCGCGTATAGCGGACGGTCTTGCGGGCACCGCCCTTGGCCTCCTTGGCGTCGAGCTTAATATCGACGACGACGTTGGCGCCGTTCTCGGGATTATAGGCAGCCTGCCCGCGACGCGGCTGACCCCAGGCGCCACCAAAGGGAAAGCCGCCCTCAAAGGGATTGCCGTAGCCCGCGCTGCCGGCGTAACCGCCGCCATAGGGCGAAGCCGTGGGAGCGCCGGCAAAGGGATTGCCCGAGCGCATGGCGTCGTAGCGCGCACGCTTCTGCTCGTCCGAAAGCACAGCATAGGCCTCGGAAACCTCTTTGAACTTTTCCTCGGCATCCGGTTCTTTGTTGACGTCCGGATGGAGCTTGCGGGCCTTTTGCTGGAAGGCTTTCTGTATATCACGCGAGGTGGCGTCCTTGGAGACACCCAAAATCTCGTAGTAATCTTTTTCGTTCATCGTCGCCATGCGCGGCAACCTCCTGCTCACAGCAGCGTATATATTGCGGTAATTCTACCCGAGCGGCCTAGGCTAGACCCCAAAACAGCTCGAACAGCACATTTCCATCGAGCCAGCCCAAGTGAGTGGGCGCTAAACGAGCACGGACGCGACCTGCGATAACGTCTTTCGAGGTGACGCGCCCCGCATGTCCTTCAATATGATCGGGCACCCAGGTGGCAAGGCCCAACTCGACCGCACGGTCGCAGGCCGCCGCCAACTCATCTGCAGCGATCACGCTTGCCGAGCGAACCAACAGATCGGGCCCAATGCCACGCGTCATGCGACAGGCAAGCATCAAATCCTCGGCCGCCGCCTCGCGCTGCGACAGATACTCGGCATCAAACGTCGTCGCGGCATCGTCGCGTTGCACCAAGCGCACGCGATACGCATCGCCGCGAGCAAGCACGTCGGGAAACAGCCCGGCCAAGCGATCGAAATCCTCGGCGTCGAGCATACCGGCGGCAGAGCGGCCCAAACCCAGATAGCCCTGTCCGGTCCAATAGGCAATGTTGTGGGCGCACTCATGGCCGTCGAGCGCGTAGCTTGCCACCTCATACGGGTGATAGCCGGCCGCACTCAGGCGCTCACGCGCCGCATCCATGCATGCAGCCTGAAAATCCTCGTCGGGCTCGAGCGACTCGTCGCGACACGCCATGCGATAGAGCGGCGTGCCCTCCTCGAGCGTGAGCGGGTACACCGACACATGATGCGGCGCCGCCGCCAACACGCCATCGAGCGTGCGCTGCCAACTAACGGCGGTTTGCCCGGGAAGACCGCACATCAGGTCGCACGACACGACAAGCCCAGCGTCCTTGACCGTCGTGATGGCAGCGAGCGCCCGATCGGCATCGTGAATGCGGCCGATGGCGGTAAGTTCGGCGTTATCGAGCGTTTGCACGCCCAGAGAGACGCGCGTGACACCCACCCCGGCAAGCGCAGTGGCAAGCTCTGCGGTCAGCGATTCGGGATTGGCCTCGCAGGTAAACTCAACAGGCTTGCACCACGCAGAGATACGCCGGGCAAATTCTACCAAACGCTCCCCCGCCAGCGACGGCGTGCCGCCGCCAACATAGACGGTGCGGATCTGTGCAAGCGCGCCTGCGTCGCCAAAAGCATCGAGGCGCGCATACAACTGCTCAAAATAGGTATCGAGCGCAACGCTCATGTTGCACGGAGCAAAACTGCGTGAGTCAAAGTCACAGTACCGGCATTTTTGGGCGCAAAACGGCACATGCACGTACAGCGCGGTAACGGCCACCGTTAGGCCTCCAACGGATGAGCGGGCACCGACTCGCCGGCGGCAAGTGCGGCCTCGCAGGCCACCACATCGTGCTCGATATCATCGACCAGTGCCATGAACTCCTCGTATGTGGAGCAACGCACCACCTGAGCGCGCCAGGCGGCAGCATGGGGCATGCCCTTTAGATACCAGCTTGCGTACGTGCGGGCACGCGACATGAGCGGCAACAGCTCGTGCGTGAGCGTCAGGTGCTCGCGCAGGGCATCCAGGCGCTCAACCGAGGAGCGAGAAGGAACCGGCGTGCCATCGAGTGCAAGGGCTCGGGCATCGCCGAACACCCATGGATTGCCGTAGATGCCGCGCGCGATAAACACCGCGCTGGCACCCGAGTTGCGCAGATGCTCCGCGGCATCCTCGGCCGAGAACACATCGCCCGAACCGATCACGGGAATCTCAACGGCATCTGCGACCTCATCGACGACCGACCAATCGGCCTGGCCCGTATAGAGCTGCGTGGCGCAGCGACCATGTACCGCCACCGCGGCGGCCCCTGCTCCCTCAAGCATCTGGGCAAACGTCGCGGCGTTGCGGTCTTCGGCGTAAAAGCCCTTACGGATTTTTACGGTCACGGGCACATGCGCCGCGCCCACCGCCGCCTCGACGATCTGCTCGGCCAGATCGGGAGTGCGCATAAGCGCCGAGCCCTCGCCCTTGGTGACAACCTTGCGAGCTGGGCACGCCATGTTGATATCAATCAAAGACAGGCGATCGCCCACACGCTCCTCGACGGCAGCAACAGCGCTCGCAAACTGATCGGGCTTGGAGCCAAAGAGCTGCACGCAGATCTGCTGCTCCTCATCGGCCGGCAGTACCAGGCGCCACGTCTTATTGCTGGCATAGGCAAGGCCCGCCACGCTCACCATCTCGCTATAGGCAAGATGGGCACCGCGACGGCGGCACATGATGCGGTAGGCAGGGTCGGTCACGCCCGCCATGGGAGCCATAAGGAACGGCTGCTCGGCATAAGCGCCCAGCAGCCGCTTGCTGTATTCAGAAAGCGCCATGGACCTACTCGTCCACCTTGAGAATCGCCATAAAGGCCTCCTGCGGAACCTCGACCGAGCCGATGGCCTTCATGCGCTTTTTGCCCTCTTTCTGCTTCTCGAGCAGCTTGCGCTTTCGCGAGATATCGCCGCCATAACACTTGGCCAGCACGTCCTTGCGGCGCGCTTTGACGGTAGAGCGGGCAATGATCTTGTTGCCGATGGCGCCCTGGATAGGCACCTCGAACAGCTGGCGCGGAATGATTTCCTTGAGCTTGTCGCACAGACCGCGGGCCAGGCCATAAGCCTTATCCTTGTGCACGATAAACGACAGCGCGTCCACCTCGTCGCCCGAAAGCAGGATGTCGAGCTTGACGAGCTCGGAGGGGCGATATTCGTTGAACTCGTAGTCGAGCGAGGCGTAACCCTTGGTGCGGCTCTTGAGCTGGTCAAAAAAGTCCAGAATGAGCTCGGCAAGCGGCATGTCAAAGCGCATCTCGACCGATTTGCTCGTGAGATGGATCATGTCGGTTGTAATGCCGCGATGCTCGATAGCGAGCTGCATGACGGCACCCGTATACTCGGGCGGACAGATAATCTTGGCCTTGAGGTAGGGCTCCTCGATGCGCTCGATGCGCGTAGCCTCGGGCAGATCTTGCGGGCTGCGGACATCAATCATCTCGCCGTCGGTCTTATAGACGTGATAGTCCACCGAAGGGCTCGTGGCAATCAAATCCAGATTGAACTCGCGCTCCAGGCGCTCCTTGACGACCTCCATATGCAGCAGGCCCAAGAAGCCAACGCGGAAACCAAAGCCGAGCGCCACCGAAGTCTCGGGCTCCCACACCAACGACGGGTCGTTGACATGCAGCTTATCGAGCGCGTCACGCAGGTTCTCGTAGTCCTTGTTATCGATCGGGAACAGGCCCGTATAGACCATGGGCTTGGCCTCGCGGTAGCCGGGAAGCGGCTCGGGGCAGGGATTCGACGCCCACGTGAGGGTATCGCCCACGCGAACGGCCTCGGGGTCCTTCAGGCCCGTGACCACGTATCCGACCTCGCCGACCGTCAGCGCGTCGACCGGCGTCTCGGCGGGACGCTTGACGCCCACGCCATCGACCAAAAAGTCGCCCTTTGCCTGCATCATGCGCAAGGTATCGCCCTTTTTGATGGAGCCGTCAAAGATGCGCACCGTGGCGACGACGCCACGATACTCGTCGAAGTATGAATCCAGAATGAGTGCCTTGAGCGGCGCATTCGCATCGCCCTTGGGCGGAGAAATCAGAAAGACAATGGACTCCAGCAGATCGTGGATGCCCTCGCCGGTCTTGCCCGAGACACACACGGCATCATCGGCAGGGATCGCCAGGTCATCCTCGATCTCGGTCTTAACCTCGTCGGGGTGTGCCGACGGCAGGTCGATCTTGTTGATAGCGGGCACGATATCCAAGTTGGCGTTCATGGCGAGCGTCGCGTTGGAGACGGTCTGCGCCTCGACGCCCTGCGTGGCGTCGACGACAAGCACCGCACCCTCGCAGGCGGCAAGCGAACGCGAGACCTCGTAGGTAAAGTCCACGTGGCCCGGCGTATCGATCAGGTTGAACTGATACGTCTCACCATCGTCGGCGTCATAGGACACGCGAACGGCATTGGACTTGATCGTGATGCCGCGCTCGCGCTCGATATCCATGGTGTCGAGCAGCTGCGACTCCATATCGCGCTCGTCGACGGTATGGGTGAGCTCGAGGATGCGGTCACTGATCGTGGACTTGCCATGGTCGATGTGCGCAACGATCGAGAAGTTGCGGATGTGGGAAATGTCAATTGAAGTATTCATGCGGACTATCTTACCCGAGCGATACAAAAAATGGAGCCTGTTCCATAAAACAGGCTCCATTTATGCGCGTAATCTGTGTGGTGTGAAATTTACAACTTAGGCGTTGATGCTGTTCACGAGCTTGGCAAGACCGGACTTGCGGTTGGAAGCCTGGTTCTTGTGGATAACATGCTTGGCGGCAGCCATGTCGAGACGCTTGGTGACGGTCTTGAGGGCAGCCTGGGCCTTCTCGGCGTCGCCCTCGGCGACGGCGGACTGGACGTGCTTGGTCAGCGTCTTGAGCTCGGACTTGACAGCCTTGTTACGCATGCGAGCTGCCTCATTGGTGCGGATACGCTTCTTCTGAGACTTGATGTTTGCCACTTCTGGAGTTCCTTTCGAGTTCCTTGCAAAAAATGTATGACACCTCTGAGACACGGTGAGGTCATGCAAGCGCCTACTATAGCACGCTCCCCCTCAAAGGGATAGAACGAATTTGTCAAATAGGCAGGTATCATCACGATTTTCTCAAGATGTTCGTAATCCAGAGCAAAAGCGCGGTCTGAGAATCGGCCGAACCCTTCAGTGCGAGCTCCACATCGACCGCGCCCTCGAGCGCAGCGACAAGCTCCGCCATCGAAAAGCGGCGTGCCCAGGTCAGGTGATTCTTGACCTGCCAGGCCTGAAGCTTGAGTGTCGCGGCGAGCTCACGCCCCTGCCCGCGAGAGTCGAGCGCCTTGGCGACGATCAACTCGCGGATGCGACCGCATAGCAGCGTGTAGGTCCACACA
>ENA-ORTY01002241-ORTY01002241.1-human-gut-metagenome-genome-assembly--contig:-NODE-2241-length-18966-cov-2.696526_pt1 | contig 18966 bp, 20 predicted proteins | sample MGYA00241917_ERZ509198 | MGnify/ENA primary metagenome ERZ509198 (study PRJEB26280, sample SAMEA2338857) | human gut metagenome | biome: human gut; feature: human-associated habitat; material: faeces...
TCCTAAGGTCTTTCACCCACTTATGAGCAAGCTCATGTGGGCTTAGACCTTTTGAGCCTGATATCCTATAATATGATATCAGATATTCTGAAACCACCAGACATTTACCCACACAGATAAAGAGGCTTCCATGACCTTCCAGGAATTTAAAGAAAGATTTTCCTTACAGCTGAATGATCAGCAGGAGACAGCGGTACTGCACACAGAGGGAGCGGTACTGCTGCTTGCTGTGCCCGGAAGTGGAAAGACCACGGTGCTGGTGACTCGTATTGGATATCTGATCTATTGTAAGGGGATCCCACCGGAGCGGATCCTGACGGTGACCTATACGGTAGCAGCTACGGCAGATATGAAGCGCCGGTTCTGTGAATTGTTTGGGGAAGAGCATGCCGAACGGCTGGAGTTTAGGACGATCAACGGGATCTCCCAACGGGTGCTGCAGTATTTTGGATATAAGACCGGCAAAACACCGTTTGACGTAGCGGACAAGGAAGCGGTGGCTATTCTGAAAAGTGCCTTTTTCGAGGTAAGAAACAGCTTTGCCACAGAAAATGACATCAGAGAGCTGCAGACAGCGGTAACCTATGTGAAAAATATGCGCTATACAGAGGAAGAGATACGAAAATATCAGACACCAGTACAGAAGTTCCTGGAGATTTATCAGGCATATCAGAAAGGGCTGAAGGAGAAGTCACTGATCGATTATGATGACCAGATGGTATATGCACTGCGGATTCTTCAGCAATTCCCGGAGGTGCGCTCACATTTTCAGGAAAGCTACAGCTATTTCTGCGTGGATGAAGCGCAGGATACTTCGAAGATCCAGCATGACATGATCCGGCTGCTTTCCGAAAAAAGCGGCAATCTTTTCATGGTGGGCGATGAAGACCAAAGCATCTACGGGTTCCGGGCGGCCTATCCGGAGGCACTGGTGGATTTCGAAGCGGTACATCCAGGGGCGTCTGTGCTTCTGATGGAAAGCAATTACCGGAGCGGACAGCGGATTGTAGAGGCGGCAGACCGCTTTATCCAGAAAAATGTGGCGCGGCACGAAAAGCATATGACGCCATGGAAGGATATGGAGGGGAAAGTACAGCGGATCACGCTGCGGAACCGGAAAGCCCAGTACGCATATCTTCTTCAGCAGGCCAGGGAGAAAAAGGGGATATCGGCGGTGCTTTACCGGAATCACGAAAGTGCCCTGCCGCTCATTGACCTTCTGGAGAGGGAGGGGATTCCATACCGGATGAAGGGGAGTGACATGACCTTCTTTTCCCATCCGGTGGTAGGTGATATCTGCGATTTCCTGCGGCTTGCCCAGAACCCTTATGATGGGGAGGTGTTCCTTCGGATCTATTACAAAATGGGAGCAGGGATCAGCAAGGCGGCAGCACTGGAGGCCATAGAGAATAATTCCCTGAAGCGGACGCTTCTGCAGGAGGTGGCAGAGGGAGAGAAGGCAACGCCCTTTGTCAGAAAGCAGTGCCGGTCGTTGCAGACGCATTTTGTCAGCATGCAGACAGAAGGCGCGGGCAGGGCAATCTACCGGATCCTGCATTTCATGGGCTATCAGGATTACATGGAAAGCCATGGACTTGACGGTGGCAAGGCAGAGATCCTGCGGATCCTTGGAGAAGCGGAAAATGACAGCAGGGCATTTTTACGGAGACTGCTGGAGCTGCAGGAGCTGATTTCCACCGGCGGCAGCATGACGAAGCAGAAACCGGAGCTTCTGCTTTCAACCATTCATTCCAGTAAAGGACTTGAGTATGACAGGGTATTTCTACTGGATATGGCAGAGGGAATCCTGCCCTCTGTGCAGAAGCCGCCTGAGGGGAAAAAGGGCACCGGGAGCGGCAGAAAGGCAGAGAAGGACAGGGAACTGTATGAGGAGGAACGACGCCTTTTTTATGTAGCCATGACCCGTGCCAGAAAGGAGCTTTATATTTTTGCCTTTGAGGATGGAAGCACATCCTCCTTTTCCAGGGAGATATTTGCGCCAAGGGCATCAGCAGCAGGGAGCAGGGGGAAAGGAATCGGAATATCTCGCGGGAGCCGGCAGGCATACACATATGACATGGAAGAATATAAAGAAGGTATGTATGTCCTGCATAAAACCTTCGGGCTTGGCCTCATCCTGAAAAGAGAAGGGGACAAGGCCATGATCGCCTTTCCGGATCCGGCGGGGATGAAGACGATCTCTCTTTCTGTGGCACTGGAAAACGGTCTCCTGCGGAAATAACATTGCTTTTCAAATGACCACAGAGTATAATGAAATATATGCAGAAATGATAGTCATACTAGCAGATGGGAGGAAGAAAAAGTGAAGAAAATGGAAGAATATATCCGGTGCATTCCTGATTTTCCGGAACCCGGTATCATGTTTCGGGATGTGACAAGCGTATTGCAGGATGCGGAGGGACTGAAGCTTGCCATTGATTCCATGATCAAAATACTGGACGGCGTGGATTTTGATGTTGTAGCAGGAACAGAGTCAAGGGGCTTTATCTTTGGAGTACCGGTTGCCTATGCTATGGGGAAGGCATTTGTCCCGGTCCGCAAGAAGGGAAAGCTGCCCTGTGAAACAGTTTCTGAGAAATATGCACTTGAATACGGGTTTGCAGAGATCGAGATGCATAAGGATTCTATTAAACCGGGACAGAAGGTTGTCCTGATCGATGACCTGATCGCAACCGGCGGAACGATCGAAGCAGCAATCAAACTGGTAGAGAGACTTGGGGGAGAAGTAGTCAAGATCGTATGTCTGATGGAGCTTGCAGGACTGGAGGGCCGCAGGAAGCTGGAGGGCTATGATTTTGAAGCAGTTGTTACTTATGAAGGGAAATAATCCATAGACAGAAGGGTGTTTTTGGATTATAATAAAATGTAACGAAAACGATTAAGTTATATGCTTTACTGGGGGTTACATATGAAAAAGAAAAATATTTTTGTTAAATTACTTGGCGCCTTTCTGGTTCCGATCGTAATGATGATCGTTCTTGGAGTGGTGTCCTATGAGACCGCGTCCAAGTCGACGATGGAGAAGTATGAGCAGTCTGCCAGCAGTACTGTGGTTTCAGTGGCAGAATATATGAAGCTGCTGACACAGACGGTAGAGAGCGGCACGACAGAGCTGCTTACCTCGGATCAGGTAAAAAATTACTTCGGCATGAATGCCGGCAGCAAGGACAAGAATAAGGAAGCAACCTCTTATAATGAAATGAAGGATCTGATCCTGAAGCAGACCTCATCGACCAAGTATACGGCAAATGTGCATGAGTTTGCCCAGCTTGGACGCCCGGTTTCTTCTACCACGAAGGATTCACCGACCAAGGTGGCTTTCCCGGATGGGGCTTATGATGAGTTCCTGAAGAGGGAAGGTGCTGTTTTTGAAGATTCTACAGTAAAAAGTATATGGATGGGAACACACCCTTATATTGATGAGACGACCGGTATCACCACAGATAATTATGCATTCAGCTTCGTGAAGAGATTTACGACAGGTAAGGGGTTCCTTACCATTGATATTAAGATGGATACGGTTGCAGAGGTTCTTGGAAAGATGGACTTTGGCAAGGGCAGCAGTGCCTCTATCGTGACTGCGGACGGACGTGAGATCAATATCCAGAATGGAGAAGTGACAGATGCAGAGCTGTACCAGGGACTGGAGCTTACTCCTGCAGAAGGAAAGGACAGCGTATCTGAATATGTGGATGTAGGTGGCAGGAAATATCTGCTTCTGGCGGCACCGGTCGGAGAAACTGAAATGATAGTATGTGCCCTGATCCCGGAGGCCAGTATCCTGGAAGAGGCAGCAGGACTCAGGAACACTACGATTATATTCGTGCTGATCGCTTCTGTAGTAGCGATCATGATCGGTATCATACTTTCCAGTGATATCCGTAAGACACTGAATGCCATCTCTAGGTGCATGCAGGTGGCAAGTGAAGGTGATCTGCTCGTACAGATTCCGACCAAGAAGAGAAAAGACGAATTCGGGCTGGTATCCAAGAGCATTGGCAAGATGCTTGGCGGTGTGAAGGAGCTGCTGTGGCAGGTTCAGAAGTTTGGCGGTGAGGTAGATACCTCCGCAGGGCAGGTAGCAGAAACGACCTCACAGATCCTGTCTTCCATGGAAGAAGTAAACAGTGCCCTTGGCAGTGTGGAAGCAGATGTTGCTACTCAGGCACAGGATGCAGAGGATGGCTATCAGATGATGGCAGCCTTCGGCGATAAGATCAACCACATGAATGAAACGGTGGACTCCATGGGCAGTATGATGCAGAGCACGATCGGAAGTATCCAGCGTGGTACTACCATGGTGGATGAGTTGAAGAGGACAGCAACAGCTACCGGCAAGATCACCAGAGAGCTGGTAGACAATGTTGAGAATGTAAACGAACAGAGTACAGCGATCGCAAGGATCATTGAAACGATCAGTGATATTGCAGAGGAGACGAATCTGCTTTCCCTGAATGCAAGCATTGAGGCAGCGAGAGCCGGAGAGAGCGGAAGAGGCTTTGCTGTAGTAGCCCAGTCTATTGGCAAGCTGGCAGCCCAGTCTATGACAGCGGGCAGCGAGATCACCGGAATTGTGGCATCGATTGAAGAAGCTACAAGAACTGCAGCGGAGTCTGCGGGACAGACAGAGAAGAATGTGGATTATCAGATGAAAGCACTGGAGGAAACGGTTTCCGTATTCCACGAGATCAATGATACCGTGCAGGCACTGGTATCTAATCTGCAGGGAATTACAAGCGGCATGACAGAGCTTGTTGGAGACAAGGATGATGTTCTTAAGAAGATCCAGGCAGTATCCCAGGCATCAGAGAGTGCAAGTGCTGCAACAACAGAGGTAACAGCAAGCATTTCTGAACAGGTTGAATTCCTGAAGGGTCTGACAAAGGATGCTGAAAATCTGCAGATGCAGACCAGAGAGCTGCGATGTCAAAGTTCAAGATCTAAGTAAGAGAGCACATTTAAACAGAAGAATATGATCAGAGGCCGGACTGCCAGAGCAGGTGTCCGGTCTCTTTTTTTGAAAATATACTAAAGTCTTTCCTGTTTTATCCGATATCTATTATGAAATCAAAATAATGGAAGGAGGACAACAGAATGCGTATTGAAGCTTATTCACAGATCCAGCAGATTTATAATACAAACAGGACAACGAAGACGCAGGAAAAGAAGAATGTGCACCCTACTGACCAGCTGCAGATTTCCAGCATGGGCAGGGATATGCAGATTGCGAAGGAAGCTGCAAGGGCTGCTTCGGATATCAGAGAAGAAGTGACTGCTCCTCTTAAAGCAAGTATTGAGGCAGGAACTTATCATGTAAGCACAGAAAGCTTTGCAGATAAGCTGCTTTCCAAATATGAAGAAATGAGGTAATCCCAGTGGCAAGTTTGATGGAAAACCTGATAGATGTACTGGATCAGGAAAGCGGAGAATATGAAGCGCTGCTGGGATTATGCAGAAAGAAGACGCCGGTGATCGTATCCGGCAATCTGGAAGAGCTTACCAGAATCACGGATGAAGAACAGACTATTGCAGGCAGAGTGAATAAACTGGATCATAAACGCCAGGAAATCTATGCCGATATTGCCAATGTAATTAACAAGGATGTTAAAACACTGAAGCTCACGGATCTGATCGCCATGCTTGAGAAGAGACCTTCTGAACAGCAGAAGCTGGCACAGACTTATGACAGATTAAGGGCTGTCGTGCAGGAAGTGAAAAGGGTGAATGAACAGAACAGGATCCTTTTACAGAACGCACTTGAGATGATTGAATTTGACATGAATATGCTGCAGTCCAGAAATGCAGCACCGGAAGGAGCCAATTATAACAGAGGCGCTTACAATACCGGTGAGCAGCTTGGCGTGAACTTTGGCGGTTTTGATGCCAAACAGTAAGGCAGCATTTGTAATTATATGAGGTGACAACAATGGGTTTGATGGGAAGCTTATACATCGGAGTATCCGGATTACAGACCGGTCAGAATGCACTGAATACCACAGCGCATAATATGTCCAATATTGATACTACCGGGTATACCAGGCAGCAGGTGCAGCAGGGTACCCGTTCTTATAATATCTTATCTAAGACAGCATCAGCCAATGCCTATCAGGAGACAGGGCTTGGTGTTAATTATTCTCGGGTTAAACAGGTCAGAGATTATTTCCTTGATAAAACTTATCGTCAGGAGAATGGAAGGAGTGCTTTCTATGACACTTCTGTTTCTGCTATAGAGGAGGTGGAGGATCTTCTGCAGGAGCTGCAGGGAGAGACCTTTTCCGAGGGGATCCAGAATCTCTGGAAAGCAGTCCAAGAGCTTTCAAAGGATCCGTCCAATTCTGTAAATCAGGGAGTATTTGTCCAGAGATGTAATGAATTTATTACAAGGGGCAAGGCGGTATATGAAGGACTTGCAGAATATCAGGACAATCTGAACAATAACCTGAAAAAGGAAGTAGATACGATCAATGAATATGGTAAAAGGATCGTGGAGCTGAATCAGGCGATCCTGAGGATCGAGGCAGGCGGCAGAGAGCATGCCAATGACCTTCGTGACCAGAGAAACCAGCTGCTTGACGAATTATCAGGCAAGGGGAATATCAGCTACTATGAGGATGTAGACGGTAATGTGCTGGTGAAATTTGAAGGAAATGATTTTGTAAAGGAAGATTCGATCAATGAGATCGCACTTCTGGAGGATGAGGTGACCGGGTTCTATACACCTTATTGGAAAAATCTGGCTGATACCACGAAGAATCCCATTGATATCAGCTCTGCCAAAGTTTATGATATGCAGCAGACGATCTCAACAGATACCAATACAGATATCGGATCCCTGAAATCCATGCTGTTTGCGAGGGGAGATCACAGAGCAACCTACGAAGATCTGAAGGATGCGGATCATTATGAAAAGAACATATCCCAGTCGATCCTGATGAATGTACAGGCAGAGCTGGATCAGCTTGTAAACAAGGTTGTAACGGGGATCAATGAGATTTTCAAAAATGCAGCAGATAAGGCCGGCAGTTATCCGGACAGTACCTATATGAGAGACGGTAATGGAAACCCTTATCAGATTTTTAATCTGGTAGCAAATGAAACGGATCAGAATGGGGATCCTTACTTTACCATAAATAATATCATCATTAACGGTGAGATCAAGCAGTCCCCATCCTTACTTGGATTTATCAGACCGGATCAGAAGGTGGATCAGGATACAGCAGATGCGTTGAAAACGTTGTTTACAGAGGCCGTGCATACGCTGAATCCAAAGGTTCATACGAAGACAAATCTTGCCAATTATTATAATAATCTGGTATCCCAGGTGGGAAATACAGGATCAGTACTGAAGGGGATCAGTGAGAACCAGCAGAAGACGGTAAATGAGACATATGCAGCGAGAGATCAGGTGCATGGTGTATCGTCTGATGAGGAGCTCAGCAATATGATCATGTTCCAGAATGCTTATAATGCAGCCAGCCGTTATATCAATGTGATCAGTGAGATGCTGGATCACGTGATCTCAACGCTTGGCAGATAATCAAAATAATCAGAGATGAGGTGACAGCATGCCTTCACAGTTTTTTGGATTACAGATCGCAGGCTCGGGGCTTAGGGCTTCCAATGCGGCTTTGAATACAACAGCAAATAATATTTCCAATGCCAAGACCAAAGGCTACAGCAGACAGGTGGTATCACAGGAAGCAAATAATGCACTGCGTACCTTTACGACCTATGGCTGCGCCGGTGCCGGAGTTGATACGATCGCAATTGAACGTGTGAGAGACCAGTTCTATAATGTGAAGTACTGGGATAACAACTGTAAATATGGAGAATATCAGTCTAAGGCCTATTATTGCAAGACCATTGAGGATTATTTCAATGACAATGGAAGTACAGGCTTTAAGAGTGTCTTTGATAAGATGAGCCAGGCACTGCAGAGTGTGGTATCCAATGCCAGCAGTGATCATTCAAAGCAGACCTTCATTTCCTCGGCCAAGGCACTGACAGATTATTTCAATACCATGTATGGAAACCTGCAGGAGCTGCAGAAGGATGTAAACCTTGAGATCCAGCAGAATGTGGATCAGATCAATTCTATTGCGGAGAAGATCGCCACCTTAAACAAGCAGATCAATGTCATTGAGCTTTCCGGAGCAAAGGCCAATGAACTCCGGGATCAGAGAGAAAAGCTTGTTGATGACCTTTCTAAGATCGTGGATGTGGATGTTACAGAATATGACATCACAGATCCGAATAAGCCGGACAGAAAGACGGGGGGAACCCGTTATATTGTGCAGATCGCAGGAGGACAGCCACTTGTAGATGCCAATGATTACAATACCCTTTCCTATACAGCAAGATCCACCTCCGAGAAGGTGAACCAGACGGATGTAGACGGATTGTATGAGATCCACTGGTCAAATGGCAATGAGTTTAATCTGACCAATGCAGCCATGAAGGGCAAGCTGAAGGGACTTGTAGAGCTCCGGGATGGAAATAACGGCACCAACTTTGAAGGTAAGGTAAAGTCTGTAACGGATGGCGGCACCAAGGTTACGATCGAGGTAACAGCCAATGACCTGAAGGATATGAAGACCTGTACGCTTTCCGACACGGGCGGTCATATCAATATAGCAAATACGATCTATGATTATACATCATGGGTATACAATAATGATGGCACTTACACCTTTACCCTGAAGGCGAGTCCCGATACCGGTCTTCCTACAGCACAGGCAGCCGGTAAGGAAGCGAAGACCTCAGAATCCATTAAATATCAGGGGATTCCCTATTATATGGCACAGATGAACACATGGATCAGGGGCTTTTCTGAGAAGGTAAATAATATTTTTACCGGTGGTGTGAACGCTTATGACGGTAAGGGATGCATCCTTTTTACAGGAAATAAGGCAACGGGAGGACAGTATACAGAGGCTGACCTTGATGCAGCTAAGGACAACGGTCTGTATGAGCTGACGGCAGGAAACTTTACTGTAAATGAAGAGCTTCTAAATGATGCAGGGCTTCTGGGCACCAGATCATGGATCTCGAATGATGAATTTCAGGGTGTGGAGGAATGCGGACAGATCAAGGAAATGATCGAGCTTCTGACGAGCAAGGAGAAATACCAGTTCCGGAATGGTTCAGCCAGTCAGATGCTGGAGATGATCCTGTCGGATGTGGCACTGAATGCAAGCAATGCCAATACCTTTGAAAAGACTTATGAGGGACTGGAAAATACGATTGAGAACCAGAGAAGTTCGATATCCGGAGTGGATAAGGATGAAGAGGCGGTCAGCCTTGTAAAATATCAGAATTCCTTTACACTGGCATCCAAGATGATCCAGACACTGACGGAAATTTATGACAGACTGATTCTGGAAACTGGCGTATAAAGCCAGACCATAAAGAGGAGAACATAGTTATGAGAATAACAAACAGGATCATGGAAAATAATTCCCTGTACAATATCAATAACAATAAGATCTTACAGGATAAGCTCAGTACACAGATGTCTACGACCAAGAAGCTGACAAGACCATCGGACGATCCGGTGACAGCGATCCGTGCACTACGGCTTCGTACCAGTGTATCCGAACTGACACAGTTCTATGAAAAAAATGCACCGGATGCAGACAGCTGGCTGTCTATTACAGAGGGCGCGCTCAGCACAAATGCCGAGGTTCTGACAGATCTGGTCAAGAAGGCAGGCAAGGCAGCCAATAAGGAAAAGAGAGTGGAAGACCTGAATATCCTTCTGCAGGAAATGAAGACACTCCGGAATGAGTATTATTCTACAGGCAATGTAGACTTTGCAGGCAGATATGTATTTACAGGCTACCGTACCAATACCACGCTGACCTTTACAGAGGAGGATGCGGCAAAGGGTGATTCCTACAATATGACAGAGCCGGTGAAGCTGAAGGATTTTGATACCACCAGTTATACAAATATGAGTACGCTTGCCGGGCTGACGAAGAGCAATTACAACGATGCCAAATATGATAAGGTAACAGAGCAGGATGTAACAAACAGCACCATCCACAGGATACGCCTTTCCTATGACAAGCTGGACAGTGCAGCCCGTATTACGATCGGAACTGCTACGGTTGATGCAGGTGGGAATGAAGTTTTTAAGGATATTCAGGGTATTAAATCTGCAGCTATTCAGACAGCGGTATCGGCAGAAGCAGGCTATCAGCAGATTGCAACAGCAAATAAGGCAGGAACTGTAGCCATGGCCTACATTCCGGAGACGGGAGAGCTGTTATTCAGTGATAAGGCCTATGAAACCCTGAGCAAAGCGGTGAAGGATGATACCGAGATTTCCATTAATTATACAAAGAGCGAATGGGAAAAGGGTGATTTAAGACCTGAGCATTATTTCAGAAGCACTGTTACGAAGGCAGATGGTACAAAGACCAAGTTTAATTTTGAGGCAGATGTGAACGATCAGGTGATAGAATATGATGTGGGATATAACCAGACGATACGTGTCAATACCATGGCAAACGAAGCCTTTTCCCATGGCCTTAATAGAGATATCGAGGATCTTGAGAGAGCACTTTCTTCCCTGCAGGAGATCAATGCGACCATGACGGATCTGAGCAGGCTGAAGAAGGAACTGACAGAGGGGACTGCCGACTATGAAAAGGTAGAGAAGCAGCTTGATGCGGCAACCAAGGCTTATAATTATGCCAGAGAGAATATCCATACAAAGTTTGAAAATTCCATCACCAGTATGCAGGGATATCTGGATGACACCAATATTGCAGTTACAGATAATGGTACGAGAAGCAGCAGACTTGCCCTGATCAGCGACAGACTGATGGATCAGAAGACTACGTTTAAGACTCTGCAGTCCGAAAATGAGGATGCAGATATTGCGGAAGTGACCGTGGAACTCACCAGCTCCAAGCTGACGTATGAAGCAGCACTGATGGCAACAGGAAAGATATTACAGACATCACTGATGAATTATATTTAAAACGTACCGGAGAGTACAGATAGGAGCAGCGATGAAGATCAAAACGAAGGTATTTGGAGAAGTAACGATTGATGACGATAAGGTGATCCATTTTCCGGCAGGGATTATCGGTTTCCCTGATATGACGGAATTTGCCCTGATCCATGATGAAGACAAGGGAACCGGCTCCATTCACTGGCTGCAGTCCCTGCAGGAGCCTGCTTTTGCCATGCCGGTCATGGATCCGCTGATCGTAAAGCCTGACTACAATCCGGAAATAGAAGATGAACTGCTTTCACAGATCGGAAAGCTGGATCCGGAGGAGATTCTGGTGCTCGTTACTGTAACAGTCCCATCGGATCTGACGAAGATGAGTGTTAACTTACGAGGGCCGATCATTATTAACGCAGCAGAAAAGAAAGCGTGCCAGGTGATTGTGGAAGGCGAAGCTTATGCGGTCAAATACCCTATTTATGATATCCTGAATGCGGGAAAGAAAGCAGGTGAATAGATGTTAGCTTTATCCAGAAAAAAGAACGAGGCATTGATCGTCAACAATAATATTGAAATTACTGTACTGGAGATCAAGGGAGAGCAGGTAAAGCTTGGCATCAGTGCACCGAAGGAAGTGCCGGTTTACCGGAAAGAGGTTTATGTGCAGATCCAGGAGGCAAATCAGGAGGCTGTCAGCATGGAAGGTCTCTCTGCACTGCAAAATCTGCTTGGCTGACCCTTAATTTTTTTGATATTTATTCCGATATAAATAAAAGATAACAGAAGCAATCAGTTTAAATATAATTGTTTACTATCACATGGAGGTGATTATCATGGCAATTGAAGCATTGAACGGTGCCGTCAGCTATCAGGCACAGACGACCAGACAGGCGAAGCCTGTACAGAAGACAGTTGTAGAGGACACGGAGGTTACTACTACACAGGGGAAGACTGTAAGCGGTGATATTGCAGCGGGAACCAGAGTAGGGGAGACAGAGAAACAGGACAGCCAGAGCGGACAGAATGGCTCCCAGAATCAACAGCCCAGTAATGAACAGTTGAAGAAGGCGGTAGAGCAGCTGAATAAGAGTATGCCGCATTCAGAGGCAATCTTCGGATTCCATGAGGAAACAAACAGAGTGACCATCAAGATCATAGATAAGGATACCAAGGAAGTGATCAGGGAGCTTCCTCCCGAAAAGACTCTTGACATGATCGCCAAGGTATGGGAGCTTGCAGGAATCTTAGTGGATGAGAAGAGATAGGAGAATATGATATGTCAATGAGAATGACCGGTATGTTTTCCGGTATGGATACGGAAAGCATCATTCAGGAACTTGTCAGTGTAAAGAAGACGAAGGTAGATACACAGAAAAAGGCACAGACCAAGCTCGAGTGGAAGCAGGATGCCTGGAAGGAACTGAATACCAAACTGAAGAATCTTCAGTCCAAATATATCGCAAATATGCGTTTTTCTGATGCATACAGCAAAAAAACGACCAAGGTTTCCAACAGCAGCGCAGTCAGTGTGATCACAGGTGAAGGTGCTGTGAATGGAGTGCAGACCCTGGAAGTTTCCAGACTTGCCAAAACTGCTTACCTGACAGGTGGTAAGATTCAGAGCAGTAAGGAGGTAACGGCGCTTACGACTCTTGGAGACCTGGATGCAACACTGGGAGATGATTTTTCCGGTACGATTACAGTTGGAGCCGGAGAAAAGCAGAAAACACTTAATATTGATAAGAATACCAGTATCTCAACGGTGCTGAATACTATGAAGGAAGCGGGTTTAAATGCCAGCTACGATGCCGGACAGAAGAGGTTCTTTGTCAGCGCTAAAACATCAGGTGAGGATGGTAACTTCAGTATCACAAGTGGTGATGCAAGCGGACAGAAGGCACTTAAGATGCTTGGCATTTCCTATGACGCGAGTGCAGAATCTACCGGAAAGAGTGATGATGAGGCTGCAGCGCATTATACCAAGGGACAGGATGCGGAGATTTATCTGAATGGTGCCAAATTTACCGACAGCACCAATGTATTTGAGATCAACGGACTGACTTTTACTGCACTTTCTGCAACAGCACCGGGAGAGACAGTTACTGTGACCACAGAGCAGGATACTGATGGTATCTATGACATGGTCAAGAATTTCCTGAAAGAATATAACAGTGTGATCAACGAAATGGATAAGCTGTACAATGCAGATTCCGCCAAGGGCTATGAGCCGCTGACGGATGATGAGAAGGAGTCCTTGTCCGATTCTGAGGTTGAGAAATATGAAAAGAAGATCAAGGATGCCCTGCTCCGGAGAGATGACAATCTTTCCACAGTAAATTCTGCTCTGCAGCAGATCATGTCAGGCGGCGTTGAGGTTGGCGGCAAGACCATGTATCTGAGTGATTTTGGCATCGATACCCTCGGCTATTTTACAGCAGCTGAGAATGAGAAGCATGCTTATCATATCGATGGAGATTCAGATGATGCCAGTACCGCTGGCAATGCTGACAAGCTGAAGACCATGATCTCCAATGATCCGGACACGGTTATTTCCTTCTTTACGTCACTGTCCCAGAAGCTGTATGGCAAGATGACAGACCTTTCCAAGTCAGTAGACGGCTACAGAACCTTTGGTAATTTCTATGATGACAAGAAAATGAAGTCGGATTACGATGATTACACAAGCAAGATCAAGGAGCTGGAGAAGAAGCTTCAGGATTATGAGGATAAATGGTACTCCAAATTCAGCAAGATGGAAACCGCACTGGCCAAGATGCAGTCAAATTCCAGCGCAGTAACAGGATTATTAGGAGGCTCATGACATGGCGTTACCAAATGCGTATGCCCAGTATAACAATAGCAAGGTGCTGACAGCGTCACCGGCAGAGCTGACACTGATGCTCTATGAGGGAGCGATCAAATTCTGTAATGTGGCAATCGATGCTGTAGAGCGTAAGGATATAGCAAAGGCACATACTAATATTGTCAAGGTAGAGAATATTATCGATTATCTCCGGAAGACATTGGATATGAAGTATCCGGTAGCACAGGATTTTGAAAGGATGTATGTCTATCTGGATCAGAGACTTGTAGAGGCAAATGTAAAGAAGGATGTGGAGATCCTTGAAGAGATCCGTGATCACCTGCATGCCATCCGGGATAACTGGAAGGAAGTTATGCGGGTTAATAGAGAGAAAGGAAGAGTATGATCGATAATTACCTGGGGATACTGGAAGACAGTCTGCATAAGAAGCTTGACGTACTGGAGGAGATCACAGCCTACAATAAACATCAGGAAGAGCTTCTGAAAAAGGACACAGTATCCATGGAAGAACTGGACACCAATATGGAACAGAAGGATGTTTTGATACAGAAGCTGACAGAGCTGGATGAAGGCTTTGAAGCACTGTATGAAAGAATCCGGGAGCAGCTGCTTACAAATAAGGATGCTTATAAGGATCAGATCAGAAGGATTCAGGGATTGATTTCCGAGGTGACAGAAAAAGGAGTTTCCATTAAAGCCCAGGAGACCAGAAATAAAAAGCTGGTGGAGGATTACTTTATAAGAGAACGGAGAGAACTCCAGAAGGGAAGGAAGGCTTCCCGGACAGCATATGGATATTATAAGAACATGAGTGGCAACAATGTAATACCACCGCAGTTCATGGATCAGAAAAAATAAATTTGAGCCAAATACACAATAAATAAAACAGAAGGAATAGGCTTTGCCTGTTCCTTCTTGCATTATGGGGCTTTTAACCGGATTTTTCGGTACTTTGGTAACAGTTTATAAAAAATTAAGTATTTTATCAGTGACGAAATATCGAGAATGTGATATACTTGCATGAAGAACAAAGATATATGAATTATAAACAGGAAACGCTAATGGAGGTTTGAAAATGACCAAAGCAGAAATTTTAAAGGCCGAAATTTTAAAGCAATACAAGAGTGTCAGACAGTTTGCCCTTGAAATGGGAATTCCTTACAGTACTCTTGTGACTGCCCTTGACAGAGGAATTGAGGGCATGGCATATGGAACGGTGATCCGTATGTGCGACAAGCTGAGTCTGAATCCGGTTGACTTTTCTTCTCTTGAAAAGGGAGAGTCATTGGGAGAGAGGATTCTTGAAAACAGAGTTATGCAGTATTATGTGCTTCTGAACAAGAAGGGACGTAAGAAGATCCTTGAAATGATGGAAGACTATTCACAGCTTGATAAGTATAAGGAACAGTAAGAGTTAAAAAACCTCACTTACCGGTATGGACTGGGAAGTGAGGTTTTTTAACAGTAGTAATTGAACATCATGCCGCTGTAGGCACTGGCTGCATAGGGAGCCGGGAAGTTGTGTCCGGGATTCTTGTAGGCCACGATGGTCTTCTCCACGTATTGCATGGGATTCAGGGAGACATCATTTATTTTTTTAAGGATAGAATCCGTAAAATCCTTAAGAGTGTCATAACCGTGGAAGCCTTTTTCAGAAAGGGCAGTCTGTGTGAATGTGTTTTTGTCGAGACTAAGAGAACCATCCTCCTGCCTTGAGATGCCAAGCTCGGAAAAAGACTGCGCATACTGGGAGGACAGATGATTCATTTCACGAAGAAGCCGGCGACTCTTGTGATAATCCACATCATAATTGCTGACAGAAGCAAGGAAAGAATTATAACCATCGATCAGATTGGAAATATTCTCAGTCAGGGATTCTACATCTGTTTTCAGACTAAGCTCAGCAGTATCCTCGGGCGAAGTGCTTGCTGCGTGCAGGGTAACTTCATACAGCTTCTCGATTGTAAAATGGTTGGAGGATGCTTCCCGCGGTTCTCCGTTCAGGGTAAATTTGGCATTGGAAGGGGAAACTGCTACCGTATTTAAACCAAAGTACGCCACACTGCCGGCTTTTTTACTGGTACTGTCATCGGAAATGACAAAGTGGAAATCCTGTCCGTCTTTAAGGCCGGTAGAGACACCTGTAAGACGCAGGGCACTGTTCTGGCCTTCAATCAGTACATCTGCCTTAAGACCAATGTCTGCACCGGAGATCAGCCTGGCAAGACGTTCCTGTACATCCCTGTTGGTTTCCCCCTGACGGATGTTGTATTGAAACTCATAGTTCAGATCATTGACCAGGACATCAAAGGAATAGGAATCTTCTGGCAGATCTGCAAGACTTGCTGAAGGAAGAAAGCTTCCTATATTGATCTGACCGGTAGCCAGATTTTCTACAGAGATCTGGAAGGATGGAACTTCTTTCTCTGAGGCATCTCCAATAAAAGAGGTCTCCACAAGATCCGGATTACTGGAATAGGCTGTTTTTTTATTCAGCAGATCTGTGCGGTCAAGTCCGCCAAGGGAAGCAATGGTGTTCCGAAGCTGCCTTGCGTTCTCCTTCAGACTGACAGCAAACTGGATTGATTCGTCATTTGTTTCCGGAAGGTAAAGGGGGGATTCTTTATTCAGCTTGAGGATGGTATTATAGATGCTTTTCAGTTCACTTCGTTTATGAGCATCATAACGGGTCGTGCCCTTTGGTGCATAGGCCGAAAGATAATGATTATAGATCGTATTCAGAGCTGCACTATAAGCCATAACTGCCCCTCCTTTCTTCCATGACTATCATTCTGTAAGGGAATCCTTTCCCTGATAATTAAACTAAGGGCATAATAACTCACTGTTATGCTAATATCTTAGCATGGGAGAGGTATAAATTCAAGCACAGGAGGCGTAAAAATACGCAAAAAATTAAGAAAAACATTGGGAAATGAGTTGACGGGGCAGGACAGATATGTTATAGTTATCGGGCGAGATGAGATTTAGGTCTTTTTTTTATGCTCAAAATCCGGTAAAAGATTGGAGGAATTACAATGCGTACTAAGATTACTTTAGCTTGTACAGAGTGCAAACAGCGTAACTACAATACTACAAAAGATAAGAAAGCACATCCGGACAGGATGGAGACTAAGAAGTATTGCAGATTCTGCAAAACTCACACATTACACAAGGAAACCAAATAATCTGATTGCGTGAAAATGCAGCTTTGCGTAAGAAAGGAGTAGAGATGGCAGATTCCGCTAAGAAAGAAAAAGCGAATAAACCCAGCTTCTTTAAAGGCTTGAAGGCAGAGTACAAGAAGATCGTATGGCCTGACAGGAACGAAGTGCTGAAGCAGTCTGTTGCTGTTGTCTGCATTTCTATCGTACTTGGTGCAATTATCGCCGTGCTGGATTTCCTGATGCAGTACGGAGTGGATTTCCTGACAAGTCTGTAAAGTGAGGGTGGGATAATATGGCAGAAGCAAACTGGTATGTAGTACATACCTATTCAGGGTATGAAAATAAAGTCAAAGCCAATATCGAGAAAACCATCGAGAACAGACATCTGGAAGAAGAGATCCTGGAAGTCCGTGTACCCATGGAGGATGTTGTTGAGATGAAGAATGGTGCCAGGAAGACAGTCCAGAAGAAGCTGTTTCCCGGCTATGTCCTGATCAACATGATCATGAATGACGACACCTGGTATGTGGTACGGAATACCCGAGGTGTTACCGGGTTCGTAGGCCCCGGAAGTAAGCCTGTTCCGTTGACAGAGGCAGAGATGAAGCCCCTTGGTATCAAGACAGAGAATGTATCTGTTGATTTCGCAGAGGGAGATACCATTGCTGTTGTAGCCGGTGTCTGGAAGGATACGGTTGGCATTGTTCAGCGTATGGACTTTGGCAAACAGACAGCGACCATCAATGTGGAACTGTTCGGCAGGGAGACTCCTGTAGAGATTGGTTTTGCAGAAGTGAGAAAAATGTCATAGGATTGATATTTTTTAGGAAGTATTCCACAAGAAACTTCTTATTAAATATAGGAACAAAGTAAGGTCTGCGTTTATCCGCAGACAGTGGGAGCAGAACTTCAGGCTGCAGCAGAAGCTGCACGGGAGGAATGCGCCATACCACAATGCATTTATTGCATTATTATAGGAGGTGCCACAATGGCAAAGAAAGTAGAAGGATACATTAAGTTACAGATCCCTGCTGGTAAAGCTACACCAGCTCCCCCGGTTGGTCCTGCACTTGGACAGCACGGAGTTAATATCGTTGAATTCACAAAGCAGTTCAACGCAAGAACCGCTGACAAGGGTGATGTGATTATCCCTGTTGTTATTACTGTATACGCAGACAGAAGTTTCAGTTTTATTACGAAAACTCCCCCGGCTGCAGTTCTTTTAAAGAAGGCCTGCAACATTAAGTCTGGTTCTGGTACACCCAATAAGACAAAGGTAGCAACAATTTCCAAGGCTAAGCTTCAGGAAATCGCTGAGATGAAGATGCCTGACCTGAATGCAGCAAGCGTAGAGGCTGCTATGAGCATGATCGCTGGTACTGCAAGAAGTATGGGTATTACAGTAGAAGACTAATAACAAATTAATGGCAAGTGGGAGACTTAAGCGTCGTTTGAACCATAGGAGGATTAAATAATGAAACATGGAAAGAAATATACCGAGGCCGCAAAGCAGGTAGACCGTGCAGTTGCTTACGAACCTGCAGATGCAGTTGCATTAGCTAAGAAGACAGCAGTAGCTAAGTTTGATGAGACCATTGAAGTTCATATCAGAACAGGCTGTGATGGACGTCATGCTGAGCAGCAGATCCGTGGTGCAGTTGTACTGCCTAACGGAACTGGTAAGACTGTTAAGGTTCTGGTATTTGCCAAGGGTGACAAGGTAAATGAAGCAGAAGCAGCTGGTGCAGATTATGTTGGAGGAGATGAGCTGATCCCCAGGATCCAGAATGATGGATGGCTTGACTTCGACGTAGTAGTAGCTACACCTGATATGATGGGCGTTGTAGGACGTCTTGGTAAGGTTCTTGGACCTAAGGGTCTGATGCCTAACCCGAAGGCTGGTACAGTAACTATGGATGTTACTAAGGCCGTTAATGATATTAAAGCTGGTAAGATTGAGTACAGACTTGACAAGACAAACATTATCCATGTACCAG
>ENA-ORTY01002249-ORTY01002249.1-human-gut-metagenome-genome-assembly--contig:-NODE-2249-length-18904-cov-3.756274_pt1 | contig 18904 bp, 23 predicted proteins | sample MGYA00241917_ERZ509198 | MGnify/ENA primary metagenome ERZ509198 (study PRJEB26280, sample SAMEA2338857) | human gut metagenome | biome: human gut; feature: human-associated habitat; material: faeces...
AGTTTAATAGTGAAAATATTATACCACGAGCAATCTTTAATAAAGAAAATAATAAAGTTATATTAGACTGTATGTATGATTTAAATATTTTTCCTGATACATATCTTGAGAAATGGATCAATATTTCATTATATATATGTTTAAACACGATTAAAGAAGAATTGGAAAACATTTAATTATACATTATAAGTACCAAGACTTTATATTCTACGCCGCCACAGGAAGAGAGGGCCGCTCCCCGATCTCTTCCCATTTTTTCGCAAAAGAAGACCGAACAGCAGGCTTCACGATATTCAGCTTCTTCATATCCTCTCCTGATACTCCATACGCCGTATTGCACCATTCAAGATAGTTCTGAAGATATTTCGTCGACACACCGCGAAACTTTCCTACGAACAGCTTGATAAAGCTGTGATACGCATTCACATGATTGATGTGATATATCCCGTTCTTCCTCTTTTCCTCATTCACAACGACATGCTTGATGTATCCAAAATTATCTTCAGCATATAATCCGTATGTCCTGAATCCATCCGTACAGAAAATTGCCCCACGAATGATCTTGTCATCAAGAACTTCATGAAGCGTTTCCGTATCAGCAGGCCCAAGAGAAACTATCTCGGAAACCTTGTTCCCGTTCCTGTCAATGGCACACTCTACGCATACTTGCTCTTTAGACAAGCCATTCTGTTCAGCAGGAGTTCCTCTCTTTTTAGCCTTTCTTCCTTCAGGAAGATTTCGAGAGCCTTTGTACGATACCCTGAAAAAAGTTTCGTCAGCTTCTATCACTCCTTTGAGCTTCTTGCTTTCGTTATACGAAGCGATAGCATCCAGAACCTTATGTCTCCAGACGAAAGCTGTATGCGTATTGATATCGCAGATGACAGCAGTCTTTCTGATAGAGAACTGATCTACCATGCATTCAAGAAATTTCATCCAGAGGTCAAATGACTTGTGAGAACCGCAGAAGATCGTATTCGTCTTGGCTATAAACGTCTTCTCGCAATTCTTGCATTTAAATCTCTGTTCTCCGTTCGGACTCTTCCCGAATTTGACGATGTTCTCTACACATCCGCAATGAGGGCAGAAGAATCCGTTGGAAAATCTTTCTTCAGTAAAAGAAAGAGAAGTGTTCGCTTCTGTATCATGGGAAGACATGAGCATCGAGACGATTTTCTTTCGTTCGTTTTCAGATAACTTCTTTATCTGATCCATGATAGCCGAGAGGTTACTCACTGAGGTTGCATCTCCTTTTTTCTTGAGAGATACAATAGCACATTTTTAATTCGATGTCTAATTAATTGTTGAAAGAAAAAAGGCTCTCTGCGGATTTTTCTCGCAAGAGAGCCTTCATAAATAAGCGTATATAAAATGTGATAAAAAGGAAGAATGAAGTATGAGCAAGCATATATTATACATGGAACCTAAATTTCTGAATCATTATGGAAAATTTCATACAAAAGACATATCACGCAAAAAGGCAAAAAAAGAAGTCATAGATATTGAATATCCCGGATGGTACATTCCTATTACACCTACGGAAAAAGAGCTTTTCTACGATATTCTTGAAGTGCTGAAGAAATATTGGAATGATGATAGCATCAGATTTGTCTTGCATGAGATGGATGATAAATGGAAAAAGGAATTCTCTTTGGTCAGAAATTAATTTTCAATAATAAAATCTGGTAAATCTATATCAAAATATATTTTTTCATAACTGTTATTTTTTACTTCTCCGTGAATAGGAACCATATAGCAATACAATTCTGGATAAATATCGTTATGTATATCAGTACAATTTTTTAGTAACATTTTTTCAAATAATTTAAACACTTCATTGCGCGAAGTATCATCTTCGTATACTCGTGCAAATCCAACATATTGAGATATTTTATATAGTTTTAAACTACAAAAGATATAATACATTTCTGATATTTTCTGTGATCTTTATGTAATCTGAGACGATATGTGAAAAGATATGCTCCCATCATAAATGCCCCCATATAAACAAAGAAATTTATCAGGAGGTTATCATTCTCATGGAGATCGATCAATAGGCGACGAGTGCATGTTCAAAAAGTTGAGCGACATCGACAAAAATCTTACCTCTCATTAATATGAGATTGCCTTATGCATAAATCATGCCAAATTTCATGATCAAATCAACACGGTTCTACAACAGAGCGTTTTTAATTTAAAAGTTGCTTAAAATGACTTATTGTGTTAAAATATATGATGATCCAAATAAGAATTTAGGAGGAACCGAAACTATGACAGCCTCAATGCGTTTAAGATAAGCTGGCAATAAAAAAAGCAGAATCTATCCCCGATGATAGGCTTTTTTGTTGTGCTTATTTATACGATATTGAGCATTCATTAGTTACGGTGAGGATATAGGTTATTAAACTATACCTTTATTTAACTATGTCTTTAATATGAATGTTTCCAAATTGTATGTATGCAGACCAAAAGCCACATTGTGGATTTAGGCCTGCATTTTTTATTGCCTAGAATGCTATTCAAAATAGAAATTCAAGCAAAATAATATGCAGGAGATAATATAAATGGAAAAATACAACAATTGGAAACTTAAGTTTTATACAATATGGGCAGGGCAGGCAGTATCATTAATCACTAGTGCCATCCTGCAAATGGCGATTATTTTTTACCTTACAGAAAAAACTGGATCTGCGATGGTCTTGTCTATGGCTTCACTAGTAGGTTTTTTACCCTATGCGGTCTTTGGACCTGCAATTGGTGTGCTAGTGGATCGTCATGATAGGAAGAAGATAATGATTGGTGCTGATTTAATTATCGCAGCAGCTGGTGCAGTGCTTGCTATTGTTAAGGAGAGGTTATAATGAACAAAGTAAATATAAAAGATAGTCAAAATTTTATTACTTCAAAATATCACATAGAAAAAATAATGAATTGCATAAGTTTAGATGAAAAAGATAACATCTTTGAAATAGGTGCAGGGAAAGGTCATTTTACTGCTGAATTGGTAAAGAGATGTAATTTTGTTACGGCGATAGAAATTGATTCTAAATTATGTGAGGTAACTCGTAATAAGCTCTTAAATTATCCTAACTATCAAATAGTAAATGATGATATACTGAAATTTACATTTCCTAGCCACAATCCATATAAAATATTTGGCAGCATACCTTACAACATAAGCACAAATATAATTCGAAAAATTGTTTTTGAAAGTTCAGCCACAATAAGTTATTTAATAGTGGAATATGGTTTTGCTAAAAGGTTATTAGATACAAACAGATCACTAGCATTGCTGTTAATGGCAGAGGTAGATATTTCTATATTAGCAAAAATTCCTAGGTATTATTTCCATCCAAAACCTAAAGTGGATAGCGCATTAATTGTATTAAAAAGAAAGCCAGCAAAAATGGCATTTAAAGAGAGAAAAAAATATGAAACTTTTGTAATGAAATGGGTTAACAAAGAGTATGAAAAACTGTTTACAAAAAATCAATTTAATAAAGCTTTAAAACATGCGAGAATATATGATATAAACAATATTAGTTTCGAACAATTTGTATCGCTATTTAATAGTTATAAAATATTTAACGGCTAAAAACAATAGGCCACATGCAACTGTAAATGTTTAGTTATAGGTAGGGTAGCATAAGTTAAAATGCTATTCTGCCTTTTAAAAGTATGGTATACATTCCAGAGAGAGATTGGATATGTTCCCGTATACCGATAGTGCCAAAAGCGAAGTGGATATGTTTCCGAGAACGGACGTACTCAAATGACATTCATTCTGTCCTCTCAAGCCATGTGGAGACAATAGTGTTGCTACAAAGAGAAACCTTGTAGAAATCCTTAGATTTAGGCACTTTTCCCGTCATGTGGTGTTTGACGCAGAGGGTGATAAATTCCGTAATAAGCGTATTGAGGACTATATCACCGTTTCGGTAGTCATTGATATGGAGTGTGGGAACACAAAAAATTAAATAGTTGACGAGAAAGGGCATCGTGCAAGTGGTGTCCTTTTCTCATAGGCCAAGCCGCAGATTTTGAAAAAGTCTGCGGCTTTTCTTATGCCAAAAAACAGAAAGGAGGCGACGCCATGTATTTTACATCCGGCAGCGACCGCGCATTTGAAAGCCTTGCAATGATGATACTAACTCTTTTCTATTTCCCATTTACATTTCTCCTTTGTTGTTGATATTTTATCAAAGCTTGCGTATAAATTTCTCCTTGCTTATTGCTATACCTCTGGTATATTGCAATACAAATGAAATAAAGAACACATATAATTCCGATAAAAACTAACCACTGAATAAATGTCCCTACCGTCTTTTTGGGCATACAATTTATTGTCAAATGATTCGATATGCGATTTTAATCTCATTACTTCATCATCAATTTTATTGCACTGAATAACTACGCTTAATGTTTCTTTTATGTGCTCAATAATCTGAATATCCATACCGCACCTCCTTCAATTATTATAATATAATCATTCATATTTTTTTCTCAACGGGTTTGTTGTAAGAGGTACAAAATCTGGCATTAAAATGCCATTAACTGAGCAAACGGAGTATACCCTACCCGCCGTCTATAACAAATGTTAAGTAATATAACGCTTTTCGGTGTCAAAAGCCTTGTTTAAGCGGCTCATAGAGCATAAAATAGGGCGGGTAAGTTATCCCTACTCGCCACGATTTTACAGTCAAATTCGTTACAATGCTTTAATTGTAGATGTTTTCCTCATTCACAACCTCCATAGCACACGCCCGTATGTTATTCATTCGACCAACCCACTCTAAGGTGTTTTCAACCTTTAACTGCTCCGTGATACCCTGTGCCTGTTTCATCTGCTCTGTGAGTATTTCAAAGCGTTCTTGTGCCTGCCTGTCAATGTCGGCAAGGTAAGTGTTCAGCCTGCCGCTTGTCAATAGCGTTGTGTATGTATTTCTGTGGTATTCTTTCAGATACCGCAAGTGCCGCTGTCCCCACAAACCGATAGGTTGTTCTTTTTCGGCTGGTAAGATAAAACAAGGAATATAATAATCTCCTTGCAGTTCATACCACATACCATTTTTATCATCGTAAATGTACTTGTCCATTGAAAAATCCTCCGTTATAATATATTCGCACATACATCACAGTTCTCCGATTGCCACACTCTGTTATATCTTGTTGTGAGATTTTCTTGCCCTTGTATTTGCCCTTATGAGCAAAGAGGGAAAGAATAAACTTGTGTGTAATCGTATAAAGAGATAAGGCGAACACATTGCGATAAATCCTTTATTTTCAAGGCTTTTGGAGGATTTTATTAAAACACTGTAACCTCTGTTGAGAGGTCATAATTTACTGATATTCAAATTATCATTTAGCTTATTGTTCACTTCAATTTTGTCATCTAGTAAACTGAGGATAGAGACAATTTTTTTTTGTATAGTAAGGATAGGAATAAGGACTTTAACATTTGAAAGATATTTTACCGAGAGGCCAGGCTGTGCGGACTGTCCAGATAGGCGACCTAAGTTCATTGTTGAAAGCAGGTATGATAAATACCTTGTATTATTTTTATTATTTGCACATGCAATAATGGCATGTTCTGTCATATAAGCATTCCCGGAAAAATACCTTACATTGCCGCAAAAAGCTCCTTGTCTGCCAATAATGGCACATTCACCTGAAAAGTTGTAGTGTGCCGTATAGCCGCGACAACCATTTCCGCCAAAAACAGGATATTCTCCATGTGTAGAAATTTCAGAAGCAGTAATAGTCTTACCGCTTCTAAGATAAGAACATACGTCTACTAACCTCTGTTCTTCAAAAAGGTTCATTTTTATCCCTCTCGGCATTGTTATCTAACGCCAATACTTAAATCATATAATTCATGCGGCGCAATATCCTGTCCATCAGGCCACGCTATGCCTTCACCGTGGGAAATGATTTGCACCTTTGTAAAATACGATGTGTCCTTGAGCTGTCCAAACCAGCTTCCCTTTATATACGGTGTGACATCAAAAATCTTTCTTTCTCCTGTCGAGAAATGCAGCAAGAGCCTGTAATTTGACATAGGAGAGATAGATATAATCTTAGGTTCGTTCATAGATGCCTCCTACTTCAGAGGATCGATTCTAAAAATCGGTTCACCACTGGAGAGCAGTTCCCAGTTTGCCTGCAAATCTTCATGATGAATGATCATCCATGCTTTGAGAAGCTGAAGCTGCTTGGAAGGAAAATCTCCTTGGAGAATCTCACCGTCAAGCGACATGACAATCTTTTTACCGGCATATTCCGCATGAATATGCGGCATATTATGCTTTCCGCCCACTTCCATGTACATGCGTACAATAATACCATAAAAAAGAGATAAAATCGGCATGATTCATCCTATAAATTTTCTGTGCGCCAGCTTCACATTGTGTTGTTTCACCATTGCATAGTGCATGGTCGTATCAATTTTCTGATGCCCTAAAAGCTGTTGCACCTGTTCAACGGGCATTCCCTTGTCTATGGCTGTCGTTGCCAGTGTTCGACGAAATTTATGGGGATGGACTCTGGCGAGATGCAAACGTCTGCCCATATGTCGGAGCATAGTCTCAAGACCGCCGATTTGAAGACGCTCATAAGGGCTTTTCAGAGAAACAAATAATGCCTCATTGGTATCGTTTCGTTCTTCAAGATACTTTTGCAAATGTATTTTAGTGCGTGCGTCAAAATACACTATACGTTCCTTGCTTCCCTTGCCAAAGACGACACATTCCCTTTCTTCAAAATTAACGTCACTCCGATTGAGCGTAACCATTTCGCCCACACGCATACCGGTTGACGCCAGCATGTCGATAATAGCCAAATCCCGTGTCGTCGTACAGTTATCGCGCAGGCGTTCGAGGGCTTCGTCCGTATAGGTGTCCTTGATGGTTTGGGCTGCCTTAACCTTGTGAATCCGGCGCACGGGACTTTTGATAATCCGGTCTTCATCTTCCAGCCATGCAAAGAAACTGGACAGGATTCGACGGATATTGTCAATAGTTACTCTGCTTGATTTTCGGGATGCCTGATATTCCGTCAGATAGGCTCGCAGGTCGTCCGTGACGATTTGTTGCGGCGATTTCCCCACTTTTTCCAACATGGCCGCTATGGTAGCCTGGTAATATCGCAGTGTTTTTTCCGAACATCCCTCAATACGTTTGGCCGTCAGGAACGCTTCAACACAGTCAGTCTCCTGCGGCTGGGTGAACGAATTTGCCTCTCCCTGCATTATTGCTCCCAAGCTGACGATGAGGACTTCCCGAAGGTGCAGCATTTGTTCATTGGTCAACCAGGGCAACATTTTTTGCTGAATTTCTGAAATAATTTGCAGCATTAGATCATTTCCTCCCGTTCTGTTAGAATGCCATGGCGAGACTTTGCGGGAGAATGCGATTCGAGGGAAGAGGGAAAGGTAAATGATAATTTAGCGGCCTAAATGTCGAGTTCGGAGACATCCAGCTCGCCGGACATGAGTTTAGGAAGAAGGCTGTCCCGTAAAGATGATAGACGCATATTTTCGCGATGAGTGCTTTCCATTTGCCCCAAGATTGGTATGGCAAGCTTATTGAATGTTCTAATCTCTTCCTCAGTGGGAATGTGGATAACATAAGCCATAATCTGTTGTTTATCGCCGCGCGGCATTTTAGTTCCTTTTGAACCCGCTACCATAAAGTCAAAAAAAGAATCCACATATAGAGTGCTATATAGATAGGCTGACAACTGTGACACTTTAGGAGTAAAGCAGAGAACATCCGCAGAACAGCCGCAATCAGAATGGCAGTAGACAATCTTCTTAAAGTAGGGGCGGATATTAGAAATTAAAACATCGCCAATCTGACATTTTGTCGCCTGTGCTGTTGTTGGCAAACTTGCAGCATCTACTGCACCAGCTTTTCCAGGTAGCATATTTTCTGTTGAGTAATAAGTGCTAAGCGAAAGTTCTGCTACGGCAACTTTTGTTTTAGAGTAGTCACAGAGATCGGCCAGTCTCCCCTGATTACCAGTGCCTTTTGAATAGCAAAACTGCTGCTGATAAAGCGTTTGAAGTATTTCAGCTAAATTATCATTTATCGGCGGATATTGCCATTCTGACGGTTTCCTGCCATACCTGCAATGAGCGATAACGCGGAGAAAACGCCATGTCGGAAAAATATTCAGAAAGTAATTATGAAAATGCCGTACTGGAGATTTTCAGAGCCTCGCTTGGCTATAACTATATCTATGGTCCTGATTTTGAAAGGGATTACCATAAACCTTTCCATGAAGCAGCGTTGCGGGATGCCCTGCCGCGCCTCAATGCGCATTTGCCCCGTCAGGCTATTGCCGAAGCCCTTTCCAAACTGGAAAATCTGGAAAGTGGTTCGCTGCTTCAAAAAAACATGGTTTTCATGGATTATCTGCAAAACGGCATTCCTGTAAAATTTTTTGAAAACGGTACGGAACGTTCTTCCATTGTCCATCTGCTGGATTACAATGATCCATCAAAGAATAATTTTGTTGTTGCCAATCAGTGGACATTTATTGAGCATTCAGAAAAACGGCCAGATATTATCCTCTTTATCAATGGGCTTCCTCTGGTTGTTATAGAACTGAAGTCTCCTTCTCGTGAAGAGACGGATGCTTCCGCAGCGTACCGGCAACTGCGTAATTATTTCCATGAGATCCCTACCTTGTTTGCGTATAATGCCATCTGTGTCATGAGCGATATGACGACCTCAAAGGCAGGCACTATTACCTCCGGTGAGGATCGCTTCATGGAGTGGAAAACAAAGGATGGAAGCTATGAAAATACGCAGTATGCGGATTTTGATACCTTTTTTGAGGGGATGTTCGAGAAGGAACGTTTTCTCGATATTCTGAAAAATTTTATCTGCTTCAATGTCGATGGGCAAAATACTTTCAAAATCCTTGCGGCCTATCACCAATATTTTGCTGTGAAAAAGGCTGTGTCCTCAACACTGACTGCTAGTGTTGGCAATGGGAAAGGCGGTGTCTTTTGGCATACTCAGGGAAGCGGGAAATCCCTCTCGATGGTTTTCTATGCTCATGCCTTGCAAGAGGTGATGGAAAGCCCGACCATCGTTGTGCTGACAGACAGAAACGACCTTGACGACCAGCTGTATGGACAATTTTCCCGCTGCCGCGATTTTTTGCGGCAAATTCCGCAGCAGGCAGAAAGCCGAAAGCATTTGCATGAGCTTTTGGCCAATCGACAGGCCAACGGTATCATTTTTACCACCATGCAAAAGTTTGAGGAAAGTTCCGAGGCTTTATCTCTGCGAAAAAATATCGTCGTTATGGCGGATGAGGCACATCGCGGACATTATGGATTGGTGCCCAGAATACAAACCCGCACACGGGAAGATGGCGAGGTGGAAACAAGAACAATAACAGGCTCAGCCAAAATCATTCGTGATAATCTGCCACATGCCACGTTTATTGGCTTTACCGGTACGCCAATATCCTCCAGAGATCGCAGCACACGAGAAGTGTTCGGCAATTACATTGATATATACGATATGACTCAGGCGGTCGAGGATGGAGCAACCCGCCCGGTATACTATGAAAGTCGTGTTGTCCATTTGAATCTTGATGCTGAGATTCTCAAACTCATTGACGCCGAGTATGATTTGATGGCGCAAAACGCCGAGCCTTACGCCATCGAAAAAAGCAAGAAAGAACTTGGCAAGATGGAGGCCATTCTCGGAGCGGATCAAACACTGAACTCATTAGTTGATGATATTCTTGAACATTATGAAGGAAACCGAGCGTTTTTGCTGACAGGCAAAGCCATGATAGTGGCCTATACACGCTCCATTGCCATGAAGATTTACCACAAGATACTGGAACGGCGTCCTGACTGGACGGATAAGGTGGCAATCGTCATGACGCAGGGGAACAATGACCCGGAAGAATGGAGAAAAGTCATTGGAAATCAGGCCCACAAAGAGCATATGGCGCGTCTCTTCAAAGATAATGCCTCGTCCCTGAAAATTGCCATTGTCGTTGATATGTGGCTCACGGGGTTTGACGTGCCATCTCTTGCCACCATGTACGTCTACAAGCCCATGTCCGGACATAACCTGATGCAGGCTATTGCCCGTGTAAACCGTGTGTTCGGCGACAAGGAAGGCGGGTTGGTGGTGGATTATGTGGGTATCGCATCGGCACTCAAACAGGCTATGCACGACTATACCGGACGAGACCAGAAAAACTACGGCGATACGGACATCAGCAAAGCGGCTCTGCCCAAATTTCAGGAAAAGCTGTCCATTTGCCGTGACTTTCTGCATGGTTTTGACTATGGGGCATTCCTGCACGGCAATGATCTGGATCGGGCGAAAAGCATCAGCGGCGCGGCCAACTTCCTGCTTGCAAAAAGCACTGCTGAGCATCAAGCCGGGGTTGATGACAAAGATACCAAGGAAAAATTCATCAAAGAGGCCTTGCTGCTGCGGCAAGCTCTCTCTTTATGTGCGAGTTTGGTAGATGAGCTTACCCGCCTTGAAGCCGCTTTCTTTGAAGCCGTGCGCACTGTGCTGGTGCGTCTTGCCAGCGGAGGAACAGAGCAGAAGTTATCCCTTGATAAAATAAATGCCCGTATTAATGAGTTGCTGAAACAGAGTATTAAAAGTGATGGAGTCATCAATCTTTTTTCGGATGTTCAAAAAGGATTTTCACTTTTTGATCCAAAGTTTCTTGAAGAAATAGCCGGTATGAAAGAAAAGAATCTGGCTATAGAAATACTGAAAAAGCTTATCGCTGAGCAGGTTTCGGTATACCGAAGAACAAATATTGTCAGATCGGAAAAATTTTCTGAAATCATTCAGCGCGCTATGAATCAGTATCTCAACGGTATGCTTACCAATGAAGAAGTAATTCAGGAACTCTTGAAGCTTGCTGGTGATATTACCGCTGGAAATGAAGAAGGTGAATCTCTTGGCCTTACGACAGAAGAACTGGCCTTTTATGATGCCTTGACAAAGCCTCAGGCTATCAAAGATTTTTATCAGCATGAAGAGTTGAAGTCACTTACCAAAGAATTGACTGAACTATTGAGGAAAAATCGTACTATCGACTGGCAGAAGAAACAAAGCGCACGCGCCGGTATGAGGATACTTGTGAAGCGTCTTCTCAGACGTTACAAATATCCTCCTGAGGGTATGGAGGATGCTATCCAAACTGTGATGAAACAATGTGAATTATGGGTAGATAATCAATAGTAGTATAGGATATTACGATGGAAAACAATTTTTGCGACATTTCTGTAGATGATTTTGTGGAACTTTTTCGTAATGCTCAGGTAATGCACAGTACGAAAGTGAAGATTTTAAAAACACATTTTCAATGCACAGAACATACCGCGACAGCAAGACAATTATCTGAACTTCTTGGATATAAAAATTTTAATGCTGTTAATTTACAATATGGTCTATTTGTAAAATCTTTAGCTCTAGAATTTGGGATTTCAAAAAATCAACAGAATTTTGATTGGCTTTTCTTCCTTATGGATTTTATTCATCAACCAAATGAAGAATGTAAGTTAAGGCTCAGAGAGAATACTGTTCAGGCATTAAGAAAAATTGGTTGGTGAAAAACAACATGTTCGTAGTGTTATATGGAATTATGAACATGACTAGCAGTAAAAATAAAGGAGCCTTAGAATATATAGGTATAGATATACTATTTCAATATGTTATTAAATAAACAAACATGCTGCATCCTGTAAAAATAAGTAATAGTGCCGAGATTCCTTGTTTCCATATCCCCTTTTTTTCTTCGACGAAGCTCTTTGCGCTCAAAACGCCGCAAAATAACCCTGCCGCGAGACACAGCCCGCTGATGAGCCAGCCTGAGGGCATGTGCAGAATTGCCGCCAGAGGAACATCCCGTCCGGTGTTGATACGGAAGCCCGCCCAGAGCATCAGACTCCCGTAGGCCAGCAGGCAAATCAGAGCAAGCAGTCCCATCGGCACCAGCCTGTCGTATCGAATTTTCGAGGCAAGATTCCGCGATTCCTTCACCACACTGTTGGTAAGCCGGGCTTGGGCGGCGGCAGTTTCCTTTTCGGCGGCAGCGGCCATGCTGTCCACGATGGCTCTGGACGCTCCGGCGATTTTTTCCGGCAACGCTTCATAGTAGATGCGTTGATATTCCATCGCGGCCAGCAGCGGCCAGAGCGCGTCGTCCTCCCGGAGATTCAGCCTGTTGCCGATTTCCCGCAAACGCGCCGCTTCCGCTTCGGACAATTCCCTGCCGCACGCCTTGCCGAGATCAATCACAGTATCCATGCTCATGACGCTTCCCCCATGACGGAATCAAACATGTTCGCGCACACTCTCCGCCAGCGCTGCAATTCCACCCGTGTGCCGATGGGCATTTCAGTCTGGGCGGCGCGGATGGACATGCGTCTGGAATACAGCCAATCGGCCACACGGTTGCCGACCGCCGGAAAATCCAGCGTCATGCCGTTTTTCTCCACCGTTTCCCGCGCTTTGGATGTGTTGTAGAGGTCAAAACGCTGCGCTTCACCGAAATACAGATTCCGGCAAACGTGGATGGGCACGTCCGTGAATACTTCCTGAAAGGAGTGCAGAAGCTCGATGGAATCGCGGTGACGATTGATTATCCAGAAGACAACCAGTTCCCGCCGCATCTCTCGCAGAGCTTGCTTCATGATGTCGCCGTGACTGGCCGTGCTGGTCTTGGTACGGGCGGCGGCATTGATGACCACGGCATGATCCGGGTAGTTCTGCACAGTGTCCAACAGGTCAGCCCAGCCGTCGGCATCGTCCAGGCTGTTCAGACGACAGAGCAGATTCGGCAGGGCAAGCTCCTTGTGCGCCTTGAAGACATCAGGGTTGTCGGTATCGGTATCCACAAGCAGGACGTTTGCGTTTCTGTTGAGAAGATAGTCCACAAGGGCGAAGGAAAAGAGGCTCTTGCCGACGCCGCCCTTGCTGCCGCCGACATAGAATACGCTGTTCTGAATGTTCATGATCAAAGCTCCGAATCGGGTTTGTCCGGCGTGTAGAAGTCCGGGATTTCTTCCTGTGCGTGGGACGTGACGGGAGGAGCCGCGACGGGTTTCGCGGTTTCGGGCCGGGGCTTCGGCTCACGTTTTCGCGAAGCCGCCTTCGCGGGAAGCACCTTTGCCCTGATGACGGGCGCGGGAATGACCACGTTGCCCTGGGCCAAGATGTCCGCCAGCTCCTTCACCGTGTATCCCTTTTCAAACGCTTTCAGGATATTGGCGTTGAGCAGTTCGGCGGCTTCCTCCCGTGTCTTGCCGAGATTTTTGTCCGGCAGGTCGTCAAGGATTTTCCGCATGGCATTGATGTCTTTCACCGGAATGCGTTTGAACTTTCCCATGCGCGTCGCTCCCTATCGCATCCGCATACGCGGTCGGTTCTGCCGTTCGCCTTCTATGCGCCGTTTTTCAAGGTCGCCAGCAAGGTCTGCAAGCTGCTGTACACTTCGCTGACATCGGTGAACAATCGCTTCAAGGTGCGCAGTTCCGTCTGAATCAGCATCTGCCTGTCCTCCAGTACGTCGATCCTCGTGCCGAAGGCCGTCAGTCGGGCGTTGCAGTTCTCCTCCATCCGTTTCAGGCTTTGCATCAGCATCCGTTCGGTTTCGGTCATGAAGGGGCTCCTCCTGAAGCTGGGGCAAAAGAAGGGCTTCCTCGTCAGGGAGCTGTTTCCATTTTGCCGGATAGCGTTTGATGTTGCAGGCGGCGCGTTTTTCAATGACGCGCTCAAAAGCCGGTTGCAGGCGGGCGACCATGCGCCGTGCTGTTTCCTTTTTCTTTTCTTCGGATTCTTCTTCCTGAGCGACTTTGGGTGTCCAGCCTCTGGCGTAAAAACCTCCCCGGAAGCGCATCTTCATGCCGCTGTTCGGGGCAATGACGCTGATGTAGTCCCTGCCTTCGCGGTTGATGCTCAGCCCCTGTTCCTTCAGGGCGCTCAGAATATCTTCCCGGTTCCGGACAAGTCCCTGCGTCACTTTTTCCTTTAGGAAAGCATGGATAACCTCTTTGGCCCGGTCGCGGTCGCTTTCTCTGATTTCCTTGCCCCATCTCGCCATTCGCGCCTTGAACAGGTTGGCTTTTTTCGGAAGCTCATCCCTTGCCCGCGCCGGGTCGTCAGGCCGCGCCCAGCCTTCGCGCCAGTTGAACAGGTCGCGGAACACGTCAAAGTCCTTTTGCCAGCCGGGAGGACAAGCATTGAAATCCTTGCCGCTGGAAAGCTCCAGGCGCGGAATGAGGAAATGCAGCTCGTGATGCCCGGCATGGGTATGCCTCACCCAGAGGATATTGCGCTGATCCGCGTCCAGACCGGCGAAGGCCACCCGCTCGAAAGCGTCCATGACTTCCTCTTCCTGTGCCTCGCTGATCTTCTCATCCGGGTGCCATGACAGAACGCCGGAAGTGAATTTCCATCGCCGCTCTATGCTGTCGATAAGCGCGCGGGTCATGACTGGATCGCCGCGCAGCACCTGGGGCGGGGCTGTGTCTCTCCCCGGATAATCCGGGCGTACAAGATAGCGGCTGGGCTTGTCGCCTTCTCCGGTGCCGTGCGGAAAGACCTTCATCAGCATGGTTCCGCCTCCGGTTCATCTTCCGTTGAGGCGCATGATGCGAACTCGATAATGCGCTGTTCGATGCCCGCCAGCGCCACCAATACCTCCACGGCTTCCGCCGCGCGTTTATAGGTGTTGGCCCATCTCGCAAGTTGATTGATGTTCGCGCCGATGCGTGCCAGTTCCCGCAACCGCCGTTTCTCTTCCGGCGTTTTCCGCAGACGGATGCCAAGGCAGGTCTGGCGGATGTACTCCGACATGCTCATGCCGTGCAGCCCCGCGTTGAGGCGGAGGATGTCGCGCTCCTCCGGGAACACACGCACGACGACAGAGGCAGTGCGAACGGGTTTGACGCGTTTCACCGCTTTCCCTGCCTTTGGGCTTTGCGGGGTTCAAAGGGGCAGCGCCCCTTGCCAGCCGTGAGGCTATACGCGCAGCGTATAGACGAAACGTAGGCTGGCCCTCGGAGACAATGCCGGACGAGCGAACAGGCATCCGCGCAAAAACGGGGATGCATGATGCGGGCATCGGGAATGCGGCGGGTGCGTATCGGGCGCGGCGCGGACTTGTATTCGGCGAGTCGCTGGTGGGTATACTGACGGCTCCAGATAAACATCCGACACATGAGGAGATGGTATGCGGCAAATGCCTGAACGCCATGCACAAGCCGTGTAGTCAGTATCCGACACAAGGCAAGGTCGGCATAACGCACATGACGGCGCGGACATATAAACGCTGGGCGGGCGGTCACAGCGCATGTATGGGGAGAACTCTGCGGAGCGCAAGCCGGGGCGGCCTTATGTGCATCGTGTCCGCCGCTTGTCGGTATGCGGGAAAATTGCGGGAGGCGGAAAATGCTTTTTTGTATTGCTGCGTTTGTGTTTTTGAACAGCGGACTTCCTTTGACAGAGCCCCCGCCGGAGGCTTCCTCGTCCGTCGCCCGCAACCGTCCATAGCCGGAAAGCAAGGGCATCCTGTCAAGGCCCGCGAAGCGGCCCGACAGGGCATGGCCTTGACCGGATGACCGCTTCCGGCACCCGTGCGGGTGTGACGGACGAAAAGCCGGGGAAGAAGCGAAGTTCATTTTTCCTCCGGTTCGGCGGTGAGCTTTTCCAGAAGTGCGGCAATATCCGCCGCTCTCCACGCCGTTGTGCGCGGGCCGAGTTTGACGGGTTTCGGATAGCGGCCGCTTTTGCAGCCCGCCCACCACGCGCTGCGGCTGACGGGAATGAGCGCGAGTACCTGCGGCAAACGAAGCAGAGCGTTATTGGGTATATTTTGCATGGAGTTCCTCCTGGCTGGTTATGTTCGGCACAGTATATCATGGGTTTTCCCGCTCTTTCGTTTTCGAAGTCCCCGCATACAGCGGGATAAATCCAATAGCGTCCTGTGAGATGCCGCTTGTGTTCAAAAAAATTCAAAATACAGCTTGACATGTTTTTGTGCTTTAAAGCGATATCGTGCAATATATTGAAATTACACAACTCTAACAACACATAAAAACACTGTTTGCACTGTGTTGTATTAGCCGTATTTGTCTTTTACGGACTTCAGATGGCGCTATAGCATGTCATTGTCCGTCTGTGTTGCTTCGCGCAAGCCGTCCAGATAGTCGGCCCATGCCTGCATCATCTGGTGCCGCTGGGGAAGATATTGGGCATGGTTGTAGGCGAACCGGGAAGTATTCTTTTCCTTGTGGGCCAGCTGACGCTCAATCCAGTCAGGCTCAAAGCCCTGTTCATTGAGCAGGGTTGAGGCCATAGCCCGGAAGCCATGAATACACATCTCTTCCTTGCCGTATCCCATAGCGCGTAACGCCTGTAAGGGCGTGGAGTAGTGGATAGGCTTCCTCACACTGTTCCTTGAGGGGAAAAGGTATGTTCCGCCTCCGGTGACGGCGTGAAGCTCCTTGAGAATGGCAACGGCTTGTGATGACAGCGGAACAATGTGCGGCTTTCGCATTTTCATGCGTTCGGCCGGTATGTGCCATTCCCGCGTTTCCAGATTGAACTCGCTCCATTCGGAACGGACAAGTTCGGCGGAACGGACAAAGAACAGGGGAAAAAGGCGCAGCGCGCATTTGACCTGAAAATGTCCGTGATAGTTGTCCAGCCTGTTCAGAAGCACGCCGATTTTTTCGGCGGAAACGATGGTGGCCCTGTGCCTGCCCCGATGCGGACGTATGGCTCCGCGAAGATCGGCGGCAATGTTGCGCGGCACTCTGCCTGTGGCAACCGCATAGCGGAAAACCATGCCGCAATACTGGATGATTCTGTGGGCGATAAGTTCCTTTCCCTTTCTTTCAAGCGGCTTGAGTATCAGCAGCAGGTCTTGCGCCGTGACCTCGGAAATGGGCTTCCGTTTCAAGGCGGGGAAAAGATAGTGTTTGAACGTGTGCAGTTTTCTCCCTCTGTCTTTTTCGGAATTGTGGACTGTCTGCGTATCGTGCCATTCACGGACAACATGCTCGAAGGTATTGGCTTCCGCGAGGAGGGCGGCGTTTTTCATCTCCTTCTTGCGTTTGCCCGGATCAATGCCGTCGGCAAGCAGCTTTTTCGCCTCATTTCGCTTTGTCCGGGCATCCTTCAGGGAGACAATCGGATATTCCCCGAAGCTGAGCAGCTTTTCCTTATCGTTGAAACGGTACGCCATACGCCAGAGTTTTGAGCCGGTTTTGGCGACATAGAGGTACAGGCCGCCGCCGTCCGCGTACTTTTTCGCTTTTTCAGCGGGCTTCAGATTCCTGATTTGCGTGTCGGTCAGCATGACGTACCTCCCTGACTGGATGTATCCTGCAACGCCTTGTCCCGCAGAAGAAAAAGATATCTGGCCCATTCCCGCATCATGGTTTTTCTTTCCGACAGATGCCGCCACGGGTCAAAACGTGTGCGCCCGGAGTGTGCCAGCTGCACGTCGATGATGTTCTGTTCGTACCCAAGGTCGAACAGTAATTTGGCGACAAGAGAGCGGATTCCGTCAAAGGACAGTTTTACGCCGTCATATCCGCGTCTGCGCAGGGAAACGGTGATGGTGGATATGTCGATGGGGCGTTCAGGAGAACGGACGCCGGGGAACAGCAGGGTTCCATGACCGGAGTATTCCTTCAGTTCCCTGAGTATTTTGACTGCCTGTGGCGCGAGAGGCACAACATGCTCATGTTTCGTCGCCATGCGTTTCGCGGGGATAACCCAGAGCCTGCGGGAGAAATCAAATTCATTCCATGCCGCACAGCGCAATTCACCGGAACGGACGAACAGCAGGGGAACCAGCCGCAGGGCGCACCGCACAGGGAAATAGCCGTCATGCCGCTCAAGGTTCAGCATAATCTGACCGAGTTTCCCGGCGTCGAGCGCGGCGGCTCTGTGCCCTGTCTGTCTGGAACGCAGCGAAGCGGGCAGGTCTTCCGTGGAGTTCCGCGCGGTCTTGCCGGTGGCGACGGCATAGCGGCATATCTGGCCGCAGACATCCGTCAGCCTGCGTCCTCCGCGCAATTTCCCGGATTGCCGCAACGGTTCGATGGCGCTCATAATGTCCTCGGCGGTAACGTCTGTCATGGCCTTGCCGCCGAAGACGGGAAAGAAATATTCCGTCATCCCCCGCATCATGAAGGAGCGATAGCGGTTTTTACAGTGAAGGGTTTCCCGCTCGTACCATTCCATAGCCACGGATTGGAACGTAGCGTTGGAGGCGGATGTCCGTGCGGCCTTCCTGTGTTCCGCCGGGTCGATGCCGTCCTTGAGCAGGGCCTTGGCTTCATCCCGGCGTTGCCGTGCGGCGCGGAGTGATACCTGAGGATATTCACCGAAGGAAAGGAGCTTGGCCTTTCGCTCAAAACGGTACGCCAGCCGCCAGAGTTTTTTGCCGCTGGTCGGAATGAACAGGAACAGCCCACCGCCGTCCGCATACTTTTTCGGTTTGTCGGCGGCTTTCAAGCCTTGAATAATGTGGTCATCCAGCATGATTTTCTCCGTATTCGGGATACCCGTAAATCCCCATGAATCCAGTGGTATCAGATACCCACAAATAAAAATATTTGTAGTATTATCAATTGACTATATGAGAATATTTCAGAATGCCAATTTGTATGGATACCCTGAATAATACCCGGAAAACAGCGGGATGCAAGGCGCTATTTCTGGACTTCTCTGGATGACTGTTTTAATATAACATATTGAAATATAAAATATTATAACTCTAAACAAGTCTATTTGGACGTAAAATGAGAGTTTGTAGTTCACCCCTGTGGCATCGAGTTCCCAGCCGCTTGTGACCTGGCCGAAGGTGGAGGCCCAGGAGTCAAAATGGT